>Ga0213868_10001652_pt1 | contig 21589 bp, 20 predicted proteins | sample PICome_9_FD_160087 | JGI IMG/M metagenome (GOLD analysis project Ga0213868, IMG submission 160087) | Coastal seawater microbial communities near Pivers Island, North Carolina, United States - PICO127 | ecosystem: Environmental > Aquatic > Marine > Coastal | place: USA: North Carolina...
GACTCTGTAATAGCCTGTACCGGTTTTGAGTTGGCGCATCCTTTTTTCGATAAAAATTTTTTAAATTATACTGAGGGCCCCGTACCTCTTTATCTTAAGATGTTTCATGCAGAATATGATAACCTATACTTCATAGGTATGTTTCAGCCTTTAGGATGTATTTGGCCGGGCGCAGAACAACAAAGTATACTTGCTACACTAGCTTTAAAAGGTTTGTGGAAAAGACCTTCTAACATTAAAGTTTTGTGTGAGAGGGAGGTTACAAATCCGCATATGAAACAAATTAATACTAGCAGACACAGAATAACTGTAGATTTTCATAAATTTTTAAAAGATTTAAAAAAACAGATAAAAAAGACAGAATCTTTAATTAAGCTAGCTAGTTAATTTATTTTTTAATTTATTAAAAGGCTCTTCAATAAATACCAACATAATACCAGCAACAAGGATTGTTACAATTATAGAAATTACGCCATTAGTAAATACAATTTGAATAGTTGATAAGCTATTTTTACTGTATTCTGTAAATATTGGAAAAAACCATTCCATAAACATTACATGAAATAAATATGCTGAATAAGATATTTTTGCTATTGGATAAAAGAAACTTGCAGATAAGAAAGTGTTTAATGGTTGTATAATTCTTGATTTTGAATAAAGACATGCCATCATTAAAAATACTACAGCATATGAAAAAAGCTCTCTATGAATAATTTCATAGTAAACCCCTACGTTCCTTGGTAATTCATAAAATATAGATTCTTCAACTGGTGCTGCTTGGCCTAGAGATAAACTTGAGATTAATAAAAAACTAACAATGCTAAATAGGATTAAAAAGTTAGATAAATTCTTTTTATTTTGAAAGAAATTTAAAACCTGTTCTGAGTGATTAATATGAATATACGCTGCTATTACACCACTTAATAAACCACCATATCTTAGGTGAGTTAACATATAATAACCCCAGAACCATTCTTGCCATATATCTCCAAAGATTTCTCTATTGTAAGGGATTTCAAAGTTAAAAATATGAACGGAGTAATAGTAGGTAAGTACAATAGGTATAATTGCTAGTATTGAAAACAACACTCTTTTTTTACGAAATTTAGGAAATAGAAAAACAATTAAAAAAGGAATAACAATGTAAAACTGTTCTTCGATAGCTAAAGACCATGTCCATCCCATATACGACTTAAAAACATAATTATTTACATAAATAAGGTTAGACCAAGCAGTTGTCCATCTCTCTGCACCATTTCCGTCTAGAAAATATAAAGCAATAATCATTGAAAAGAAATACACGGGGAATAATCTTAAAAATCTTCTGAGATAAAAAGATTTGAAGTTCAAAGTTTTAGTTCTCTTGTATTCCTTAAATAATATACTCCCAATTAAAAATCCACTAATAACAAAAAATAAGTCTACGCCTAAATCTCCTTTTGTTATCCAAACTAACAGCGGGTTTTGAGCAACCTCACCTAATATATTGGGAAAAGTATTGTGTTGAAAGATCCAAATATGAAAAATAATAACCCATAAAACTGCGATAGCCCTTATTCCGTCTATAGCTTTGAAATTATTTTTTGGTCTACTAAGAAATATTTTTTTTAAATTCATTTTAAAATTTTAAGTAATTTATTAATACTTGAATATTTTTAAAATGATAAAATAACCAAGCAATTTTTTTTCAAATGTATATAAATTACTTTTATTAAAAAACTAATAAATGAATTAAATTAATGCATATATTATCACTAATCTTTATGTGTCATTTTATACTTTTTTAAGTATGATAATGAAGTAGGTAGTGCGGTATTTGAATCATTACAGAAGATTTCCATATACAGCTCTGTTAAGCCGTATTATTTTATACCTTTTATCGAAATTAGATTTTGAAACTATTAAAAAATCTTCTTTTATTCCTGTAAGAACACTTAATTGAAGATTAATTTGGTCTATGTATTGATTTTTTATTCGTTCATTTTGAATCTTACTCAAATGTTCTTTTTTAACGAGATTAAATACTTTTGAAAGTTCTATGTCTTGTGGTTCTACCATTTTAATAATAGAGATTGATAAGCTGTCTAATTCTATAAATTTGTTTTTATATCTAACACCGTTATCTAACAGCTTTAAAGTTTTTGAGTTGGCATACCTTTTTGCTATGAAAAATAGTACAATTAATAATATAATAAATCCAGAAGCTAGTAAAATTTTTTCAGTAATATCTTGTGTGTCATAAAATTTACTAATTATTATAGGGTTTTTTGTAATTTGATTTAGTGCAACTTTATTTATGTTTCTATAACTATCAATAAAGTACACAAAATTTTTAAAGTAAATAGGATTAATTTCACGAGCAAACTGATATAGAATAGGTGCTATTTTATATTTTGTAAGAGTGTTATTTAAAACATCAACTTCATATAATACTTTTTGCTCATCAAGTAATAATAAATTAGAATTTATTTTGAAACTCGTAAAATTTTTAATGTTAGAATCTCCTAAAAAAGTACCCAACAGTTTCCATTTTTTTTCATTAAAATTAAATCGCCAAACCTCATCATTTATTTTCGTTAAAGTTCTTGTTCCTTTTTCGTCAAGAGTAGTTCCACTAAAAAAATAATAAGAATCATTTGTGTAAAAACCTGTATGATTTATTATCCCTGGTGGTATGCTATTATTTGCAGAGATTGGATAAACCTGCCATTCATTACTTAGTTCCTCAAAATATGTTAAAAAGTTAGACAAAGTCCAATATCCATATCCACCATGTTTAAAAATAGTGTCTTTTCTAACAAAGCGATTAGTTCCTATGAAAAAATTAACAATATTAGAATTGTCTTTTTTCTTCAAGCTATCATTAGAGTTTAAAATAGAGATATCTCCACCTCTTTTTTCTAGGAATAATAATTCATTTTTATTTAGTATTATTTTGTAATCTTCGGGATTAGGATGCTTTATTTTAATAGAACTTATAGTTTTTAAACTAGAGATATCAATTCTATGAATAGAGGTATTGGTTTGATATATTATTTGATTATTAATAGAATCTAATAGGATATCAATTGGTGTTTGATTTGATTTATCATTTTGAGCTAATGAAATAAGCGGAAAAAAAAGTAAAACTCTTAAAAATAATTTCATTGATATGACACTAATTTAACTATTTATTTAGTTGATTTTCAGAATCTTACTTTATTTTAAGATAATTTAAATGAGGGTAAAATTATTAATATCATTACAATGATACTAATAATATATATTTTTTTTCGTTTATTTGTGTTGCTAATTTATGATAATTATATTAAAATATAATAATAGCGTGTTAAAGAAAGTGTGAAGATTACTAAAGGGAGCTATATGCTCCCTTTTTATGTAAAAAAAAATAATTATTTGTATCTTTAGAAATTAACAGATTTCTACCCTAATATCACAAAATTATATTTTATGATCAAAGTCAGATTCTTCCTAATAATTATATTTATTTCTCAAACTATAAATTCTCAGAACGAACAATACATAAGTATAGATTCTTTAGACATAATTTACCGTAAAAATTATAGATTAACTAAAAAATTATCTCCTATTGAATTCACTGATAAAGCTCATGATTTTCTAGAGTTACTAGAAATACAAAGAAAAGTTTATAAATCTTTTAATGATCGAAAAATATCAAATAAACCTAAATCAGATATTGATCAATTAATTCCTTTACAGGTTTTAACATATTTAGATTTGATGTTGTTTGGTGCTATTAAAAACAATATAGATTCTATTCAATTATATAAAACAAAAATTTTATCATTAACTAAAAATCCAGCCCTTGTCGGAGAATCTTTTGGCGTATCTGCCTACACATATTTAAACAATAATATGTATACTAAGGCAATTATTGATTATCAAACGGCTTATAAATATTATAAAAGCTCTGATGAATTAAAGATGCAATACAGTCAAGTCCGCGTTTTAGTCAACATAATTCAGGCTCATATAGATATTGGTACTTTAGAACAAGCCACCATTACTTTTGATTTGCTAAATAAGTCAATTAAAAATTTCTCTAATAATCCCAGGTACATAAATTTAAAGGAATTAATTAAAATTTTAAATGCTACAATTTTAAATGCTAAAGAAAATTATGATGCTGCTTTGTTAGTCTTACAATCAGTAAAGGAAAATAATTTAGACAGAGCTCAATTAAAAGAGATGTTTTATGATGCTTTGCATGATAGTTATAATGGTTTAGAAAATTATAGTTTAGGAGAATACTACTTGGATCAACAGTATTCACCAATTGATAACAATTCTATTGGTTTATATAAAGATTTACATTATACAATTGATAAATTACAATATGCTATCTTAAAGAATGACATAGTGCTAGCCGACTTTTATTTTAATAATTTAAATAAATCTCAAACTTATTCTATTTCATATTTTCAAAGATTTAATAAAGAAAAGACTATAAGTAACTATTACGCGTTCAAGAATTCTTATGAGAAAGCATATAGTTATTTGAAGAAATCTGATAGTATACAAAATGCTGCAAATTTAAAAAAGGAGAGAAGTAAATATGATATTCAGCAATATTATCTTCAATTGGATGATGAGTTAGCTAAAATGAAACAACTTAATTCAGAAAAAGATAAATTACTAGTATCAAAAAGGAATCAATATTTCATGATAGGCTTTTTCATTGTTTTTGTTTTTGCTGTTATTTTTTTATTAATCAATGGAAAACGTAAAAAGAAACAGTATCAACTTGAAGCTTCTTTAGAATCTCAAAAAACAATTCTTCAATCTAAAGAAAAGTTTTTGGAAAATATATCTCATGAAATTAGAACACCTATTACCTCTATTATAGGTTATTTAAATTTACTTTCCGAAGAGAATTTAGTAAGTGAAAAGAGAACTAAATACACAAACATAGCAATTAAGAATAGTAATAAAATGATTTCATCTCTTAATAGTTTTTTAACTTTAGTAAGCTCTGAGAAGATAACACTTGCGCAAAATGAAAAGACATCATTCAATTTAAATGATTTTATTTTAGATAGGATAACTTATTATATTCCTGATTTTGAAATAAAAAAAATGAAATTTTATTACAAGGCTAATTTTAAAGATAAAGTTACTATTTCATATGATATTGAAAGCTTAAAAGCCATTATTAACAATTTGATTTCTAATGCTATTAAATATTCAAATTCTAATACTTCAGTTTTTTTTACATTTAATATTTCTGAGTCTAATCTAATTATTTCAGTTAAAGACGAAGGATATGGTATAGATGAAAAAGATAAAGAAAAGATATTTAATCGTTTCTATCAAACAAGCAACAATAGAACAATTGGTGGGTTTGGGATTGGATTATCTTTAATTTCTGAATTGGTAAAAAGATTAGGTGGTACTATAGCTTTAGAATCAGAATTAAATAAAGGAAGCCTATTTACAGTAAAGCTTCCCTATAAATTATCTAATTTTAATATAAATACATCCTCAGTTAATAATGAGTTTAAATTATTAACTGACTTTAATTCTTTTGATGAAACATCCAATATTTTGGAAAAACATCCTAAAGTTCTTATTGTAGATGATAATACAGAAATGATTAGTTATTTAAAAGAAATTTTTTATGACTTTGTAAATTGTACTTTTGCTTTCAATGGAAAAGAAGCCTTAGCTAAGGTTAATGATACTGATTTTGATCTTATTATATCTGATGTAAGAATGCCAGAAATGAATGGTTTTCAATTCAAAAAAGAACTTAATAAAACTTCTCATAATAGAGAGACTCCTTTCATATTAATGAGTTCTGTATCAGAGATAAAGTCCAATAAATTAAAAACTGACTTAGGAATCAACGAATATTTAGAAAAACCATTTACTAAGAATGAAATAATTTCTAGAGTTCAATTTTCTTTAGAAAGAACCCTAAACAGAAAAAAAATAGTAGGAGAAAAAATTACAACAGCTTTTGATAGTAATTCAAATAGGTTAGTAGAGCAAATTAGAGAGTGTATTGTCTCAAACATAACAAATCCAGATCTGAATGTAAATATGTTAGCTGAAACCTGTGGGTATGGTCAGAAAAAATTAAATGAAATTTTAAAATATAAATTAGGTTTGAGTCTAGTTAACGTGATATTAGAAGTTAGATTATTAAAGGCTTACGAGCTGATAGTAAAAAACAAGTATACTACAATTAAAGAAGTCATGTTTGCAGTAGGTATTAATAGTAGACCCTATTTTTATAAGAAATTTAATGAAAGATTTGGGATTAAAATAGGAGATTTAAAGAGTAAATACTCAAAGTTAATTTAGATAAATTTTATTCTAAAAAGAAAAAACCAAAACGATTTTAACTGTTTTGGTTTTATTTTAGGGTGTAGAAATTATTATTAAATTTCCATAGTCAAAAATATTATTTAGAAATAATTTAAATACTATTTAAAAAGCTTAAAACTAGTATTTTTTTTATTTTTTTGTGATTTTTTTTACCTATAAATGTTCTCTTTTTTTAAAAAAATAAATAATTTAGGCTAAAGCAGATTTTACTATTTAGTTGATTTTAGAAAATCTTTTACGATTATGTGTTCAATGAGTTTCTGGTTCTATAAATTAATTTAAAATTTAATAAATTTTAAGCAATTTTTAATATTGAATGGTGTTGTAGTATTTGATATAAAACGATATATTTACGTCCCTAAGTTTTTTAACTTTTATGAAAATAGTAAAAAGTTTAATTTTATTAATTGTATCCTTCTTTTTTTTATTTGAAGGAAAATCTCAAGAGACACTTCCAATTTATTCAGATTACTTATCTGACAATGTTTATTTAGTTCATCCTTCTGCAGCTGGTATTGGTAATACAGGAAAGTTACGTTTTACGGCAAGGCAACAATGGGGCGGGGTAAAAGATGCACCTACATTACAAACACTAAGTTTTCATAATAGGTTTAGAGAAAAAGCCGCTTTTGGATTTATTCTTTTTAATGATAGTAATGGCTTCCATTCTCAAAAAGGAATACAAGGTACGTTTGCATATCATTTAGATTTAAATAGAGCATCTATTTTCAATCAAATATCGTTTGGTCTTTCTCTGACTGCAGTTCAGAATCAAGTAGATCAAACACAGTTTTTTGGAGATCCAACAGTTGCTCAGGTAATCAGAAGCGATGGCTATTTTAATGCAGATTTTAGTGTAGCTTACCATAAAAAAGGATTTTCATCCTATTTTACGGTCAAAAATTTATTATTATCTGCAAAAAATAATCTCAATAACAGCTTAGAACCATTAGATTTGAGAAATTATGTTCTTTCATTAGGGTATTATTTTGGTGAAAAACAATTTTTTCAATTTGAACCTTCAGTAATGATTCAGCTTAGAGAATCTACAGGTGAAAGAATTGTTGATTTTAACTTAAAGGCTTACAAAGATTTTGATAAAGCACAATTATGGGGGGCGTTATCCTACAGAAGAGGGTTTGATGCTAAACCAATAGAAGATTTGGTATATATCACTCCTATTATTGGTGTGAACTATAATAAATGGATGTTTTCTTATACTTATACAAGACAGTTAAATGATGTAGTTCTTACTGATTTTGGTTTTCACCAAATTTCCATTGGAGTCAATTTATTTACAAGAAAACCAAGAGCAGCTGCTTGTCCTAACATTAACGCTTCTTTTTAAAATTCTTTACTTAGAATTTCCACACTATAATTATTTAATAATTTAGATAAAACTTTAGTGTCTTTATTGCTAAAAAACTTATGGGTAGTCTTATGGTTTCCTTTTATTTGAGTAATATTAAATTTTTTTAATATATTTTTTGTTTGTCTTGCAACAGCAAAACCAGCATCAATAATTTTTATATCATTTGTTATTATTTTGCGAATGGAAGGTATTAGATACGGATAATGTGTACAACCTAAAACAAGTGCATCTATATTTTTTTCCATCATAGGGTTTAAATATTTTTCGAGTAAAAATTCAATTTCTTTAGATTCTATATTACCTTTTTCAATTAGATCAACCAAGCCATCTCCAACTTTTTCTATAATTTTTATGTCACTTTTTAAATTAGCTGATGTTTTTTCAAAAAGATCACTTTGTATAGTTCCTTTGGTCGCTAAAACACCAATATTATTTGTTTTGGTTACTAAACTAGCAGGCTTTATTGCAGGTTCTATACCTATAAAAGGAATGGTATATTTATCTCTAAGGACTTTAATTGCATTTGTTGTAGCTGTATTACATGCTACAACAATTATTTTTGCATTTTGATTTAGAAGTATTTCTGTATTTTTTATGCAATATTCAATAATTTTATTTTTTGTTTTGTCACCGTATGGAGCATTTTTACTATCAGCCAGGTAGATAGTATTTTCATTAGGTAAAAGTTTATGAACCTCCTTCCAGATAGATGTTCCACCTATACCAGAGTCAAAAAAACCAATTGGATTTTCTTTTGTAAAGTTCATAATTATTGTAAATAAAAAAATCCTACTAGTAAAGTAGGATTTTATTGTGTAACAATGTTATTAATTAATTTTGTACAGGTGCAGTTGGTTGCTTTACATCTGCCAACAATCCTAGCTTTTCTTTTACAGCATCGTACAAGTCTTCGCCATCAGATACTAAAAGTCCTCTTCCAGCAGAAGCATCTATTACATAAAGAATTTGCTTTGCCTTAGCTACATCATTAATAGCTTTTCTTGCCTTAGCTATAATTGGAACTAACTTATTATTTTGTTTTTCTTGGATATCTTGATATGCAGCTTGTTCTGCTTGTTGTATTCTTGAGTTATCCACTTGAACTTCTTGAGCTCTTTGTTTGTTAGTGTCTTCTGTCTGTTGTGCTTGTTCTGCAGTATATTTTTTAATTTTATCGTCAAGTTTTTTCTTCATACCATCGATATCATCTTTGTATGTCTTGGTTATCTTGGCTAATTCTGCTTGTAAAGCTCTTGTTTCAGGCATGTTAGCAATTACTCTTTCATATACAACGTGCCCAATTTTTTGTGCATTTACAACACCACTCATCCCTAAAGTTAAAAACGCAACTAATAGTAGACTCTTCAATTTTCTCATTTTGTTAATTTTAATTATTATTTTAATCTTTCTTTTCTTTTTGCTTTCTAATAGCGTCTTTCTTTTCTTTTAAAACTCTTCTTTTTTCTTCAATATCTGCAATCCTTTTCTTTCTAGCTTCTTCAATTTTTTTCTTCTTAGCGATACGTTCCTCTTCTTTCTTTTTAATTGCAGCCTCTCGGTTTTTAATAGCCTTCTGTTGTCTGGCTGTTAGTTCTTTTTTTGGAGCTCTTTTTTTAGCTTTTTTCTCTTTGTTTAACTTAATTTTTCGTTCTCTTACAATCTCGTTGAGAACAAAATCGCTAATATCGTACTTATTATTGGAATATAACATGACTAAATCACTAGATTTATCAAAAACAAAATCATATTTTCTTTTTGATACAATGTCTTTGAGCGAATTGTAAACTTGATCTTGTATAGGTTGAACAAGTTGCTTTCTCAATAAAAACATATCGCCATTAGGACCAAAATACAAATTTTCTAATCTTCTTAGTTCTTCTTGTTTTAGTACGATTTCATCTTCTTTTTCCAAGATGAGATCATTTGTTAAAATTGCTCTTTCGTTAGCTAAATCTGTTTTTGATTTTTCTATAAATCTACTTAGTTTGTCTAGAGAGCTTCTCCATTTAGTTACTTTAGAGTTCAATGTATTTTGTGCCTCAAGGTACTCTGGAACATTTTCTAATATATATTCCATATCTATGTAGGCTATTCTTTGAGCTTTTTGTGCTTTTAAAAGCGAACCACTCAAAAAGAATAGATACAGAAAGACATTCAATATAATTTTTCTATGTTTTAAAAGTATCATTCTCTAGATTAATATTAAATTTTATTCTTTAAAATTGTTGACCAATTATAAAGTGAGTTTGCCATCCAGATTTGATATTAGATCCTGGAAGAGGGTCAAAACCATGGGCAAAATCAATTCCTAAAAGACCAAATGCTGGCATAAAAATACGAATACCTAAACCAGCAGACCTTTTTAGATTAAACGGGTTAAAGTTAGTAAAATTGTCATAAGAATTACCAGCCTCTAAAAATCCTAATGTATAAATTGAAGCTGAAGGCTTGTCTGTGATAGAATATCTTAATTCTAATTGAAACTTATTGTAAATAGTTCCACCTTCAATTGAAGACAATCTATTATTTTCATATCCTCTTAAACCAATACTCTCTCTACCGTCTAATTGAAATTGAGCTATACCGTCTCCACCTACAAAGAAACGCTCAAAAGGAGTACTTCCTAATTCACTGTTATAAAATCCAAGATATCCCATTTCTGCATTGGCCATTAACACCAATTTGTCTGTAAAACCGTTATACCACTTACCTTTAAATAATAATTTATAGTACTCTAGCCATTTAAATCTTTCCGAAGGTTCTAAACTTTGGTAATCTGTATTATTAAAAAGGGAATAAGGAATAGTTGCTTTGGCACTAATACTAAAGGTAGATCCATTGGTAGGAAATATTAAACTAGGACCAGCAGAATTTCTACTTAAGCTAATATTATAGGCAAGATTGTTCAAGTCGCCATCACTTAGGATATCTGTTCCAACTCTAAACTGATAGTCATCTAAATTAAAACTTTGGTAACTAAATGTTTGTGATAAAGTAAAGTAGTCACTAGGCCATGTTAATCGTTTTGCAAGCCCAATAGAAGCACCTCTAATACCTAGACTTCTATTTTTATCTACATCAAAAGTTTGACGATCTAATTGAAATTGTTTTGAAGAGTATACAGAAAAAGACAGTGATTGTGGTTTCTTCCCTCCAAACCATGGCTCAGTAAAAGAAAAGCTATAGGTATTAAAAGTTCTACTTGTTTGCAACCTTAATGATAACGATTGACCATCTCCCATAGGAAGAGGTTTGTATGCTTCTTTTTTAAATAGATTTCTTACAGAAAAATTATTAAAAGATAATCCTAACGTTCCAATAAAAGATCCACCACCGTAACCTCCTTGAAGTTCTATCTGACTTCCTCCTTTTTCTATAACTGAAAATTCTATATCTGCAGTTTTATCTTGATAATTTGGTTTTACGTCTGGTGTTACGTTAGTATCAAAGAAACCTAGCTGACCAATTTCTCGAATAGAACGGATGATGGCATCTCTACTGAATAATGAACCTGGTTTTACTCTTAATTCTCTGAAAATAACAAAATCATTAGTTTTATCATTTCCAACAATACTTACTTTGTTTATAGTTGCTTTTTCATCTTCTCTAATTCGAACTTCAACAGTTATAGAGTCATTTACAACTTTGGTTTCTACAGCATTAACAGACGAAAATAAGAATCCATTATTTTGATATAGCGTTTGAATATCTTGTGAGGTTGGGCTCCCATCACCAGTAATTCTTTCTTTTAAAACAGCTCCATTGTATACGTCACCTTTTTCAATTTTAAGAATTGAATTTAAAAACTCATCAGTATAGCTTTTATTTCCAACATATAAGATGTCTCCAAATATATATTGTCTTCCTTCTTCGAGTTCTATGTCTATATTTATTGTATTGTCATCATTCCATGAAATAGAATCAGATAATATTCTAGAATCTCTATACCCTAATCTACTGTAAGTGTCTAGTATACTTTCAAGATCTTCTTTGAACTCATCATCTATGTATTTAGACCCTTTCCAAAACCTTCCTAAGAATTTTCTTTTGGTATTGCTCATTGCAGCCCTTAATTTACCGTCTTCTAGAGCTTCGTTACCTTTAAAATTAATATTCTTAATCTTTATTTTGGACCCTTTATCTATAAAAATCCTCATGTTTACAGAGTTGATGTCTGATGAATCTAGTCTAGTATTTATATTTACTTTAGTCTTTAAGAATCCTTTATCTGTATATTTTTTTCGGATGTAATTTTTAGTAGTTACAATCAAATTATCTGTAACCATAGCTCCTGTTTTCAGTTCAGCTTCGGTTTTTAAATTTTTTGACTTATTTTTTTTAATACCTGCAATGCTAATTTGGTTTAGCTGAGGAAGTTCCTTTACGTCAAATTCTAAATAAATAGTGTTGCCATCTACTCTTAATAGATAAACCTCTACCGTTCTAAATTGCTTACTTTCATATAGCTTTTTGATAGCACTTGTTAATTTGTCTCCAGGTAATTTTAGTGGTTGTCCTATTTTTAGTCCTGTAAAAACTTTAACAGTAGACTCTGTGAATTTTTGTAAACCAGTTACTGAGATTCCTCCAAGAATATATTCTTTACCTTTCTCGTATACAATATTTTTTTGTACTGTAATCGAATCTTTTTTTACTGTAGCAGAAGAGCTATTGGTATCTTGTGCTTTAGAAGGGATCGCTAATAAAACAAGTATAATTGTAAAAATAATTGCATTAAAAATAATACTATTCTGTAATTGTAATCTGATCGCTAGTTTTTCCAAATCTTCGTTCTCTATTCTGATATTCTATAATAGCATCATAAAAATGCTCCTTTCTAAAATCTGGCCAAAGTATATTAGTAAAATATAATTCAGCATAAGCCATTTGCCATAAAAGAAAATTGCTTATTCTTTTTTCGCCGCTAGTTCTTATCATCAAATCAACGTCGGGCAAATTAAACGTATATAAATGATTATTTATAATTTTTTCATCTATTTCTTCAAGTGTAAGTTCGTTATTAACAACTTTTTTAGATATGTTTTTAATTGTATTAACAATTTCTTCTCTTGCTCCATAGCTTAAAGCTAATGTTAATACTATTCGGGTATTGTTTTTAGTTTTATGGATAACCTCTTTTAATGTTTTTTGTGCAGTTTTAGGGAGGCTATTAATATTACCAATACTATTAAACCTAACCTCGTTTTCCTGCAATGTATGTAGCTCCTTATTTAGGGATTTAATAAGTAATGACATTAAAGCATTAACCTCTACTTTAGGTCTTTTCCAGTTTTCAGTTGAAAAAGCATATAATGTAATGGCCTTAGTTCCAATTTGTGCAGCAGCTTCAATGGTTTCTCTAACAGCAGTTATGGCATTTTTATGACCAAAAATACGATTCATACCCTTGTTTTTTGCCCACCTTCCATTGCCGTCCATAATCACGGCAATGTGTTTTGGTATCCTTTCAGGGTTAATGAGTATTTTTTTATCCATAGTTCTATCTTTGGTCTGCAAAACAGGCAGGCCTACCAAATGTGTATACTAATGAGACTCCAGAAAACATATACCAATCATTTGAAGTACCCCCAAAATCTAGTTCTGAAAATCTATTTGTTGAATAATCTAATTCATCTGTAAAAGTGTAACGAAATGTAGTTTCAATTGCAAATGCAATTTTTCCATAAACTTTGGTTTTAAATCCAACTCCGAAAGGAATGGAAACAGATGTGTTTCTTGTAAATTTATAACTGTTGTCAGGGTTTTGCAATCTAGGAGTTTCATAATCTACTGCTGCCATTTGTAATAAAATATATGGAGTACTGGTATGGTCTCTAGAAGACAAATCGTATTCGTAAAAATTATATTCTATACCCACTGCAAATTCATTTATTGAGTTTTTAAAACTAAAACCTCTTTGTTGCCTAATTTTATTTTCAGAATCAGCATCATTTCCTGAAAGGGAAAAATAACTGAAATTTCCTCTAAGTGCTATCCTAGGATTTAAGTTATACTTATATAAAACAGTACCTCCAGTATTATTTGGTCTAATATAATTGGTGGGTCCAACATCTCCAACATAATTAACTCCACCTAGAAAAAAACCAATTTCGTTTATTTGCGATAAACAATTGCTTGAAACACAAATAAATAATAACAAAATTAAACGCTTTTTCATCCTTAAAAATAGCTCGCAAATATAAAAAATTCTATTTGCTTTATAAAGTTAATAGGCAAGTCTTTTTGAATAACTAGATTTTTGTTTTTTTATTGTTTTTTTCTAGCTAAATATTAGATTCGTTTCTTGTGTCCTCTCCCCATAAAAGTTTAGTTCTTAATGTTGAAAAAAAAGATTGGTTTGAAGGAATAATACTCTTAATTGTGAATGGGGATTTTTCAATGTAAATTTTTGTTTCTTTTGGAACAGAAGTAATTCTGGAATCTAATGATATTAAAAAACTTTTTTCTCTAGATTCTACTTCTAGTTGAATGTGAGTATCATCTGGAATCACCATAGGTCTAGCATTAAAATTATGAGGAGCTATTGGTGTAATAATAAAGTTTTTAGAATTAGGAGAAATAACAGGTCCATTGCAACTTAATGAATACCCTGTAGATCCTGTAGGTGTAGCTATAATTAACCCGTCAGACCAATAATTAGTCAAGTATTCATTGTCTAGAAAGGTTTTTATACCTATCATAGAAGTTGTGTTTTCTCTTGCTATGGTAATTTCATTTAAAGCAAAAGGGAGTTCACTTATAGATGAAACCTCTGGGCTTGTTCTTATGCTTAGCAGAGTCCTTTCCTGAATTTCATATTTTTTTGCAATCAATAAATCTATAGACTTTTCTATGGAGTCTTTTTTAATATTTGCTAAAAAACCGAGACGACCAGTATTAATTCCTAAAATAGGAATATTTAAATCTCGTATATATGTTATAGCTCTTAAAATAGTTCCATCTCCACCTATACTAAAAAAAACATCAAAAGAATTATTTAAATCATTAAAACTTGTAAATGTTGCGAATTTTTTTGTGAGATGATTGTGTTGTTTAAGAATATCATAGAAGTTTTTTTCAAAAAAAATAACTACATTATGTTTCTCTAGAGCTTTTAAAAGAATTGTTATCTCTTTTTCTGCATTAACAGAGTAAATTTGACCGAAAACAGCTACTTTTTTTATCATTACATGTCTAGGTATTTCTGTAAATAATCAGATCTATCTTTCAAATCTTGAAGGTAAAAATCATCTTTGTGTTCTGAAACTACATTGTAATTATATCTTCTAAATGTTTGGATTATCTCGTTAATATCTTCAGAGTTAATTTTGATAGTAGCCTGGGAGTTGTCCGAGATGTCCAATGAACGATAAAGACCAAGAACTTTCCCTCCATTAACTTCAATAATCTGGCTAATTTCACTAATAGAAAAGTCTTTTTTGTTTTTTTCTACAACAATTATAATTCCTTCATTAATTAGAAAAGGACTAGAGCAAAATAAATCTAGTATATCACTCAATTCAAAGTAACCTAAGTACTTTTTTTCATCATTTAAGACAGGCAGTATGTTAGTTTCATTATTAGTAAATAATTTAATGAGGTTTAACATAGCGGTATTTTCATCAGCATAAAAGAAGTCAATTAAATGAGAATATTCTGAAATGGTTGAGGTTTCATCTTCAATAATTTGAAAATCAGTTTCAGATAAACATCCAATTAGCTTGTCATTTTCAACAATAGGGACATGAGTGATGGGAAGTCTTTTACAAATATCAATGGCATTTTTTATTGAACTCTTAAGAGTCAAGTCTGTTATGTCATTAAGTATGTATTCTTTTACATTCATACCCTACGAATATAGTTTAAAATCATTTAATGCCGTACTTTTGTACTTTATTTGAAACTAATGACAAAGTTAAGTGTAAATATTAATAAAATAGCAACATTACGTAATTCAAGAGGTGGAAATGTACCTAATTTATTACAAGTTGCTACAGATATTCAAGAGTTTGGCGCACAAGGAATAACTATACATCCAAGGCCAGACGAAAGGCATATAAGATATCAGGATGCCAAAGACCTAAAACCCAAAGTTATTACAGAGTATAATATTGAGGGAAATCCAATACGTAAATTTATGGATTTAGTCTTGGAAGTAAAGCCAACTCAGGTAACATTAGTTCCTGATGATATCAATCAAATTACCTCAAATGCAGGATGGGATACTATTGCGCATCAATCTTATTTAAAAGAGGTGATTAGTGAGTTTAAAAATGCTGGAATTAGAACTTCAATTTTTATAGATACAGATCTTAAATTAATAGAGGCAGCTGCTAAAACTGGAACAGATAGAATAGAATTATATACTGAGTATTTTGCAAGCCAATATGACAAAGGAAATGAAAAGGCCATAAAACCATATGCTGAAGCCTCAATACTAGCCCATAAACTTGGATTGGGTATTAATGCTGGGCATGATCTAAGTTTAAATAATATAGAATTCTTTAAACAAAATATTTCCAATTTAGCCGAGGTTTCTATTGGTCATGCATTAATTTCTGAGAGTCTGTATTTAGGACTTCAAAATGTAGTAAATATGTATTTACATAGGCTTCAATAACATGCAAATATTACATTCAAAAATTATTGGAGAAGGAACTCCTTTACTTATTCTTCATGGATATTTTGGTATGTGTGACAACTGGAAATCATTAGGGAATAAATTCGCTAAAGCTTTTCAAGTTCATCTAATAGATCAGCGAAATCACGGTAGAAGTTTTCATTCAACTAATTTCAATTATGATTGTTTGGCTGACGATTTATTCAGATATGTAATACATTATAATCTAAAAAAGATAGTATTGTTAGGTCATTCTATGGGTGGAAAAACTGCCATGTTATTTGCAGTGAAGTATCCAAATTTTATAGATAAATTAATCGTTGCTGATATTTCACCAAGAGATTATCAACCACATCATAATGATATTTTAAAAGCGTTAAATTCAGTAAATTTTACCATCCAAAATACAAGAAAACTAGTTGACAAAAAAATCGCTGAACTAATACCTGATATGGGTGTTCGTTCATTTTTATTAAAAAACGTCTATTGGAAAGAAAAAGGGATATTAGGGTATCGTTTCAACCTGCAAGCACTTACAAAAAACAATGAAGAAGTAGGTAAAGCACTACCGTCTTTTACATCTTTTCACAAGAAAACTTTATTTTTGGCTGGAGGAAATTCTCAATACATCACAAATAAAGATATTTCATTAATAAAAAAACATTTTCCTGAAGTATCTATTCAGACCGTTCCTAATGCTGGTCATTGGTTACATGCAGAGTCTCCTGATATTTTTTATGAGTTGGTAATGAGTTTTTTGAAAAAAAATCATTGTAGTTAGTTCAAAAAAATCAATAGACTAGTGTTCTTTTTATTCGTTGAGAAATCATGGTTAATATTTCGTACGAGATGGTTTCTGATACAGAGGAAATTGCTAGGATATCTTCTTGAGTTTTAAAAATAAAAACATCATCTCCTTCTTTACACTTAATATCAGTAACATCAACCATAATCATATCCATGCACACATTACCAACAATTAAAGCTTTCTGATTTAGGATTGTTACAGATCCATTCCCATTTCCTAATTTTCTTGACAAGCCATCTGCATGACCAATAGGAATTGTTGCAATTTTTGTATTTTTTTTTGCTGTAAAGGCTCTATTATATCCAACAGTTTCTTCCATTTTGACTAAATGAATTTGAGAAATAGTAGATTTTAAAACATGTGAATTTTTTAAATGTGAAGTTTCTGTTTTATTGTTTCCAAAACCATACAAACCAATACCAATTCTAACCATATCAAATTGAGCTTCTGGATAGTTTATAACGCCAGATGTATTCAATATATGAGCCATGGGTGTGTAATTTAAACCTCCACAAAGCTCATGAATAATTTTTTTAAAATTACTGATTTGGTTTAAAGTAAAAACTTGTTCATTAGGGTCCTCACTGGCTGCTAAATGAGATAGAATAGATTTAATTTTAACATGCTTAGACTTTCTAATAGAATCCATAATAGAGGGAATTTCTTCTTTAGAGAATCCCAATCTATTTAATCCTGTATTGAACTTTAGGTGAATAGGGTAGGCTATGAGTTCTTTATCTTTTGCGTGTGCTAAAAATGCAGTTAATGTTTTTAGGTTGTATATACTAGGCTCTAATTGATTTAAAACAATTTGATCAAAATTTTTAATTTGTGGGTGTAAGACTAAAATTGGAGTAGCTATGTCTGCATCTCTTAATGCCTCTCCTTCATGTGCATAGGCTACAGCAAAATAATTTACTTTATCACTTAAAAATGAAGCTACCTGAACACCATCACTACCATATCCAAATGCTTTTACAACAGCTAAAACTTTTGTTTTTTGATTTAGTTTATCCTTAAAATAATGTAAGTTGTGTTCTAATGCTTTTCCATCAATCTCTAGAACTGTAACATGGTTATTCATAAAACTATTTAGGACTAATTTTAGAATTTTTTTGTGTAGTTTCTTTTTCTACTTTAGAAATTTGTGCTTCAAAAAATGCGGCTCTACTTAGGGGTTCATATTCTTGAGTTTCTCCTAAAAATACTACAGAATCGTTGGCTGATTTTCTAAAACTATAATTGGCTAAGTTTCCTGTTCTGGTGCAAACAGCATGTACTTTGGTAACGTATTCTGCAGTTGCCATTAAAGCAGGCATAGGGCCAAACGGATTTCCTTTATAATCCATATCTAAACCAGCTACAATTACTCGGATTCCTTGATTTGCTAAATCATTACAAACAGTTACAATTTCATCATCAAAAAATTGAGCTTCATCTATGCCAACTACATCAACATCATTGGCAAGTAACCTTATGTTTGACGCAACTGGAACAGGGGTTGATCGAATTTCATTTGCATCATGAGATACCACACTTTCATTATCATACCTAGTATCAATAATTGGTTTGAAAATCTCAATTCTTTGTTTTGCAAATTGAGCACGTTTAAGTCTCCTTATCAACTCTTCTGTTTTGCCAGAAAACATAGAGCCACAAATAACTTCTATCCAACCAAATTGTTCTGTATGATTTACTGTATTTTCAAGAAACATTTTGTAATTTTAGGCTTCAGTAGGTTTGTTATTCATTTATTTACAATGTATGCAAATTTATTGAAAAATGACATTAAATAATAATTTAACAAAACAACTTATGCACAAAAAACTCGCAGCAGATCTTACCAGTTTAGCTCACAGTATTTTACAAATGAAAAACAAGGAAGATGTTTTTGCTCTTAAAACTAAGGCGCATGAAGTATATGAAAAATTAGCTGTTTTAGCATTTGTTGAAGAGTATATAAATAATACTCCAAATCCAGATCATTCAAAAGAAGAGTTAGTTGCTATGGTTAAGAATGCTACTGATTTAATTGATAAGGAGTTGTCTAATAATGCTACAGAACAAACACTACAAGAAGAAGTTATAGATTCTTCTGAAAGTATTGAGCAAGTAGTTGAAAATGATTCTTCTTTAATAGAAGAGATTGTGTCTAATGAGCAAATTGATAAAACGACTAATGATCATCCAATTAAAAAATCTTTTGATTTAGAAACTGATAATTTGTTTTCTCAAACAGAAGATGATCTAGAACCAGAAATTAAAGAAAATACTGATATATCTGAGGATTTACCAACTCTAGAAGATGAACTTAAAGATACTATTTCTGCAGATGTGGTTTCAGATTTATTTGAAAATGCACAAAAAAAATCTTTAAATGATAAATTGCAAGGTGATATCCAAATTGGATTAAATGATCGAATTGCCTTTGTGAAAAATTTATTTGGAGGAAGTCAAGAGGATTTCAATAGAGTTGTTTCTCAATTAAACTCATTTAAAACTCAGAAAGAAGCTAAAAAGTTTATTAATAAAATGGTAAAGCCAGATTATGACTGGACTGATAAGGAAGAGGTAGAAGAACGTTTTATATCTATAGTAGAACGAAAATTCTTATCTTAGAATTTGTATTTAAACCAATGCACTAGTTTTTAAAAATTTCAAAAATTAAAATATGAAAATAGAGGTTTCTAACGGAGAAATTATAGACAAATACACCATTCTAGAAATTAAACTTAATAAAATAAAAGATGCTAATAAGATCATAAATATTCAACATGAATATAATACATTAACTCCTGATGTTGATGCGATTTATAGTGCTTGTAAAGACAGTGTTCAGTTAAAAAAACTCCATAAAAACTTATTAGAGGTAAACAAGAAGTTATGGAAAATTGAGGATGATATTAGAGAATGTGAAAGAGCTAATGACTTTGGTCAACTATTCATAGATTTAGCTAGGGCAGTATACTATGTTAATGATGATCGTTCTGACGTAAAAAAAGAAATTAATGTTTTTACTGGATCTGATTTAGTTGAAGAGAAATCTTATGAAGAATATAAATCTAAATAGAATGAAAAATATCTTTTTGTTTTTTTTACTGCTAATATCACTAACTGCATGTAAATCTACATTTGTAATTCCAAGTTTTGATTCTAAAGATATTCCACAAAATCCAAATTATAATTTAGAGTCTTCCTGGGCAGTGTTACCCTCAAAGTATACAGAGGAATTTAAAGAGTTTGCATCTAGTCAGTTAGATACATTAGAAGCAGATGTTTTTTATGTGTATCCAACTTTAAATACAGACAAAGAAGATATTCGATGGAATGTACCTATAGATGATTTAGAACAGAATGATAAAGTTTTAAACAAAGCAGTTTTATACCAAGCCTCAGCATTAGCATTCTCAGGTAAAGTTTATGTCCCTTTTTATCGTCAAGCCCATATTCGTTCTTTTAAAATGTTTAATGAAGGAGGAAAAGCTGCTTTAGAATTAGCCTATGGAGATGTTAAGAAAGCGTTTGAAGTTTTCTTAAGTAAATATAACAAAGGGAGACCAATAATATTATTTAGTCATAGTCAAGGAACAAGGCATACCATGAGGTTAATTGCTGATTTTTTTGACAAAAAAGAACTACAAAATAAGTTAGTTGCTGCTTACATTCCAGGAATTGGTGTTAAACCAAATTTATTTAAAACTATCAAGCCGATGACAAAACCAGATGAAATTCGTGGATTTGTATCATGGAATACTTATAAGAAAGGATATTACCCTAAAGATAATAAAGATTGGTATAATGGAAGTGTAACAACCAATCCAATAACTTGGGATGACTCTAAAGTAACTACTTTAGAACAACACAAAGGCTTTTTATACACCAACAAAAAAATCTATGATCAAGCGCTTAAAATAGAAATTTCTGATGGTTTAGTTTGGTCTAGTAATCCTAAGTTTCCAATGAGACTTTTTATGTCTCCAATTAAGAATTATCACTCTGGAGACATAAATTTATTTTGGCAGGATATAAAAGAGAATTCTGTTCTAAGGTTAAAAACATATTTGAGCAAAAATTAGCCAATCTTTTCTTTTAAGCGATCAATCTCTTTTTTACTATTTCCAATAAAAATATCATTTTCCACTAAAAAGACTGGACGCTTTAAAAAAGTATATTCCTCCAAAATAAATTGTCTATAATCGTCTCCTGTAATCACTTCATTTTTTAAGCCCATGGATTTGTATTTCTTAGCTCTTTTATTAAATAAGGCTTCATAACTATTTGAGAAAGAATACATTTCTTCTAATTGAGAAACTGTTACAGGATTGGCTTTAATTTCATATTTATCAAAGCCTTCTAAGTTAATTTCTTTTAAAATTCTTCGGCAGGTATCGCAAGTTTGTAAAAAATATACTTTCTTCATGTTTTATGAGTTATATTT
>Ga0213868_10001653_pt1 | contig 21583 bp, 19 predicted proteins | sample PICome_9_FD_160087 | JGI IMG/M metagenome (GOLD analysis project Ga0213868, IMG submission 160087) | Coastal seawater microbial communities near Pivers Island, North Carolina, United States - PICO127 | ecosystem: Environmental > Aquatic > Marine > Coastal | place: USA: North Carolina...
TCGAATCGAGTTCCCTCAAAACGTGGATCGATCACAATGTCAGCGATTGCGATATCCGCCAGACTTTTACCTCCGTCACGGCCACAGTCAAAGAATGCGATCAGTTGGTCGACCTTGCCATCTCCGTCGGGTTGGGAAAGTCGGTATTGGTGTTGTCTGAGCACGTCGAGCCGTTCTTATTGCACGCCTATGAACTGCTCGTGCATGCCGGGGCGATCACTGCGCCCGCTGCGACGAGGGATAACCATACTTCGAAGGTACCGCTGCCATTTACAAGGATCGGCTTTAGTGAGAGGCAAATCCAGATGTTTTACCGTTTCGCTTCGAGTGCTTCAGCCGATCCACTTGCGAGTGAACAGGGGCGCCGGGCCCGCAGCAATGGACACAGCTTCGATGGGGTCGGTGGCCCGCTGCGCTAGGCCACCATGCTCGGGCTTCATGAATCCAGCAGACACAGCGCCGTCGATAAAGTCGAACAGCGAAGCGAAGAAACTCTGACCATTTACCTCCACGTCAAGAAAAACAATCGGCACCGCGACAATCCCTAGCTGATTCCACGTCAGCACCTCGAATGCCTCTTCATACGTGCCAAAACCACCCGGCAAGACGACAACGCCATCAGAGAGCTGTGCCATCCGTGCTTTGCGGGTGTGCATGTCGGGGAGAACCTCGAGGTTTGTGAGATTGATGTGGCCAACCTCGAGAGCAAGAAGTTGCTCGGTAATCACTCCGGTGACCTCTGCGCCTCCTTCAAGAACCGAATTAGCCACGACGCCCATTAATCCGACGTCGCCTCCGCCGTATACGAGGTCATGGTTGGATGCAGCGATAGCCGCACCCAACTCAACAGCGGCAGCTCTGAAACGCTGATCGGTACCGCTACTCGACCCACAAAAGACACAAATGTTTGACACGAGTCACATCGTGGCAGCATCGCACAGATTCACCTCACTCGGTAACCCATAGGTACTGTCTTCTCTATGGGAATCGCCGCTCCAGACCTGCCCGCTTGCGCTGATGCGATCGACCTTGCTGATCGAGTGGTGGGCAAAGCTGTCCGCCGCTTGTCGGCACTTGACGGTGGCGCCGACACCCACCAGGTGTTGGCCTACGAGATCGCTCACGCCGCTTCTGCAGTCGCCACCGCCAAGTCGTTGATCGACTACGGCAACAAGGGCGAGATCGAAGCAAAGATCTGCTGCGCGTTCGCCGCTGACATGCTCCATGACATTGCCGGCAAGGTGCTTGGTCGCGAGGACGATTGGGGTGTTGACCGCGATCCGTTCGCCAACGCTCACGCTTTCATCGCCCAGTTCCGTGCTGCGGAGTTTTTAGCGTCGCTCGCCGACCAGTCCAGCCCAAGTCACCTGTCAAGTGACATGGAGATGGTGGCTGACACCTTCGATGCGTTTGCCCAAAACGTCATCGCCCCCCACGCAGAGCACGTCCATCGCACCAACGCTGATGTACCTGAGGAAATCATTACGGGCATGGCCGAGCTTGGAGCGTTTGGCCTCAGCGTACCCACTGAGTACGGCGGCTACTCCGAGGGCGGCGACGAGGAGTACATCGCCATGGTCGCGGCGACCGAGGCGCTGTCGAAGGCGAGCCTGGGTATTGGCGGTTCACTCATCACACGCCCGGAGATCCTGACTCGAGCCCTAGTCAAGGGCGGAACAGAGGAGCAGAAACACAAGTGGCTGCCGCTCCTAGCGACTGCCGAAGTGATGCCAGCTGTTGCAGTGACCGAGCCTGACTACGGCTCCGATGTCGCAGGTATCAAGGTCATGGCCACTCGGGCCGAAGGCCCCAGCGGCGAGGCCGGCTGGGTTATCAACGGTGTCAAAACGTGGTGCACGTTCGGTGCCCGCGCTGACGCATTAACTCTGTTGGCTCGCACCGACCCTGACCGATCAAAAACCCATCGCGGACTCTCGCTCTTCGTCGTTCCGAAGCCTCGCGCCGATGCCCACGGATTCGAACTCACCCAAGACATTGACGGCAAGCCGACCGGTGGCAAAATGGAAGGCCGGCCGATCGACACGATCGGCTATCGCGGCATGCATTCCTATGAAATTGCCCTCGAGGATTGGTGGGTGCCAGCCGAGAATCAGATCGGAATGGACGACGGTCTCGGTAAGGGCTTTTACTACCAAATGGCCGGTTTCGAGAACGGCCGGTTGCAGACAGCGGCCCGGGCCGTCGGCGTCATGCAGGCCGCCTATGAGCTCGGCCTCGACTACGCCGAGAACCGCACGGTGTTCGGTGAGCCAATCTTTGATTACCAACTGATCCGCGCCAAACTCGGACGGATCGCTGTTCTCACTCAGGCCGGTCGCCAGTTCAGCTATGCAGTCGCAACGCTCATGGCTAAAGGCCAAGGCCAGATGGAAGCATCGATGGTCAAGGCGTATGTCTGCAAAGCGGCCGAGTGGGTCACTCGCGAGTCGATGCAAATCCACGGCGGCATGGGCTACGCCGAGGAATACGAAGTAAGTCGTCTCTTCGTTGATGCTCGAGTGTTGAGCATCTTCGAAGGCGCTGACGAAACTCTGTGCCTAAAGGTTATTGCCCGCCAACTCATCGCTAACAGCGAGGCCTGACCCGGTAACAGCTCGCTCACTCGGCGACAGCCTCCAGCGGCAGGCCGTATGGACTTGCCACTGCGATGTAGGGCTTGGCGTCGCCCGCCCATTCCATGGACATGATTTGTGCTGCACTCCGTCGTCCGCTGAACGCCCGAAGCAGATCAAACGGCGACCCCATCAAAACTGCCGCCGGTTCCCCATCGCCTGATTGCCAAACCTGTTGATCCGCAACGACCCGCACCACAGGAAGCCCGGCAAGGTTGGCACGTTCGCAGAAGAACGGCCCGTACCGTTCGAGACCCATTCGTACCGCTGCCGTGTCGCGGGCACCTCGTTGTCCCAACGCAAAAAGAACGTCGTAGTAGTGCGTGACCAGGTCCGCCCCAGCGCGCATCGGCATCACAGGGTTGGCCTCACCGAGTGCGTCGAACCCGGGCGCTAGCGCCCACCATTCGTCACAGATCTGATCCAGAGTCTTGGCTGCCCGACTGCTGACTTGGTTCGCAGTCCAACTGTCTGCGCCAATATCAGCGAGGTTGTCCGAGAGGATGTCATCGACAATGCCGACCACGTGCGCAAACACATCTCGGATCCTCCATGCCGGCGACTGCAGGACCTTCATTTCACTTTCGACAGCCGTCAGGCTGCGTCCGACAGCGATCATCTCCGTTCGGAGATCTGCGTAGACCTCGCTATTCGGTGGCCGATTCATCATGTCGGCGAGTATCGCAGCGAGGACGTTGGCGCGTAGCTTCGGACAACGATGCCACCTCGGTGACTGGACAAAAATGAGATAAACATCTCTTTGCCCTCTCCGCTCCGAACACTCTGTGTGATGAATTTCGAGTTCGATCCGAAACGCAGCAAATCGACAAATCACGCCCAACATCGCCGCACGTCACGCTCAGCGCAGCGTGCGTTCGGCACCATTGGCCTATTGCTGATGACCGCCGCCTGCGGAGGTGACGACCCCGCGTCATCGGTGCAGGTCGCCACCACATTCCCGATTGCTACTACTGAGCCGAGCATCGTATTAGATCCGGCGCCCTTGAACGAGTCCCCCGCTATCCAGTCCGAGCCGGCAGAGTCGACGCCAGAAATCACGCTCGCATCGCCGGTCGAACCGCCGTCTATTTCGTGTCGCCGCCTAACCGACTTCGCTAACGGCCAAGGCTGGGGCATCGTCAACGATGGCGTCATGGGCGGCCGCTCCAACGGCACCGTCAAGTTTGTCGACTCCGCGATGTTGTTCACAGGCGATGTCGTAACGGCGGGCGGTGGCTTCACATCAGTGCGTCTGCCGTTGGCCGGCGATGAGCTCGCCGACTCCGAGTCACTCGTACTGCGCGTTCGGGCGGATGAGCGAACGTACGGAATGACGCTGGCAGACAGCGCGCAAGTTGGCCGCCGGGCAATCTCGCACCGAGCCAACATAATTACCGATAGACCGACGGATACCAACGGATGGCAGATGGTCGATCTTTCATATGCCGAGTTGCAGCCATCGATTTTCGGCCAATCCCTCGATGCGCCGCCGTTTGACCCGGACCTCGCTATCGAAATCGGCATCATCATCTCTGACGGCGTTGACGGACCATTTACCCTTGAGGTTGACTGGATCGACGCCTGCCGACGCCAGTAGACGCACATCAGACTCTCACTTCGATCTCTGGTAGCGCGCGGCTGACAAACCTCAAGATCTGCCTCGTAATTCGACGGTAGCGGGCTGAACGCCACCGGGAATGACCTGAATCCAAGTGGCCTTCGACGACGGTCTAGTTCTCGCAAGTTGGCTCGTTCCATCGATACGGTCATGGCATGGAGAGTGATCACTCGATCGAATCAGGCACGTCCTTGATGCACCGGCTTCGGCGTCCGTCGTTTTTGGTTCTCGTTTTGCTGGCGTTGGGGCTTGTAGCTGCTTTTTGGATCGCTACGGCCATTGTTGATTTCGTCGCCGATATCAACTTTGAGACGCTTGACCGTCCGTACGTTCTTGTGGCTTTCTTTGTGATGGTTGACGCCGTGATTCCAATTTTTCCAAGCGAATCACTGCTCAACACAGGCTCGATTCTGGCGATGCGTGAAGGCTCGCCCATCGAAATTTGGAAGTTGATTGTGGCCGGATCGATTGGAGCAATATTTGGCGATTCGCTCTTGTACTGGATTTCGCGGACAGCGCTTCGCAACTTCATGTCGAAGCGCGTAGACAATGCCACGCAAAACGAGAAAGTCGCTGAGGCAGTCACGGTCATGAGCGGTCAGGCACCGCTGCTTATCGTCTTCGGCCGGTTCATCCCCGGTGTCCGGTTCGTAGTAGGTGCAACTATGGGGATCACCCGACACCCCTATCCCAACTTCTTGCTCTGGGACGTGGTCGGCAGCGTCGTCTGGGCCTCTTTTGCCTGTATTTCCTCAGCAGCGATCTCTACGGCTCTTGGCGGACAACCATTGGTATCGATCATTATTTCTGCGATTGCGACAACTGCACTGCTAGGGGTGCTCTACAAGAGGATGAAGCAGAGTTTGCAGGATCTTCGCAAGAGCGACAACGAAGCGATGCTGGGGTCGGACGGGTGAATTTCTTGTCTCTGTCACTCCGATCAATTCAAGTCGCGTTGGTCCGGGGTGTTTCAGTTTTGCGAACTGCAATTGACTTCTTCTTGGAAGATAGAGCTCGTCGCCTCAGCGCCAGCCTTGCGTATTACACCCTTTTTGCGTTCGTACCTACCCTGTTGCTGGCACTCGCTATCGCTGCAGCGTTCGTGGGCAAGGACGCTGCAGCCGGCGAGCTTGACGAACAGCTGACGGCTGTCTTGGGCCCCGAGGCAGCAAACCAAATTCAGTCAGCGATCGCAGCTCTATGGGACAGCGGACAGAGTTGGAACTTTGCACTCTTCGGGATTGGCGTCGTCATTTTCTCAGCCTCAATTCTGTTCGTCGCCTGGCGCGACATCCTTGAGCTTGTTTGGAACGTGCCGTACGAGTCTGGATTACGTCGAACCGTGGCGACCAGGGCAATTGGGGCGTTGGTACCGATCATTGCAGGGCTCCTGCTCACATTCACAATGATCTTGCAGACCGCCGTGACGTTTGTTCAGGAACTGGTTTGGACTGACGCTCTCCTTGCTGCTGCGCTCCGAACTGCTGGCGCCGCCGCCCAGGCTGTGTTGGGTGTACTGACTCTCGGCTTGCTGTACCGATATTCAGTTCGATCCGGTCGACCTACTTGGCGTCAGGTACTGCCCCCTTGCGTGTTCGTCTCAGTGGTATTCGCCGTCGGATTCTGGGGCTATGGGATCTACTTGCGAACCGTCGGCACCTCAAGTGTCACGGGTGCGGCAAGCAGTGTTGTCCTCGGCCTCGTTGTTGTTTACTACGCAGCTCAGAGCCTGCTTTTAGGCGCCGAGTTGATCAAGGTACGTCGATCGGCCTCTGATGAGGAGATCCGATACACACCCTTCACGTAGCCAGATGCCCACAAGTATCGACACCAGGGTGTTGTTTGCAATGGAGCCTTACTTTCAGACCCGATAGTCCCTATGAGGACCGCATCTACTTGAGGCACGACTTCAGAAAATTGCTTGGTTAGTGCCGTGACTCAAGGCGTCTTGGGGTTCAGCCAGCTGGAGCCATATCAGCCTGGCGGCACTGACCGCGGCTGCGAGACGCTTTCAGGCGAGCTCGGCGGGACCGGCATCGCTGAGGGAATAGCAGTCGTGGTCGACGTCGTCGAAGTGGGCGTGGTCTGCGTTACCGTCGTGGTTGCTGCCATTCCCGATTGCAGCATTTCCTGTCGAATGCGCTCGGCCTCATATGCGGCCTCTTCGTTGTGCTGCTGACGTTCGATCAGCTTAACCTTGTGGTCTAGCCACTGAATTGCGGCGTGCACAAGGAGGCCGATGATCCCGTAGATAATCATGGCAAACAACACAGACGTGTCAAAGATTGACTCAACCTGGTTGCCGTTTGTCGTTCCCAACTCGATTGGGGTGAAGATGCCGCGAAACGGCTTCATGGTCCGGTCGAGGTTTCGATAGGCCCACTGAACAAAGCCAGACGACGGGTTGGCGCCAAGTAGCAACAAGAAAAAGCCGATCGCCAAGATCACCTCGACGAACAAGATGTAGACGTACACGACGTACCCGATGAAGCGAGCAATCATCGCCGTGACACGGCCGGTCGATCGCATCACGTGCGGCTCTGGTTCTTCCGGCGGATTTCCGTACTGGCTTACAGGTGGGATGTTGCTCATCTTGAAGACTCCTTGTTCCGTGTCCAAATCTTTGGCTCGGCGCGCCAGCATTTATGCAATAACTGCTGTTGAACCTAGGCAAGTGTATGCCGCAACAAATGGGCTATTCGAGGATATGCGCACCGCCCCCGACACCCCAAAAATGGCGTCTAGTTGAAAACCCGTCCGAGGTCACCAATGTCGAAGGTCGACGGCCCAGCGGTCAACCACGCTGTCCCCATCAACAAGCCACATTTGTTGGTGCTTGGCGATTGTTGGATCGACATGCGCAGGTTGGAGACGAACGCGGTCCCCGACCTCCCAATCGTTGATGTTGGTCGGCGACAGCGTGATGTGCTCGTCAGAGAGGAAGAAGACGTCACCGTGTTCCCATCTCGGATTACCGTGATCCATCGCCATCGACTTGATGCCCGCATCCGCGGTGATCCACCCTTGCATATTGACCGAGATCACAGTCGCAACGACATTAAGCGCAAGCTCAAAGGGCAGGCCAAGCTTGCAGTAATCAGTGTCCATCAGCGTGTAGCTCCCTGCTTGGATCTCCGTACACCAGGTATTTGTTAAACAGGTGCCCGTACCTCCACCCGACACAATGTCGCCACCGACGTCCGCCGACGCCTGAAGTAGCATTTCCATCGAGGCGCTGACCCTGTCGGCCTTCTCCTTGGGGTCCCTGACCATCATGAGGTGCCCCTCGTATCCCATGACGCCGCGCACCTCCAGTCCGGCGTTGCGCGCTCGATCAGCGAGTCGTCCAGCGTCTGCCGAGTCGATACCGCACCGAGGCAAACCGACATTGACGTCGATGAGGACCGACCGGAGGCGCCCAGCGATGGCGGCGTCGAGCGTCGCATTGGAGTCAACAGCGACGGTGATGTTCGCCCGATCCGCCAGCGCTCCGAGGCGGGCAACGTCAAGTGACTCATTTGCCAGCAGCAAGTCTTCGCCAAGTCCGGCAGCGACCATTCCTTCAACCTCGCGGGGTGTCGCACAGCAGAATCCCCGGTGACCGTCATCAGCAAGCAGTTGCGCAAGCGCCGTGGCCTTGAATGCCTTCACGTGCGGACGGAGCCTGTCCCCTGGCAGTAACGCATCCATCGCAAGGCGATTTGCGTTAAACGTCGGGCGGTCGATCACCAAAGCTGGGGTTGGAAGGTCGCCGATCGTGGCTGGTTCATTCTCAATCATCTGAGGAAATCCCTATCCGCAAAGTTCGTCTGCGATGATGTCAACGGATGTAATCCGCTCGAAATCGGCTCCAGCATGGTCGTCGTGCGGGTCCATCAAGATCGGGTGCAGGCCTGCTGACGTCGACGATCGAATATCCATAGCCACACTGTCGCCGATGTAGGCAATTCGGCTTCGCTTGAAGTTAGGAAAATACGGCAGCGCATAGTCAAAAATGGTCGGATCGGGTTTCGCAACTCCAACCACGTGGCTGTCGACGATGCAGCGCACCGATACGAACGGGCCCTCGCCGACCTGGCAGACCGAGCGATTGAGGGACCCTTCCACTTGGCCACTGGCATTCGACACCACACCTATTGGAACATCGGCAGCCGCTAGGCGACGCAAAGCCACCAGAGTCTCAGGGATCGGCCACCGCCATAGGTCCGGCGTACGCGTTCGGTTCAGGACGTCAGCGGCTTCACTGCGATCGGCACTGCGAACACCGACGGCCGCAACGTAGGCGGCGTCGTACACAAGCCACTCGTCTTCCAATGATCCCTCACGCGACTTGTCACGCATACCGGCGTAGTGCGCACGACGATGCACCTCAATCGAGGCATCACCACCGTAGAAGTCGAGCAACGGCGCCAAGACCGTCGGATCAGGTAAGACGAGCACGCCACCGGCATCAAACAGTACGGCGTCAAACCGTGAGGTGTTCGTAGTCATCAGCGATCGCTTGTTTCAAGGGGTACCGGCCGCTCACTCATCAGCTGCCGAGTTCAACGAGTCGATCCAGGCTGATGCCACACTCTTCAAACACGTCAAGCATTGCGGCGACGTCACCGCTCTGTACAGCTGGATCAGAGAAGTCAAGGTTGGCTGCGATACAGCTTGACTCCTCATTGGTTAGACCGATCGATTCGAACTGTGCGATGAGCTGGTCGCGCAAGGTCCCACTCGCCGGGTCAAAATCGCTCAGGCTGCCTTCATCTTCGCTCAGGTCATTGTCACTGCTGGCTGAGTCGTCACTGCCGAACGAGCGCCCACACTCCTTTTGTGAGTAAGCATCGATTCGATCAGCGGCGGCATCGCGATTCGACTCCAACTCAGAGTCAGCCATGAAGGACAGGTCCGCATCGACGATCTCGTAGCTGGCCGAGGCAAATGCGTCAATCAACTGCTGCGTGCCGTCCGCGATCGTTTTGGCATCCTCTGCAATCTCTGGTGGTGCCTCGTTTGGTAACCGTTTCACGAACGCTTCAACCTTTTTCAACCCGAGCTCAGTCTCGACCGGGTCGACACCGAGTGAGTCAAAGATCTCATCGACGACATCGGACTCGGCAACGAAATTGCACCACGCCTCAGCTGTAGCTCCACCATTTTTATCGCCACCGCACGCGCTCACAACGAGTGCTACCGAGGCGACGCTCGCGGCGAGACCCAATCGAGCAGAAGTGCGACGTCCAATGGCCATGGAGAGAACGGTAGCTGTCAGCTGCGTGGGCCTACCGTCAATTAGCCAAGGTGGTCGTGGAGAAACGCCGTTGCCCTCGGCCAGACCTCCGCTGCTAGGTCAGGGTCCTGCGTACCCAGGGCATTGTGCGGCGCCATGAACGCGTGGCCCGAGCCTTTGTGCACTGTGATCGATGCATTCTTTCCAAGTGCTTGAAGCTCATTGTGAAGATGCATCGCAGCGGCTGGCGGAAAAAAGTCGTCGTTTTCTGCCATGTGGCCCTGGATCGCCGCTTCGATCTTGGAATAGTCCGGCTGGTCATCACCCTGCGGGAAGCCGTAGAACGGCACCGCAGCTTTGACCTTGTCGGGCCGGAGCGCAGCGAGCACAAACGTAAGTAATCCACCCATGCAGAACCCCATGACACCGATTCCATCGCCGGTGGTCGCCTCGTGATTGGCGAGATAGTCGACCGCACCGCTCATGTCGCGTCCGGCACGCTCAGACGGTAACGAGTTCATCAACTCTGCAGCCTTATCCATCTCCGTATGTCCGGCGAGCTCACCGTGATAGAGGTCAGGAGCAAGAGCTACGAAGCCAGCCGTCGCCAGGCGATCTGTCATCTCCTTGATACCGGAGTCGAGGCCCCACCATTCCTGCACCACGATGACACCAGGGCCGGTGCCGGACTGAGGCATAGCGAGGTACCCGCCTGCGTTGTTGCCATTGCTTCGAAATTCGATGATCTCGGCCATGTACGAAAACGTAGACCAACGGCGGCCGGCCGGCGGTAGGCGCAGCGATGAACAGCACCCTGCGCCGCATCACCTTGTCGATCACTGCCGCGCTAACGCCTGTTCGTTCAGGGCAGGGATGATGTGCTCGCCGTATTGAGTAAGCGTTTGGTCCTTGCCGTCGTGTTGCAGGTAAATCGCGAACTGATCAACGCCGAGGGCCTGCAACGCGGAAAGCCGTTCCAGCTGAGCCTCAACCGGTCCGAGGATGCAGAACCGGTCGACGATCTCGTCGGGCACGAACGCCGTATGCGTGTTGCCCGACTGACCGTGTTGGTTGTAGTCGTACGCTTCGCGTCCCTTGATGTAGTCGGTAAGCGCCGACGGCACCGACGACGACTCGCCGTACCGGGCGACGATGTCGGCGACGTGATTGCCGACCATGCCACCAAACCATCGACACTGGTCACGCATGTAAGCCAGGTCGGTGTTCGGCCCGACATAGGCCGGGGCCGCCACACAGATCGTGATGTCGTCAGGGTCACGATCGGCGTCGGTTGCAGCAGTCCGGACCGCATTGATCGTCCATTCAGCAACCGACAGGTCAGCAAGCTGCAAGATGAACCCATCGCATGTTTCGCCGATCAGCTTGAGCGCTTTGGGGCCATAACCAGCACCCCACACTTCGAGGCTGCTCTTTGCGGCCCAAGGCAACGTGATCGTCGAGCCGTTGTAGTCGACGCTGCGACCGCAGGCAAGTTCGCGGATCACGTTGATCGAGTCACGCATTGTTGCCAGAGTTGTCGGCTTACCGTTGGTGACGCGGACCGCCGAGTCGCCCCGACCAATTCCGCAGATCGTTCGATTGCCGTACATCTCATTGAGCGTTGCGTAGGTCGATGCAGTCACGGTCCAATCGCGTGTCGCCGGGTTTGTGACCATTGGCCCGACAACGACATTACGAGTCTCGTTGAGGATCTGGGAGTAAATGACGTACGGCTCTTCCCAGAGGATATGGGAGTCGAAGGTCCAGACATGGCTAAAGCCATATGTCTCTGCACGCTTGGCGAGGTCGATGACACGCGCCGCTGGCGGTGTGGTCTGCAGTACGACTCCAATGTCCATGTTGTGGTCCCGTTTCAGTGGATGTATTGGTTCAGACTGCGCTTGACAAATCGACCGTGACCCTTGACACCAAGGTAGGTGTCGTTCGCCACGACCACGCGGCCACGTGAAATCACCGTGTCGACCTTGCCGTCAACTTCGAAGCCTTCGAAGGACGAGTGATCCATCGCCATGTGGTGTTTATTATTTACGCCAATTTTCGTTTTTGTATTTGGATCCCACACCAGTACGTCTGCGTCAGCACCTGGCTCGAGCACGCCCTTCTTCTCGAGACCGAACATGCGCGCCGGGGTGGTACAGCAGGTTTCGACCCAGCGTTCGAGGGTCATCTCCCCCATCACCACTCCCTGATAGATCATCTCCATTCGGTGCTCCACGCCGCCCATGCCATTCGGGATCTTTGAGAAGTCCCCGAGGCCGAGTTCCTTCTGGTCCTTCATGCAAAACGGGCAGTGGTCGGTCGACACCACGGCCAACTCGTTCATCCGCAGGCCCTTCCAAAGATCCTTTTGGTGATGTTCGTGCTTCGACCGCAGCGGCGTCGAACACACCCATTTCGCCCCTTCGAACCCCGGCTGAGCGAGATGGTCTTCGATCGAGAGGTACAGGTACTGCGGGCAGGTTTCCGCAAACACGTTGAGGCCCATGTGCTGAGCGCGCGACACTTCTTCGAGGGCCTCAGACGCCGACATGTGCACGATGTAAAGCGGAACATTGCCGGCGACACGAGCGAGTTTGATCGCACGGTGCGTCGCCTCTGACTCGAGTTCCTCAGGCCTGGTATAGGAGTGATACTTCGGATCGCTGTCACCACGGGCCAGCGACTGAGCGACAAGCACGTCGATCGCAATGCCGTTTTCAGCGTGCATCATCATCAAGGCACCCGATTCAGATGCGTTCTGCATTGCACGCAGGATCTTGCCGTCGTCCGAGTAGAAGACACCCGGGTAGGCCATGAACATCTTGAAGCTCGTAATACCTTCATTTTCGACGAGGTATGTCATTGCCTCGAGTGATTCTTCGTTCACGTCGCCAATGATCTGATGAAAGGCGTAGTCAACGTGGCATTCGCCAGCGGCTTCCACGTGTCGCTCAGCGAGGGCCTCTCGCACGTCAAGCCCAACTGTTTGCGATGCAAAGTCGATGATGGTGGTGACGCCACCCCAAGCAGCCGCTCGCGACCCGGTATCAAAGTCATCAGCAGACACCGTGCCACCGAAGGGCAGCGACATGTGGACGTGGGCATCAACGCCACCAGGCACCACGTATTTTCCGGTTGCGTCGATCGCAACGTCAGGTGTGATGCCGTATGCCGCGGCGTGCCCTGGAGCAAGTATCGCAGCGATCGATTCGCCGTCGATCAACACATCGGCTTCGCGTCGACCTATCGCAGAGACGACTGTGCCGCCATAAATCAGTGTGGTCGCCATAGTCAGACCCCTCTCAGCCTTCCACCAGTTCGCCGTATGCCTCGGGACGACGGTCGCGGTAAAACTGCCAGCCGTCGCGGACCTCGCGAATCAGGTCGAGGTCAAGTTCACGGACGATTAATTCAGGATCATGAGGACTGCCTTTGTCGCCGACGTACTCGCCGCGCGGCCCGATGAAGTAGCTCTGTCCGTAGAAGTCATTCTCACCGAGCGGCTCGATGCCCACACGGTTGATCGCGCCGACGTAGTACATGTTCGCCACCGCTGCTGCCGGCTGCTCAATGGACCAGAGGTATTCACTGAGGCCCCGGTGAGTCGCTGACGGGTTGAAGACAATCTCAGCTCCGTTTAGCCCGAGTGCCCGCCACCCCTCCGGGAAGTGACGGTCATAACAGATGTACACACCGACCTTGCCAACAGCGGTGTCAAAGATTGGGTAGCCCCCGTTGCCCGGCTTGAAGTAGAACTTTTCCCAGAATCCTGTTACCTGCGGAATGTGCTGCTTACGGTATTTACCCAGGTACGTACCATCGGCATCAACGACCGCCGCTGTGTTGTAATAAATACCAGGTTGTTCGATTTCGTACATCGGCAGGACCATCACCATGTTGAGTTCCTTGGCAAGCGCCTGAAAGCGCTTCGTGGTTGGCCCATCAGGGATGTACTCGGTGTACTCGTAGTACTCAGCGTCCTGCACCTGGCAGAAGTACGGTCCGTAGAAGAGCTCCTGAAAACAGATGATCTGGGCGCCCTGCGCTGCTGCTTCCCTTGCCGCTGCTTCGTGCTTGAGGATCATCGACTCTTTGTCGCCTGACCAGTCTGTCTGGAGAAGTGCGGCTTTCACGATATTTGCCATGTCCGGACACTAAGCGACATGTCGGACATCGGGCAATGGTCAAGAGCTGTGCACCGAGCGAAGTCGGCGTTCCCTAACGTAAACAATTTTGCCTAACATAGGCTCCGTCGTTGACTCAATGGAACTTCCGGGGCCTTAAGAGCAGCACACCGAAACCCCTCCGACGCAAGCATGTTGGACCTCCGAATTGTCGGTCCCGTGGGACATCAAGGACAACATTGCATCGCACCTCGGTAATCTGTAATCAGGTGGCGCCCCCGGGCTATCCCCAGCCTCCATCTCCCGCTATTCAGGACAAGAATCAACCGTCGACCACCACGATTCCAGGGTTCACGTCTGAAAGTTCAGATACCACGAAAGCCCGGGGCTTTTCTGATGCCTTCGATAGCGCGTCCGCCGGGATCGTTAGTTCAGATGGCGACCCCAAGATATTGTGCAACGGCTTCACAACCTCAGGCCACACGCTTGCGTCGCGCCAGAGGAGCAAACGCTGGACGACCTCTCAGCAGCAGTAACTAGTGGCGCTCGATGCCGGTGAGCGCGATGACAAGTCGATTCTCCTCGCGAGAAGCTTCAAGGTTGACGTCGCCAATGATTCGCCATTCGTCATTTCCCTCGGGGTCGTGAATGGTCTGGCTGACCCTTCCCCCCAGCGGGTCGAAGTCGAAACGGCTTGAGTTTCGGGCATCACCGTCAATTTCGATCGCGTCATAGTCATCCCAGTAGGGCGCCATCAACTTGCGAGCGTTCAGACCCTCGACTGAACCTCTCGGACGTTCCTGGCGAGCCAGTTGCTCAACCCAACGGAATGCTGCGTTGCGAACCAGCGTACGAAACGCCCGAGCATCAGTAGTGATCGTGACCTCACCCGGGATCTCTTGTGACGGTGGACGGACCTCGCCGTCTACTTCTCCGTGCTCATCAGGGTTCTGAAGTCGCTCCCATTCGTCCAACAAGCTCGAGTCGACCTGGCGTACGAGCGTGCCAAGCCAGTGCGCTATCTCATCAAGTTCCTCGTTCATAGCTTCGGCGGGAACGTTCTGAGTGATGCCCTTGAATACATCCGACAGATAGCGCAAAAGAACACCCTCACTCTGCTTCAGTCCATAGTGACTCGTGTACTCACCGAACGTCATCGACCGTTCGAACATGTCTCGTGCGATTGATTTTGGCTTCACGGTGTTTCCCCCAACCCAGGGATGCTTGGCGCGGAACTCATTGAAGTCTGCGTAAATCCAGTCCTTCATCGGCCGGGGTGGCTCAACCTTTCCCAGACGCTCCATCCGCTCCTCGTACTCGACGCCTGACGACTTCATCTCGGCCATTAACTCATCTTTGGCCTTGCGAAGCTGAGCGTTAACCACTACCCCGGGGCTCTCCTGCACTGCCTCAACGATGGACAGCACTGCGATCGCCCGTTGCATCTCGCCCTTCGTCTCGGCGGCGACGAAGCGCATCGTTGACTCCGTCTCGCCCGACTCTGTCCTTTCGGCGACTCGATCGAAACCAGCAGCTGCGTTGTTCTCCTTTACCTTTATCTCGGCTGTTTCGTTGGTCGTATCTGCCTCGGTGATCACATCCAGAACTAGGCCGGACAGGGCTGCGAACGGACTGTCGTTGGCCAGGGGTTCGTGCTCAACAGATTTGTTACGTTCTCGCTCACGTCGTTCGTTGCGTTGCTCGTGTGACTGTTCTTCCACTTCAAACTCACGATCAAGATGTTCAATTGCATCGAGCGCCCACAGCGACAGCGGTTGGTGTAACGCAAACTCGTCTTGCAAGTCGAAGTCGACACGTACTCGGCGGCCGTACTTGTCCGATTCATCGGGGAACTCAAGGAGACCAGCGTCAACGAGCGAGCGATAAATCGAGATCGACCGCCGAATGTGATGGCGCTGGTTCTTACGTGGTTCGTGGTTGTCGGTCATCAATGTTCTGACGGCGCGGCAGCCATCGCCGGGTCGGTCTAGCAGACTCATCACCATCTGGTGGTTGACCACGAAGCTCGACGTCAATGGCTCAGGGTCACCTTCGACCAGCTTGGTAAAGGTGTCTTTGTCCCAGTGGGCGTAGCCACGTTCAGGAGCTTTCTTTTTAACGAGCTTCTTTTTTTTCTTTGCGTCCTCTGCTGCCTTTTGCAGCATTTGTTGATTTATCACGACGTGTTCAGGGGCTTGGGCCCACACGTCCCCGCTATCGTCGAAGCCCCGTCGACCCGCCCGCCCAGCGATCTGCTGGAACTCGCGCACGCGCAGGAGTCGCGTGCTGGCGCCGTCATATTTGCAAAGCTGGGTGAATAGCACCGATCGAATCGGCACGTTGACGCCGACACCAAGTGTGTCGGTGCCGCAGATGATTTTGAGGAGCCCTGCCTGAGCTAGTCGCTCTACGAGCAGCCGATACTTCGGGAGGAGGCCGGCGTGATGCACACCCACTCCTCCGACAAGAAAGCGTCGGAGGCCTTTACCAAACGGCGAATCGAATCGGAATCCGCCGATCAGATCCTTGATCTGCTGCTTCTCATCTTTGCTCAGCGGGTCGAGGCTTAGGTAGCTCTGCGCCGCCTCGGTTGCCTCGCGCTGGGTGAAGTGCACGAGATAAATCGGTGCCCTGCCGGACTCGAGGAGCGCTTCGATCGACTGATGCAGTGTCGACGTTCGGTACTCGAAATGCAGCGGAACTGGTCGCTGCGTCGACTTGACCAGCGCCGTGTCTCGACCAGTTCGCCGAGATAGCTCCTCTTCAAAGAATCGGGTATTGCCGAGCGTCGCTGACATCAGCAGAAACTGGCAGTGCGGAAGTTCGAGGATCGGTAACTGCCAGGCCCAGCCACGTTGTGGATCGGCGTAAAAGTGGAACTCGTCCGAAATCACGATGTCAACGTCCGTGCGGTCACCGTCGCGCAACGCCCAGTTCGCAAGGATTTCAGCGGTGCAGCAAATGATTGGAGCGTCGGGGTTGATGGACCCGTCGCCGGTGATCATCCCCACACGCTCTGGTCCGAACTGCCGACACAACTCAAAGAACTTCTCGCTGACCAATGCCTTGATGGGGGCGGTGTACACGCTGCGCTGATCACGCCCTAGGCCGACGAAATGAGCGGCGACCGCCACGAGTGATTTACCTGACCCGGTCGGCGTATTGAGGATCACGTTGCTACCGGCAATCAGTTCAAACGCAGCTTCTTCCTGCGCCGGGTACATCTCGATGCCCTGCCCAGCTGTCCAATTGGTGAAGCCATCAAGCAACGCCGACTCGTCGGGAGCAGGCGGCAAATGCTTCAGGATGGGTGGTAGGTCGCTCATGAGGTGCCCATAGTCTGCACGCATGCCGACGTTTCGCAGCGCCTGGAACTGGTTGTTCGGGAAACACCAACCCGATCCACCGAATCCTGACAAGACCGTCGAAGCTGGATGGGTCCCAGTCTGGCAGGGCCCGATGCTTACCGAACTACTAAAAAATGAAGGCGTCCCGGCGGTCTGGGTAGAGGATTTCAATCTCAATATGGGCGTCTACAACCGGGAGGCAATGGCGCGGATCTTCGTCACCGAAGACCGCAAAGCAGAGGCCGAAGCGATCATCGAAGATTTCACCGGCACCTCGCCACGTCACCGCAAACTATGACGAGACCGATTCGCTGTCTGCATTTGCTTTTAGAGAATGCGTCTCGAAAATCTCTATGTCAGCAATGCTGGCGAGGGCGTGGCTGGAGAACGAGCCAACGCGGCGTCGGGCGGGGCCTACATGGCGCTTTGGCGGAGTAGCTCATAGGCCATGGGACACTCAGGCCGGATGGCCGGTGGACCCATAGGTGCACGGCCGTGCGGGCCGATGACATCGGTGACCATCGTGGCGGGGACTATTTCGACGTCCATCTCCCAGGCGTCAACTCGGTACTCTCCGCCAGGATCAATGATCGCCTCGTGCCGCTGAGCCATATGATCAATGAAGGCCGAAGGCAGCCGACGCCCAACACCTGCAACAAGCCACACTGGCGTGCCCCACGCATGCGCTGAAGCAGCGATAGTCGACGAACCAATTGGGGCTACGATTCGATGCGAATCACACGCCAATGCCTCAATTAACACGCCATCAGCAGCACAAACTGCTGCTCCCGCAGCACCAGCGTCTACTCGATCATTGTCGACGTCGTATTGGTCTAGCTTGCGGACGAACTCGGTGGCCGAGTGCCCGGCGTCGAGCGCAAGCACCCGGATGTCACCTCGACGGATGAGACCATCGCCTGCAACATCAGGAGACCCAATTGTCACGATGGTGGCGTCATCAGGAAGCGCAGCTGCAAGCTCAGCACCCGTGCGATCTTTACGAATTTCCTCTGCCAGCTCCCACACCGCTTCAAACGGCTCAGACGAAGTCGTGACATTTGCACAGAGCCACCAAAGCGCCCCTGTGAACGGATGTCGTTCAACGATTCGTCGGCACGCAACCACGACGCCTGCCGGGTCAAGATGAAGCGAACCGAGTGCATGGGCGGTCTCCTCAACAAGCGCGGTCGCATTGACACCCTGGGCCCGGGCGACGTAACGAAGGTGCTCGATTGGGTGCATCGTTGCTGACGGTACCCGAGACTGCGCCAATGGTTGCAGTCCATGCCTCCTAACTCGCTACGCTCTCGGCCGTGGCCGTCCCCACTGTGCAGCAGCTTCCAACCGAACTGAATCTCACCCCGCTCGTGGCCGACGGCCGAGAATCGGGGCTGGGACAGTCCCGGCCAATCATGGACTGGCTGACCACGTTTCACCTTGCCTCAGTAGTTCTTGACCCGTACACCAACGAAAGCTCGTGGATCCTCCGCTCCGCGACTCGAATTCTCGAGCAGTTCCGCAGCTCACACGCCAGAATCAACTTCATCGTGGCCGCCGGGGCCGAAGATGCTCAAGCGTTCCTCGGACCGCTCACCGAAAATTACCTCGTGTTCTGCGACCCCGATCGCTTAGCAGTCAAGGCGATGGGCCTCACCGAACTTCCGGCGTTCGTTTTTACTCGCGTTGACGGCGCTGTCGCAGCAAAAGCGGAGGGCTGGAACCCGAAGGAGTGGGAAGTGGTCGCTGATGCCCTCGCCGACGTGACGTCGTGGACCTCGCTCGACATTCCTAGCGCGAGCGATCCTGGTCCGTTCAGCGGCTCGCCCGCTTTCGGCTGATCTGCCCACTGCCACATGGCCGACCGACCGGCCGTCCCTGACCTGCCAGACCTTCCGGTCATCGAGGTGCTCGATGAGCTGCGCGCTGCGCTGATTGACGGCACCAACGCCGTTCTGGTCGCTCCACCGGGCGCAGGCAAGACCACGGTGGTCCCACTTGCGTTACTCGACCAGCCGTGGCTCCGTGATCAACGCATTGTCATGCTTGAGCCGCGTCGCCTTGCGACACGCGCCGCTGCGCAGCGCATGTCGACGACAACACGCACCTCAATCGGTGCACTAGTCGGTTATCAAACCCGCGACGAACGCGAAATCACGTCAACCACTCGCATTGAGGTGGTGACCGAAGGAGTGCTCACACGCCGTCTGCAGAATGACCCAGAGCTCCCAGGCATCGGGGCCGTGATCTTCGACGAGATCCACGAAAGAAATCTCACCGCCGATATTGGGCTCGCACTGACACTCGACAGCGCTACTCAGCTCCGCCCTGACCTCCGCATAATTGCGATGTCGGCAACTCCAGATACGGAAGGCCTTAACCGTCTCCTCAATGCCCCGGTTATCGGCAGCGAAGGTCGCACCTACCCGATCGATGTGCACTGGCGACCCCGCTCGCTTGGTCGAAGTGGCGGCACATCGAAGAAAAGCCGACCGCGACCTACGCAGCAGCGCGGTCGCGATCGCATCGAGCCGGACGTCGTGGCCGCTGTGCTCCAAGCGCTAGGAGATGATGAGGGCGATGTCTTAGTTTTCCTGCCTGGTATCGGGGAAATCCGGCGGACAGAACAGATGTTGCAGGACACGCTGGGACCCAACATTGACGTCTACCCACTCGCCGGCGCCCTGACGCTCGCCGAGCAGGATCAGGCGCTGGCGCCGTCGCCGCCTGGCCGACGGCGCGTGGTGTTGTCGACCGACATTGCTGAGACTTCACTTACCGTCGATGGCGTCCGCATTGTGATCGACAGCGGCCTTGCTCGCGAACCACGATTCGACCCTCGATCGGGAATGACGCGGCTCACTACTGTGACAACGAGCCGTGCCTCTGCCGAACAGCGAGCAGGACGGGCTGGGCGTACCGAATCTGGCACTGCCTACCGGCTTTGGAGCAAACTTGACCACGGCGCCCGCGCCCGACACCGGTCACCAGAGATTCTGCAAGCCGACTTAGCTGGCTTAGCTCTCGAACTCGCTGCCTGGGGGACACCTGACGATCTGCAATTTATCGACCCCCCGCCTGCTGGGGCCCTTGCGCAGGCGCGTCGCCTGTTGATGAGCCTGTACGCACTCAACCAGGACGATCAGACCATCACTCCGCTTGGGCGCAAAATGCTTGGTCTCCCTGTCCACCCGCGCCTGGCCAGAATGATCGCCGTCGATCAGAGTTCACTTGCTTGCACAATTGCTGCGCTGGTCGATGAACGCGATATTTTTCGCGGGCACCTCGACGACGTGCCGACCGACCTTGCGCTGCGCGTAGGCGTGATTTCGGGAGCGCACGGGCACGACCTCGCTGATCAGGGTGCCGTTCGTCGGCTGCGCGCCCGTGCCGCCGACCTCGCCCGTCGGGCACGCCTGCCGTTCGATCGTGGCGCGCTTGATCCTGATCGCGCTGGTGCCGTGCTCCTGCTCGCATACCCAGATCGCCTTGCCGCTCGCCGTCGCGGCGCCCAGTACCAATTGCGAGGCGGCAGCACAGCCTTTCTCCCCGTCAGCGACTCCCTCGCTGACGAGCAGTTCATCGTCGCAGCTGATCTCGACGGCAGACGCGATAAGGCACGTATTCGCCTGGCAGCTGCTGTTGATGCCGACGACGTGATCGCCAATTTTGGCCCCGACATCATTGAGCAACGCACGATCTCATGGAATACAGACCGCAACGACCTGAGCGAGACCGTCGAGCGTCGCCTCGAATCGATCCGGCTGGGCAGCCACACCGACCGACCAGCCGCCGGGGAAGCTACAGCTAAAGCGCTCCTCGATCGGGTCCGAGTAACCAAGCTCCGCGTGCTCGGCTGGTCGCCAGCAGCTACCAGCCTGCGCGAGCGCGTGACGTTTCTCAACGCCAGCATCGGTGATCCTTGGCCGGACTGGTCTGTTGCCAGCTTGCTCAGCTCGCTTGACACCTGGCTCGGGCCGTACCTACCTGGCGCCCGCGGACGGTCTGATCTCGAACAACTCGATCTCACGACCGTACTTCGATCACAGCTACCTTGGCCCGAGGGCGCGCAACTCGACGATCTAGCGCCCGACGCGCTCACGCTGCCGACCGGGCGAACCACGCCAATCAATTACTCGGGCGAGCAGCCAACCGCCTCGGTGCGCGTGCAGGATCTGTTCGGCACCACCACCCATCCGCATGCAGGAGGCAGGCCAATTCGACTCGAACTGCTGTCGCCGGCGGACCGACCCATTCAGGTCACCGCCGACCTTCCCGGTTTTTGGGCAGGTTCCTGGAAGGACGTCCGCAAAGAAATGGCCGGACGCTACCCCAAGCATCGTTGGCCAGATGACCCAGCCGGCGCACCCCCGAAGCGGATGAAGGATCGTTGAGTGACCGTCGCCGAGCTGCCGCTGCTCGTGGCCATCGCGTGCGCGCTCGTCGTGTATGTCGGTACGACGGTCCAAGCTTCGCTTGGGATTGGCTTGGGGATGCTGTCATCTCCCGTGCTGGCACTTGCCGACACCGACTTCATTCCCGTGGCTATCATCATCTCGGTCATTCCGCTGTCGAGTTCGGTGGCCTGGTCCGAACGCAAGCACGTCGACCGAAGCGGAGCGGCACTGCTCTTGATCGGTCGGATC
>Ga0213868_10001656_pt1 | contig 21554 bp, 23 predicted proteins | sample PICome_9_FD_160087 | JGI IMG/M metagenome (GOLD analysis project Ga0213868, IMG submission 160087) | Coastal seawater microbial communities near Pivers Island, North Carolina, United States - PICO127 | ecosystem: Environmental > Aquatic > Marine > Coastal | place: USA: North Carolina...
CCCATAGCGGCCGCTGGACGCGTGCGCCACGTGCTGCCAGTGCTTCCCAACGGGGACCACTGAACCGCTCGGCGAACAACCGATAGGCGAGCTTGCCTTGAGCGACTGCAACTTTACCGCGTAGCGCAAGGGCGAGGTCAGACCCGTTTGCCTCAAGACGTTTGTCAACCTCGACATCGACGCGGCTGATAAAGAAGCTTGCAACACTGGCAACTTGCGAAAGGTCGGCGTCAGGATCTTCTGCGAGGCGCTCGAGTCCGGCGAGGTACGCGTCGATCACCTCGGCATATCGTTGCAGGCTAAAGATCAGCGTGACGTTGATTGAACGGCCCTCGGCGATCATCTGCTCGATGGGAGCGATGCCCTCGGCCGTGCCAGGAATTTTGACCATCAGGTTTCGACGTTGGATTCGTTCGTGTAGCTCGCGGGCCGCGACTTCTGTGCCTGGGCCATCGTGAGCGAGGCTCGGCGCCACTTCGACGCTGACGTAGCCGTCGCTGCCATCCGACTGGTCGTAGACCTTCGAAAATACGTCGCAAGCGCCGTGAATGTCACGGATTACGAGCGACCAGTAGTCGTCAACGATCGACCCGCCGTCGGCAGCAATTTCATTGAACTGCTCGTCGTAATCGGCAGAACCTTGAATTGCTTTCTGGAAAATTGACGGATTCGAGGTGAGTCCGCGGACACCGCTGTTGCGAACTTCCACGAGCTTGCCGGACGTGATGTAGTCACGCTTCAAGTTGTCCAGCCATGGACTCTGGCTTTGCTGGACGAAGAGATCCTGCAAACGGTCACTCATGTCGTTGCCTTACTTTCGTCATTGGTCGAGTTCACGTCACCAGCGCTGTGGCATGGGCAACTACGTTGTCAACGTTGATGCCAAGCTTGTCGAGCACGAGGCCACCCGGGGCGCTGGCTCCGAATCGGTCGATACCGATCGACGCGTTGGCGTACTTAGCCCAACCGAAGGTGACGCCTGCCTCCACGGACAGCACCGGAACACCTTCGGGAAATATGTCAGACTTGAAGTCGTCGCTCTGTTCGTCGAATCGGTCCCAGCTCGGCATGGACACAACCTGTGCTTTGATGCCTGTCGCTGCGAGTTTTTGGGCCGCTTCGGTGCACAAGGCCACTTCGCTGCCGGTTGCGGCTAAAACGACCTGGGGGTATTCGGTGGAATAGACGATAGCTGCGCCCGTGCAGACGGCTTCACCATCGGTGGTAACCGCGATGTTTTGTCGGCTGAGAACGATGGCCGTGGGTCCGTCGTGTAGAACCGCGTCAGCCCACGCCTGGATAGTCTCGTTCGCATCGGCTGGCCGGATCACATGCAGGCCCGGGATGGCTCGCAGCGAGGCGAGCTGCTCGACTGGCTGGTGGGTGGGGCCGTCTTCTCCGACACCGACGGAGTCGTGAGTGAACACAAAGCACACCTTGGCACCTGTAAGAGCAGCCAGACGGATTGGCGGCCGCATGTAGTCGGCGAACACGAAGAACGTCGCAGTAACTGGAAGAACACCGCCATGTGCTGACATGCCAACGGCCGTGGCACCCATCGCGTGCTCTCGCACGCCGAAGTGCAGGTAGCGACCGGCCTCGTTCCCGTTGGCGAACGGAACGGATGCACCGAGGGCGACGCCATTGCTACCCTTGAGGTCCGCTGACCCGCTCATCAAACCAGGCAAAAGCGCGAAGGTAGTGTCGAGTGCCTTCTGGATGGCCTTGCGGGTGGCCACCGAATCGCCTTGCTCGTACACCGGAAGGTCGGTGTTCCAGCCGTCGAGTCCGTTCTGGGCCCAAGCAGCGCGCCAGTCAGCTGACTCGGTTGCCGACACCGATGCCGCTCGCCAGGCTGCGTGGGACGCTGCGCCGCGGGCACCGACATGTGCTCGATATGCCTCGACGAGTTCCGACGGGGCCCAGAAAGGCTCATCCGGAATCCCCATTACCGCTTTCGTTCGGGTGACATCTTCGGAGGTAAATGGGTTGCCATGCGCATGATTCGTGTCGACGTGATCGGGAGAGGGATAGCCGATGTGGGGGCGCAACATGATCAGGGTCGGTTGCGCTGTTTCTTTGGCGGCGTTGAGAACCGCCTCGAGAGCATCGACGTCGTTACTGATGTCGCCTACCTCTTGAACGTCCCACCCGTAAGACCGGAATCGTGCGGCGGTGTCTTCGTTGACGGTGAGGTCGGTGGCGCCGTCGATGGTGATTTTGTTGTCGTCGAAAATGCAGACGAGATGCCCCAAGCCGAGATGGCCTGCCCAGGAAGCGGCCTCGTGGCTTACGCCCTCCATGAGGCAACCGTCGCCCGCGACTACAAAGGTGTGGTGGTCTACTGCATCGGCTCCGAATCGAGCGCGCAGGTTTGCCTCGGCAATGGCCATACCCACGGCGTTCGCAAAGCCTTGACCGAGCGGACCCGTTGTCACCTCAACGCCGGCGGTGTGGCCGACTTCAGGATGTCCGGGCGTCAGCGAGCCCCACTGGCGGAACTGTTGAAGGTCCTCAAGTTGGAGGCCGTAGCCACAGAGGAACAGCATCGAGTACTGAAGGATTGAGACATGGCCGCCGGACAGAATAAATCGGTCGCGATCGGTCCAGTGCGGATCCGCCGGATCGTGCTTCATCACCCGGCTATAAAGCACGTGGGCGAGGGGAGCAAGGGCCATCCCGGTGCCTTGGTGCCCACTGTTTGCGGTGAGCGGCCCATCCATCGACATGCCTCTCAAAAGAGAGATGGCGGCAGCGTCTTGTTCAAAAGTCAGCGACACGCGTGCGACAGTAGTTGAGCTCGGCCCCGAACCGGCGAACCGTCAGTCTGTTACGGGCGGAAGTAGCGTAAATGGAACGAGGTGCCACGGGTTCTTGTTCACGCGACAGTGCGCAAAAATTTGTTTGTATCCGTCGAAGTCGAGCTCGCCCTTCACGAGCCGATAGGTGAATTTTCCCGGTTCGACGGTGAACGGGCTGACATTGCGCGCAAGCTGCTCGCTTTCCTCCTCCACCCCGCTGCGAAAGATCACCTCGAAGACGCCGTTACCGGAGGCTCCCTCAGGGCAGAAGATCAAGGCCACGAGGTGGGGGTCGATAGTAACCGGCGCTGAGGTGGGCGCTACCTGGCTGAACATAACGCCGGTCATGTCGATGCGGGTCGATGGGCCGGCGGCCTGACGCATCTCGAAGTTCTCGACGAACAGTGCGGAAACGATCTGCATGCACGTGAATCGTACCGAGGAAGAATCTCAGCTTAGGATCGCGACCAGAAACTGGGATGTCGAGTCGAAAGGGCGACCATCCCAGGAGCTGAGACAAACGTCAACAGCCAATCCGACCGCAGTGACATCGTCAAAAAAGTTTTCAAAGGGATATTCACGCCCGGCTCCGAACCCGATAACTAAACGGCCCTCAGAACGAAGGCTCTGGCGCAAGTTCGTCAGCACAACCCGGCGAGTACTTGGCGCTAGGAAAGTTACGACGTTGCCTGCCGAGACAATGACGTCGAAACCATCAGCAGCCACGTCCGATGGCAGGTTCAGTTCAGCGAGATCCCCAACAATCCAGGTTGGGCCCGGGTGGTCCGCGTTTGCGGCGACGACCAGCACCGGATCGAGATCGACGCCGACGACGCTGTGACCGAGTGAGTGGAGAAATGCTCCAACACGACCCGGGCCACATCCAGCGTCGAGGACCCGCGCAGAGCGGGGTGCCAGGGCGTCAATTAACCGTGCCTCACCAGCGAGGTCGTGGCCCTCGGCTTTCATCGTCCGAAATCGTTCGACGTAACGGTGCGAGTGAGCGGGGTCGTCTCGCACGATTTCGGTCCATTTGTTCGGCTCAGCCTGCTGCTCTGTCATGTTCTGCTCCCAACGTGAAACGAACGCGACGATTGCGCTTGCCCTTGTTCTCGATTTTGCCGATCCTGAACGGAGGGCTCTCTGCGGTATTCGAAAGATGCGTGCCGCCGCAGGCCTGGCGGTCAAGTCCGGCGATGTCGATCAGCCGAAGGCGACCGTCGCTGGTGGGCGGGGGAGCAACGGAGAGCGAGCGGACCAAACCGCGGGTTGTTGCAGCCTCGTCGACATCGACGTAAACAGATTTAACTGTGTGTCCATGTTTGATCGTGTTGTTGACCGGAGCCTCAAGCGCCCGGAGGCGATCGTTATCGATCTGGCTTAGATCAAAATCCATCCGTCCCGTGCCATCGCCGTTGATTTGAGCGCCGGTGACGAGAGAGCCCTCAAATTCTTCGAAGACGAACGCATTGAGAACATGGCTCATCGTATGAAGCGAGGCGACACGGCGACGGTGATCCATATCGATTCGCACCTCGACGTCACCGTCCACGATCGCTGATTCATCCCCCAGGATATGCCACGTCGTATCACCATCTACTTCGATGCGCGTGACGGCGACAGGCCCACCCGAGGTCCCCAAGGTCCCGATGTCACTGACCTGGCCGCCGCCACCCGGATGAAACGCTGAACGCGAAAGAACGACAGCGCCAGGACGCGCAGCGACGACTGACGCTATGTGCGTATCGAGGTCGGGGCGTTCGTGGCACAAGTAGATAGGCATGAAAATGAGCGTAGGTCCACGCACCTGATGCGCTACATCCAGCGCCGAGGGATTTTGACGACGATGCGATACGAGCCGGCCGTATCGACGGGGCCGAACGAGTGGGAATCCTCTGTGGGAATATCTCGATTGTCCGACTCAACGATCATCGATTTGCCGTCGGTGGCGCTGACACGTTTGACCATCCAAAACCCCGGCCGATTTGGATGTACGAACGTCCGGATTTGGTCAATCCGCACTCGTCCGAAGGTGGTGCCGATCAGACCTTGACCATCCACAATCGTCGGTTCCATCGATCGATCACAGCTCAGGAATCGGCGCAGTGGAAGTCGGCGCGGGCGACGCCGATCAGGATTCATCTGTTGAGGTCGGAAAAACATGAAGATTGTGGTGCTGAATTGTGGTGCTGATCGGTGCCCGATCGCATTTGATGAGTGTATGTTTCGGGAAACAGTTCAGGGGTACATCAGATATGGCCCTATCCGAATCTCAAGGAGAGATAAATGTTCGCCAAGCTTTTTGCAAACGCCACTGCCGCTCACGCACACTGCGACCTCTACTGCGGCGTCTATGACCCTGCGCAGGCCAAGATCGAAGCTTTGTCGGTCCTCAAGACCGCCAAAAAGTATGCGGAGTCTGACGATGAGGTTTTTCGCGCTCGCTGTATCTCAATTAAAGAAGCTCGGGCCGAGGAAACTAAGCATCACCTGATGGTGCTCTGGGCAGACTTCTTCGCGCCAGACCATTTCGCAGCACACCCAAACCTGCACCAGCTCTTCTGGGACGCCATCCATCAAGCTGGCGAGGCAAAGAAGACCATGGACCCAGCGGCTGGCGAAAAGCTTGTCTCGCTGATTGACGAAATCGCAGTTATCTTCTGGAGCACCGAGAAGTCCAAGGCAATGGGCGTTTACCCACCGGCCTGATCCCATGGTCAATGCAGCGAGATAACGTTGCATCGCATGTCCAACCAGATCATTAACGAACGCGTCACCGACGCAGGTAGTGATGATCGCTCGACGCGTGACCAGATTCTCGATGCCTCGCTAATCTGCTTTGCTCAGGCGGGATACAGCGGTACGTCGCTGAACGATATTGCCGCCGAAGTCGGTATTCGTCGGCCCAGCTTGTTGCACCATTTCTTGTCGAAAGAAGCCCTGTATGGCGAGGTCTTCGAGCGGCTGCTCAGCGACTGGTTTGCTCGGTTGGCCGGGGCGATTGAAGCCCCGGCCTCGGGTTGGCTCAAGGTAGAGGGTGTGTTGCGGGCCGGTTTCGGATTTTTTGCTGACAATCCGAACTACGTAATCCTGATGCGCCGTGAGGCCATCGACGGCGGGGTACACCTTGGCATTGACCTCGCTGCTGTCTTACGGCCACTGTTCGATCAGTCGGCTGACTATTTTCGGCGTGAAATGAACGCTGGCACATTCCGCGAACAGAACGCCGAGCAATTGCTGCTCACCGGCTACGGCGCCCTCCTCAGTTACTTTTCTGATGCTCCGTTCCTTGCGGGCTTGCTTGACGAGAATCCGTTGTCCGCTGCGGCGCTCGAACGCCGGAGCGCGCACATCATCGAATTTTTCCGAGCGGCTCTCGTGCCGTCCTGAACTCCGAACGCCTGCAAAGTAGATTGATGGGCTGATGGGACAAAACACGACGACATCTACGACGCTGTCCGAACGAGACAGCAAGGCCTTGCTCGCCGACTACGGGGTGCCTATCGCCGGTGAGCGTTTCGTCAGGACACCAGCTGCAGCTGTCGAGGCGGCGAACGAGCTCAGTTACCCGGTTGTGGCAAAGCTGAATGGTGACGCCATTGCGCACAAAACAGAACGGGGCCTGGTCAAGCTCAGCCTGAGTGATAATACCGCCGTCGAGCAAGCGACGGCTGACCTGCTGGCGGCGGCACGACCGGATGATGGTGAAGTCGACGTCCTGATTGCGCCAATGATCAGCGGCAACCGTGAGTTGATCGCCGGGATTGTTCGGGACCCGCAATTCGGCCCTACCGTAATGCTCGGCGTTGGCGGCATTCTTGCCGAGGCAATCGCAGACGTGGTCTTCAGGCCAGCACCTATTGACGCAGCCACTGCTCTCGAGATGATCGACGATTTGGCGACACAGAAGCTGCTCGGTGAATTCCGTGGGGAAGCGGCGGTTGATCGAGCCCAACTGGCAGAGGTCCTAATGGGCCTAGGTCGTCTTGCTGTAGAGCACAGCAATGTGGTGAGCGTCGACATCAATCCACTCATCGTGGAGGCCAGCGGAAGCGTCGTCGCCGTCGACGGCTTGGTCGAACTCGCAGCGGCGGGCACGGCCCGTGCTGCGCTGCGTCCCAGGCCTAGCGACGAGCAATTTCAGGCATTGTTTGAACCCCGAGGTGTTGTGGTCTCCGGAGCCTCGACGCATCCTGGCAAGTTCGGATTCGTCTCGCTTCACAACATCTTGGCGAGCGGTTTCGCCGGAGCAGTGTTCGGAACGAACCTCAAGGGTGAGGAGGTGCTTGGCATCCAGACCGTTCGAGACATCGGCGAAATACCCGATGGTGCTGCGGACCTAGTGTTCGTGTGCACGCCAGCCGCTGGCAATCCCGATTTGTTGCGTGCCTGCGCAGCGAAGGGCATCCGAGCTGCGTTTCTCACTTCGGCTGGTTACGGCGAGGCCGACGATGCCGGGCAACAGGCCGAGGACGAGTTGGTGGCTCTCGCCGACGAGCTCGGCATTTTGCTTGCTGGCCCGAACGGGCAAGGCGTAGTCAGTACACCCGTCGATCTATGTGCTCAGATTGTTGCGCCCAATCCGCCAGCGGGCGGCATTGGCGTTGCGAGTCAGAGTGGCAACTTCGTCTCGACGTTTTTGAACATGTCACGTGCGTCAGGGGTCGGAATCAGCCGCGCTATCTCAGCTGGCAATGCTGCAGCAGTCAGCGTTGCTGACTATCTCGACTGGTATGCCAAAGACGATGCCACCAACGTTGGGCTTGCATACATCGAAGGAATCGCTGATGGGCAGGGTTTGATCAACCGTCTGGCCGGTGCCGCAGATCGCAAACCGCTGGTGTTAGTGAAGGGAGGGGCAACCGAAGGCGGCGCGCAGGCTGCGGCGAGCCATACCGGAGCCCTTGCCGCCAACGACAAGATCTTTGACGGAGCCTGCCGAGCAGTTGGAATCTCTCGGGCACCGAGTGTTTCGGCAGCATTTGATGCTGCTGCGACATTTGCGACGCAGCCGCTCCCAGAAGGACCCAACGTCATGGTGCTCACGACGGTTGGTGGTTGGGGGGTAGTGACCGCTGATGCCGTTACGAGCGCCGCCGACCTTGTGCTAATGGGCATTCCGTCAGATCTGGAAGCATCAATCGACGAACTGCTGCCGCCGCGATGGAGCAAGAACAACCCAATCGACTGTGCTGGCGGGGAGACACGCGACACCGTGCCCGACGTCATGGCGCTCTGTGCCGAGCACCCTGAAGTGCATTCGATCATCTATCTCGGCATTGGTATCCAATCGAATCAAGCACGAATGATGCGCGAAGGACGTTTCTTTCCTGATCACGGCTTGGAACGCATTGTGGGCTACCACGAAAGACAGGACGTGCGATTCGCCGAAGCGGCACACGAGCTGAGCATGTCGTCGGGTAAGCCAATTCTGACGTGCACCGAACTAGCGGTGGCGGACCCGAACAATGCTGGCCCAGCAGCGGTCCGGGCTACCGGCCGACTCTGCTATTCGAGCGGCGGACAAGCGGTGGCCGCACTCAGTCATCTCGTTCGACGGCAGATGTACCGGTCGGTGCGAGGTTTGTGAATCAGCCGGTGAGTCGACCGGAGGAGCGACGCCAGCGACTGGGCTATGAGTCCCGTCGGCGTCGCCCACAGCGCAGCGTTGGGCCCCTGCTCGTGCTGGGTGCGTTCGCAGCAATCCCGGCAATCTTGCTGTTCGCGCTGTACGGCTGGGCTGATAGGCGGATTGAGGAGAACGAGCCGGCGCCGCCACCGCCGAGCACCGTCGTCGCCCCACCAGCATTTGCGGACCCGTTGAGTACGTCGATGATGTCGATGCGGCGTGTGCCAGCGGTACTGTCGCGGCAGCTCAATGTGGCTGACTTCGAACGAGAGTTAACGCCCTTCCTAGGCGCGCTCAACGACCGGTCGTGCGCAGCCGTATCAGTCGACGGCATTCTGATCGGCGCCAAGAATCCTGACATGGCCGTTATCCCGGCGAGTAACGAGAAGCTAGTGGTCGCAGCAGTCGCCCTCGACGTCATCGGTTCCGACGCCGTATTGACCACCTCAGCCGTCAGCGCCGCATTGCCGGTCGACGGTGTGATCGACGGTGATCTGACGCTGGTTGGCGGCGGCGATCCGCTGTTGTCGTCGGATTGGTACCCGACGTCCAACCTTGAGCGGTACGCCGTGCTCTCACCGACGTCATTCGACACTTTGGCCGACCAAGTACGCGATGCTGGCGTCACTTCTATTACCGGCAACATTGTTGGCGATGGCTCTCGGTACGACGACGAATTCTTCGCGCCGGGATGGGGCGACGGTGTGGCCGGGCTTGACGCAGGCCCCTATGACGCTTTATTGGCAAACGACAGCCGAGTACTCGGTGAACCGCAACGTGCGAATGACCCAAACATCGGGGCGGCCCGAGAATTTATCCGGCTCCTCAACGAGCGAGGCATCACCGTTGGTGGCTCAGCTGTAGGCGGTACGGCTCCAAATGAGGGCATTGTGATCGCCGCAATTGACTCCGCATCCGTGTCAGACGTCGTTGGTGAGATGCTGGCCAACAGCGACAACAATACTGCTGAACTTTTGATGAAGGAGATCGGACTTGTTGGTGAAGGAATTGGCTCGCGCGAAGCCGGCGCCCGCGTCATGACTGCCAAATTGCTGGAGTGGGGGATCGATACCACCTCGGTCGTGCTGTCTGACGGGTCCGGTCTTAGCCTTGATAACCGAATTACTTGCTCGGCCTTGTTGTCTGTCATGCAACGGTTCACCCCTGACAGTGCCTTTGGGTCTGGATTGCCTATTGCGGGCCAGACCGGAACTTTGGCCGGCATTTTCACCGACCACCCATTGGACGGACGCCTCACGGGTAAGACCGGCACTCTAAATAACCCACCCTTCAATGCTGACCCGCCGGCAGTGAAGGCCCTGTCAGGGTACGTCACCGTGGACGGTGGAACTGCGATTGAGTACGTCTTGGTGCTTAACGGGCCGACGATCTCGGACCAGAGCGAGTACCGGCCAGTATGGTACGCCCTCGCTGATGTACTCAACGCTTATCCGGCCGGAGCAACTCCTGCTGAACTTGGGCCGCGCTGATGGGGTGCCATGACTTTGGTGCTTTAACCGGGTAAACAACCACGGTGAACATGCGGGTCGACGTAATCGCATCGCCGGCCAAATACCGGAAGATGCCACTCTTTTTTCTTGGCGTCCTCGCAGTGCTGCCTGCAATTGGTTTACTCAGCGTGTACTGGTGGCTCCACGATGAAGCAAATAGGTACGACGACACTCGCTCCGCGGTTGAGTTGCTGTCTGCCAACGATGACGACCGTTCCACAGCTTCTCGTAGCGAGACCGAACGAATCGAAAAGGCTGCGATCTTGTCAACGTCACTCTTGGACTATCGCCGCCTACCGGACGCCGTTGCTGGATCGGCGAGTGCTAACCGCCTAAAAGCGGAAGTCGCAGGGGCTTTGACCCTTATCGATGACCGGTCGTGCGGAGCGATTTCTGTCGATGGTAATGCAGTTGGAGCGGCGAATGAGACGACCTCTGTCATCCCTGCGAGCACCGTCAAGTTGATCGTGGGCGCTGTGGCGCTCGAAGTGCTCGGCCCCGATTTCACCTACGAGACATCCGTGCGCACCTCTCCGGCGGTCGATGGGGTTGTTGACGGCGATGTCTACCTTGTCGGTGGCGGCGACCCGCTGTTGACGTCCAACGACTACCCAACAGATGACGACCCGCTGCCGGCCTTTGCGACAACGTCGCTCGACGTCCTTGCAGACGCACTAGTCGAGGCAGGGATTGAGCGCATTAACGGCTCAGTTATCGGCGATGGCACGCGCTACGACGACGAATTTGTGATCGACAGTTGGGGTGACGGAGTCGCATTTAATGATGCCGGGCCGTATGACGCACTGCTCGTGAATGACGCACGGGTCAGAGGTCGCAGCGGGGTGCAAGACGACCCCAACGTCGGTGCTGCGCGCGAGTTTGCACGACTGCTAAATGACCGTGGGATCAGAGTGGCCAATGGATGGGGGAGCGGCCCGGCCTCAACGCAGTCGACGGCAGTGGCCACCGTCGAGTCGCAACCGCTCGGAGAGATTGTTCGCGAAATGCTGACCAATAGCGACAACAACACTGCGGAATTACTTGTGAAGGAACTGGGCTACGCCGAAGCCGAAGATGGAACACGATTCGCAGGACTCGTCGTGATCAACCGAGTGCTTCGTGAATGGGGGGTTCCCCTTGACGGCGTTCGCTTGATCGACGGTTCGGGTCTTACTCCAACGGCACGGATGACATGCCAAGCGCTACTCGCCGTGTTGCAAAGATCGCGTGGCACGGCGCTTCCGACCAGCCTGCCAATCGCCGGACAAACCGGGACTCTTCGCAGCGAGTTCATAGATAGCGGCGTTGAGGGTCGCCTGTTTGCGAAGACCGGGACACTTCGCAACCCGCCCGTTGATGAGCTACCACTTGCATCGAAAGCGCTCGCTGGCTACGTGTCTGGCGGAAACGGCGCTGCCGTCGAATTCGTCGTGGTCTTGAATACCCACGAAATTAGTCAGGATGACTACCGCCTGATCTGGGATGCGTTTGGACAACATTTTGCCACATTCCCCGAATCACCGCCGGTTGAGGATCTTAAGCCCCGCTGAGCACGTTTCCTGGTCTGGATCTACGGTTACCCAATGGCCGTAATGCCCATGTTTCCGCTTGGAATGGTCCTGCTGCCCGGGGGCATTTTGCCGCTACACGTGTTTGAACCGCGGTATCGGCAGATGATCATCAACTGCCTACAGGAGGACGGACATCCAGAATTCGGGCAAGCTTTAATCACTCACGGTGCTGATGCCGGCGGAGGCGACGAGCGGGCGATGGTTGGAACTATTGCCCAAATGGTTCAAGTCGAGGCCCTCGATGGGGAGCGTTATGCTCTCATCGCCATTGGCACCCGGCGGATCCGCATCAACACATGGTTGCCAGATGCACCGTACCCGATCGCAGATGTCGACGACTGGCCTGATGAGGAGCCGGACGCGGGGCTTTCGATCGCTGTTGAAGCCACCCATGCGCGGGTGCAGGCAGTGCTCAAGATGGCAGTGGAACTCGGCGACGTCAGCGCGGAAACCGTTGAGTCTGAGATCTCTGACGACCCGTTGTTTGCGACCTACCATCTCGCATCGCTGGCTCCCATCGGACCTGCCGATCGCTACCGCTTACTGGTCGCGCCTAGCCCAGCAGCCCGCCTCAATATCCTTGATGATGTGCTCGATGATGTCGAGGCCATGCTGAAGTTCCGTCTGATCTGATAGAAACTGTTACGTGCCAGACAGCATCGATGCGACGAAGCCGCCTCCCAAAAGCGACGATGCGTCGCTCGGCGAGGTGGTCGAATTCGTCAAGACCTACGCCAAACAAGAGACATTCGGCCCGCTGAAAGGTGCTGGGTCATGGTTGGCCTACGGCGCTGCCGGGGCCTTTTCGCTGGGAGTTGGTCTCTTGGTGATCCTTCTCGGTGTGTTGCGTTTGGTTCAAGCCGAGATCAGCTGGGCCAATGGTGGCGCATGGTCGTGGGTCGCTTACGGCTTCACCCTGGTCGTCACAGTCATCTTGTTGACTCTCACGGTGCTCCGCATCAAAAAGGCGTACCTGAACAAAGAACCCCTCCCGAAGAAGAAGTCCTGAGAGAAGGATCCGGCAAGATGGCCAAAAAGACACCCGACACTCCTGAACCGATCACCGCAGATGACCTGCGCAGCAAACTGCAGGGCCTCCAAGGCGACGTTCAGGGCAAGGTTGATGACAAGAAGACCACTATCGCCAGCGTCGCCGGAGGCGGCGCTATGGTTTTGATGATCCTATTTTTTCTACTCGGGAAGCGTTCAGGGAAGAAACAGAGCGCAATCGTCGAGATCCGCCGTATCTGATGGCGCTATTGCGGTCCGCCCTCTTGCCAAGCCGGTTCCTCCGGCGTATGGCGCTGCGCCGTGGGCTTAGTGGTAAGAGCATCTTCTGGAGCGCCGTCGCTGGGATATTTTTCGGCCAGAGGAATTACGTGCGCTCTCAGGCAGTTCGACGCGGCCTCATCGGAGGGAGTCGCGCATGGCAAGTGCTTGCTGGTCTCATGATTTTGAAGGAAGCGGTAAGTAAGCAACCCGAGAATCTCGGATCGCAGAAAGTAGGCACGGGCTCGTTCCTGCGTCTGACGGCCGAGAAGCCCATGACCAAGAAGCAGCAGAGGGCCGCAGGTGTCACTAAGGCCAGCATAAAGGCGCAGGCAAGTGCCGACGTTGCTGCTGCGTGGGCCGAGAAGGCCGCAGCGAATCCCAAGCGCAAGGTCGTGCGCCGCGCAGAACAGACTGCGACGGTGGCAGCGGCGGACCGTCGAGTCGCCGACAAGAGGGCCGGCAAGCGAGCCTCATGACGGGTGCAAGGTGAAGGATGTCTCGTGAGGGTGTTGCTCCGCAACCCAAAACGGGAAGTTGAAGTCGTCGGTGGCCGGTCGGCTAACCGCGTGCTCGATGACCTGGAGCTAAGCAGGGAAGCACACCTAGTGATTCGCAACGGGACACTCGTGCCGGGCGACGCTCGGCTTGACGAGACCGATGTGATCGAGGTCCGCCCGGTAATTTCTGGAGGATGACTGCTCAACCGAGCCGCTGCCGAGCGTGTAAAGCGCCTGCGGTCATCGATTTGCCCCGCCATAACGCAAACTTTTGCGCTGAGCACCTTATTCAGTTGTGTCATCGTCAAATGGCCAAGGCCATCGATGACTACGGCATGTTCAGCCCAACTGACCGGCTACTGGTGGCTGTTAGCGGAGGGAAGGATTCGCTTGCCGTATGGGAGATGTTGGTTGAGGCTGGCTATCAGGCCGACGGCCTATACATCGGCTTAGGAATCGGTGACTACTCCGAAGACAGCGGTAGCTACGTCCGAAGGTTTGCCGACGAGCGGGGCTTGCAGTTGAACACGATCGATCTCCAAGACGACTACGGATACGACGTGCCAACAGCGGCTATTGCCACCAAGCGCGTGCCCTGTTCTGCGTGCGGATTGACCAAGCGAAGACTATTTGACAAAGCTGCTACCGATGGCGGCTACGACGCTGTTGTCACCGGGCATAATCTCGACGACGAGGCGGCGGTGTTGTTCGGCAACACCTTGCGTTGGGAAGTTGACTACCTCGCTCGTCAGTTCCCTGTCCTTCAAGCGCACGACGGCTTTCCGAAGAAGTGCAAGCCTCTCGTTCGGCTCACCGAACGAGAGATGGCAGCGTATTGCCTTGTTCGTGGTATCGAATACATCGTGGAAGAGTGCCCCATTGCAGCAGGCAATCGGCACCTCGAGTACAAAGTGGCGCTCAACGCCATTGAGAAAAAGTCTCCAGGATCGAAGTCAGCCTTTTACCTCAACTTCTTGTCAAAGATGTCGCCGTTACTGGAGGGACAGTCGGCAGCAGCCGAGGGCGAGGTTGACGTCTGCCAACGTTGTGGTGCGCCTAGCGCCGGCGAAATTTGCGCTTTCTGTCGTTTGGTCGAGAAGTCAGGTACACATGTAGCGGTACCCGTGGAAATGGTGCTGAAAACCCGCCGCAGACGACGACATTGACGATTCACGAAATGGAACAGGAACTAACCAATGACTGGAATTTTCGCCGCCGGGGAAAAGGCGCTGCTGCTAGACATTAAGAAACGTCGCTACCTAATTGACCTCGCCCTTGATGGGGAGTTTCACAGTCATAACGGTTTCGTGGCGCATAGCCAAATAATCGGAGAACGCGAAGGTTCGTTCGTTAACTCGACGAAAGGTGCGGAGTACATCGTCATCCGCCCGACGCTTGAGGACTTCGTTGTCGAGATGCCTCGCGGTGCTCAAGTGATCTATCCGAAGGACCTTGGCCCGATCTGCATGCTTGCAGACATCGGACCCGGAGTCAGGGTGTTCGAAAGCGGCGTCGGCTCTGGGGCGCTGTCAATGACCATGCTGCGATACGGCGCACACATCACGGGCTACGAACTGCGCGAGGACTTCGCGAATCGAGCAAAGAAGAACGTGGCCAGCTTTCTTGGCGAGGAAGCGCTCAACCGCTACGACGTGTACATCCGTGATGGCTACGAAGGTATTGACGTCGAACACGGGCCGTTCGATCGGGTAGTCCTCGATATCCCCGAGCCCTGGCAGCTCATCCCTCATGCCGAAAAGGTTCTCCGCGCGGGCGGAATTTTCCTCGCCTACACGCCTTCAATCACGCAGGCATCACAGGTCCGTGAAGCCCTGCATGGAAAGTGGATTGACCTCCGCACGATCGAAGTTCTGCACCGTGGTTGGCATATCGAAGGCCAAGCCGTAAGACCTGACCACCGCATGGTCGCCCACACTGGATTTCTCACCGTCGGTCGGTTTCTCGGCCTGAAAAGATAGAACCGGCACGTCGTCTAACCGGTTGAGCAGTTGTTGGTGCGTGTCTGATCAGGGTTCGATGTAGATGCACTCGCCGGGGCATTCTTCGGCGCTCTCGACCACGGCATCTAGCTGGCTGTCGGGAAACTCAGCGAGTCCTTCAGCGCCTTCAGGGTTCCCTTTCGCTTTAGCAAAAATCTTGTCACCCTCGACTACGTATGCAAGACCATCGTCAAGCAGGGTGAAGACGTCGGGTGCGATTTCTTCGCAGAGTCCGTCGCCGGTGCAGAGATCCTGATCGATCCAGACTTTCATGTCAGTAGTGCTTCCTCTTCGTCGGAGATTGGTTCGGAGCTGGCGCTCGCAGATTGAGACGCACGCTCGTGTGGCCCCGTTTCACACAGCGAAGTTTACACGGCGATCATCGTGTCAACGTGTTGCCTGCGTCAATGCTGGCGCGGCTTTGCAGTGTACATTCGGGTGATGGCAGATACCGACGGCCTTGATGCGGATCTTGCTGCGCAAGTGGCAACGATGACCGAGGAAATCGCGCATCTTCGGGGGCGTCTTGCTGATGGGCCGAGCCGTGTCCGCTCGCTTGAAGAACGCTTGCTGGAGACAAAGGGACAGTTGGCTCAGGCAGTGAGTCAGAACGAAAAGCTGTCGTACACGCTGCGCGAGGCGCGCGAGCACATTTCGACCTTGCGTGAGGAGGTCGACAAGTTGTCCCAGCCCCCTTCAGCGTACGGAGTTGTCGTTGGTAAGAACGACGACGAGACGGTAGACGTGCTCACAAGCGGCCGGAAGATGCGTGTGGCGTTGCATCCCGAAATCGACCACGAACTCCTCAATCGCGGCGCCGAAGTAGTGCTCAACGAGAGCTTCAACGTGGTGATGGCCCGCCAGTCTGAGATCAGTGGCGAAGTCGTCACCGCCAAGGATGTCATGGACGATGGGATTCGTGTGCTGGTCGTAGGGCGCGCCGATGAAGAGCGAGTCTGTGAACTCTCTGACGTCCTACGCGGCACGCTGATCCGAAGCGGTGACCACCTTCGTCTCGATCCGCGTTCTAATTTGCTTTTGGAAAAGTTACCGCGGCCAGAAGTCGAAGACCTTCTACTTGAGGAGGTCCCAGACATCTCCTATACCGACATTGGTGGTCTCGACGACCAAATTGAACAGATCGCAGATGCGGTCGAGCTGCCGTTCCTCCATCAAGACCTGTTTGCTGAGCACCAATTACCTGCTCCGAAGGGAATTCTGCTGTACGGCCCCCCTGGTTGCGGTAAGACGCTGATAGCGAAAGCGGTGGCCAACAGTCTGGCTAAAAAGGTGGCCGACAAAGTCGGTGAGGGCAAGGGCCGCTCGTACTTCATCAACATTAAGGGCCCGGAATTGCTCAACAAGTATGTGGGCGAAACCGAGCGACAGATTCGCCTCGTGTTCCAAAGAGCGCGTGAGAAAAGTGACGAGGGTTGGCCAGTCATCGTGTTCTTCGACGAGATGGACTCAATGTTCCGAACAAGAGGCACCGGAATCAGCTCCGACATGGAGTCCACGATCGTGCCCCAGCTGCTGGCCGAAATTGATGGCGTTGAAGGGCTGAAGAACGTCATCGTGATCGGTGCGACGAACCGTGAGGACCTAATCGACCCAGCCATTCTTCGCCCTGGCCGCCTTGACGTGAAAATCAAGATCGAACGACCGAACGAGGTTGGCGCCCGTTCAATCTTCGCCCAGTACCTCACCACAGAGATCCCACTTGATCAATCCGAATCGATTGACACGATGCTCGACGCAACGGTCGCCGAGATGTACCAAGAGGATGAAGCAAACCAGTTTCTTGAGGTCACGTACCAAAACGGAGACAAAGAGGTGATGTTCTACAAGGACTTCGCATCTGGGGCCATGATCGAAAACATTGTGCGCCGGGCAAAGAAGCTCGCTATAAAGCGAGTCATCGACGGCGGTATCAAAGGTGTATGCACACAAGACCTACTCGACTCAATCAAGCAGGAATACAAGGAACATCAGGACTTGCCGAATACAACCAACCCTGACGATTGGGCCAAAATTTCGGGAAAGAAGGGTGAACGTATCGTGTTCATCCGAACGCTTGTCACCGAAAATTCTGATGACGACCATGCTGGCGGTCGTGCGATCGAGCGAGTGGCAACGGGCCAGTACCTCTGATCACGGTCTCGTCTGAACGAGCGGCAGCGGCTTTTCCAGTTCGATGCGGCTTGGTGTTCCTGGAATCGTCATGACTACCGTCTGGGTATGGCAGGGAAGCGCACTAAGCATGACATTGTGATTTTCGGAGCGACAAGCTTCGTTGGTCAACTCCTCTGCAAGTACATGGTCGACCGACATGGTGTTGACGGCAAGATTGTCAGTTGGGCTATCGCTGGCCGCAACGCACAAAAGCTTGAGGCCATCGTCGAATCGACCGGTGCAGATGTACCACGCATCGTTGCTGACGCTCGCGATCCTGATGCTGTCGCTGGCCTCTGCGCTTCGACGAAGCTCGTGGTATCCACCGTGGGACCCTACGCGCTTTATGGATCGAAGCTCATCGCAGCCGTTGTTGAGGCAGGAATTGATTACTGTGACCTCACGGGCGAGCCGCAATGGATGCGACGGATGATTGACCGATACCAGGTTCGTTCGATCGAGACCGGGGCACGAATCGTGCACGCCTGTGGTTTTGACTCGATTCCATCCGACCTCGGTGTTTGGCACACTCAGCAGGAAGCGATCGAACAACTCGGTGAGCCATGCGTGTCGATCTCGATGGGGGTCAAGGCAATGAGAGGGGGAGCGAGCGGCGGCACGGTGGCCTCGATGATGAACATGATGGAAGAAGTTTCAGCTGATCCGAGCTTGCGCCACGTCCTGAGTAACCCGTACGCCATAGCTCCGAAAGGCGACCGGACGGGGCCCGACCAACCGAACGTGACCCTTCCGCAGTACGACGAGGGTCTTGATTCATGGTTGGCCCCATTTGTTATGGCGGGAACTAACACACGCGTGGTCTTCCGAACCCATGCGCTCCTCGATCACCCGTGGGGAGATGACTTTACTTACGGCGAGGCAATGATGATGGGCGAGGGCTTCGGTGCCCGGGCGAAGGCGATGTCGCTGAGCGGCGCAATGGGCTTGGTGGCGGGGGCAGCAGCGCTAAGCCCGATGCGCAAGATGATCGGCCATTTCCTCCCAGAGCCTGGCGAGGGTCCTTCGCTCGCCGCGCAAGAGCAGGGCTTCTTCGATATTCGATTCCATGGCACCACGGCGTCGGGCGATGAGATCATGACGAAGGTGACGGGCGACCTCGATCCAGGGTACGGTTCGACTTCGAAGATGCTTGGCGAGTCGGCCTTTACGCTGCTTGAGTCGGAAGTCACTGGTGGCTTCTGGACGCCCGCCACTGCGCTCGGCGACGATCTGATTAGTCGGCTCATCGAGCATGCGGGGTTGACCTTCGAGGTGCTCTGATCATCAGCGGAGTCGGCCATTCTGACTGGCCTGCTCGGCGGGGTCGGGATAGGTTCAAGGAATGGCTTTGCCCAAGGTGCTCGGGATAGAGACCGAGTACGGCATCTTCGTGCGCGGCGGGGATAACAATCCTGTTGCGGCGTCGTCGTCGCTGATTAACGCGTACGTTGCAGCGCAGCGGCAAGTGAGTCGCATCGGATGGGACTTTGAAGACGAGCAACCGACAACCGACGCACGCGGATTCACCATGGACGCGTCCATCGCTCCAGAGGTCGAAACCACTCTGGTCAATGCTGTTCTAACCAACGGCGCTAGGTATTACGTCGATCATGCTCATCCAGAGATCTCGACACCTGAGGTCGTCGACGCTCGAGAGGCAGTCGTGTGGGATCGTGCCGCCGACGAAATTGTTCGTGACTCGATGGTCTTCGCCCGGGAGCTGCTTGGCGACAGCGCCGAGATCATCATCCACAAGAACAATTCCGACGGCAAGGGCAATAGCTACGGTTGCCACGAGAACTATCTTTTAGCACGAGAGCTCCCGTTCGGTCGGCTCACCAGCCAAATCACGCCGCACTTTGTTACACGGCAGATATTTACCGGAGCCGGCAAGGTCGGCTGTGAGCTGCCGGGCCGACCCAGCGATGACATCGGCTACCAAATCAGCCAACGAGCCGATTTCTTCGAAGAAGAGGTCGGTCTCGAGACCACGCTCAAACGCCCGATCGTCAACACCCGCGACGAACCGCACGCTGATCCGCAAAAGTATCGGCGACTGCATGTCATCGTCGGTGACGCAAACATGAGCGAAATGGCGACGTACCTCAAGGTGGGTACCACGGCAATCATTTTGTCCATGATCGAGGATGATGAACTCGGCGACGAGTGGACCCTGGGTAACCCTGTGCCGGCTATTCGTCAGGTAAGCCACGATCCATCGCTTCGCCAGACGATCATGTTGCGGAACGGCAACCGTGCAACTGCGCTTGAGGTTCAATGGGGATTGTTCGAGCGGGCGCAGAAATACGTCCAGGCGCGTGGTCTCGCATCTGTTGGAGCGGCTGTCGGAGCTGATGTCATGAAGAAGTGGGAGCAGGTTCTCACCGGCCTCGAGCATGATCCCGAGTCGGTAGCGCACTGGGTCGACTGGGTCGCCAAGCGTCGCATTGTCAATGGCTATTCTGATCGCCACGACCTTAAACCCGGCTCGCAGCGACTTAAGGCGATCGATTTGCAGTATCACGACATGCGGGTGGACAAGTGCCTGGCGCTTCGTGCTGGCCTCGACACAATCGTGACCGCCGCAGAAGCCCGTACAGCCATGACAGCGCCTCCGGAGGGGACCCGAGCCTACTTCCGTGGTCGCTGTTTAGAGAAGTTCCCGGACGACATTGTTGCCGCCAATTGGGACTCCTTGGTCTTTGACATTGGCCGGGATCCACTTCGGCGCGTGCCGATGATGGAACCGTTGCGTGGGACGGCTGAATACGTTGGTACGTTGATTGATGAGAGTGCCACTGCGCGTGAGTTGCTCAACCGACTGGGCCAATAACGAAACCGGGCCGAAAGCTCGCTCAAGTCAGAAATAGGAGAAATCAATGGCTGAACGGATCCAGAAGTCCAAGACGACCCATGAGAAACCTGAGACTCCTGACACGGCTGCTGATGCGGTCACCGAGACCGGCGAGAAGATTAAAGCCGACATCGACGACCTCCTTGACGAGATTGATGACGTTCTCGAAACGAATGCCGAGGACTTTGTGAAGTCCTATGTGCAAAAGGGCGGTCAGTAGCTCGTGGCAATGCCGTTCTTCACGCCCGGTGACGACCCCGGGTCGAACTTTCCGGAGCTACTTCGTCGTATAGGGATGACTTCGCATTCTTCAGTGCTCACTCCGGCGGTGCCCGGCCACGAACTATCGGTACCGCACGCCACGACGTGCGTGGCCGTGAAGTTTGCCGATGGTGTCGTGATGGCCGGAGATCGCCGAGCGACGTCTGGCAATCTGATCTCGCATCGGTCGATGGAAAAGGTTGTCCAGGCAGATCGTCACAGCGCTGTGGCTATTGCAGGGGCTGCTGGACCGGCGATGGAAATGGTCAAGATGTTCCAGCTCCAACTCGAGCATTACGAGAAGGTTGAGGGCAATGCGCTCAGCCTTGAGGGCAAAGCGAATCAACTCTCAGCTATGGTTCGAGGCAATTTGCCTGCGGCGATGCAGGGGATGGTCGTCGTCCCGATCTTTGCTGGCTTTGACCTCCGTCGCAGTGCTGGCCGGTTGTGGGACTTTGATGCCACAGGCGGACGCTACGAGGAGCGAGATTTTGTCTCGACGGGCTCCGGTAGCTTGCATGCAAGCACGGTGATGAAGGTCGGCTACCACCCCGAACTTGGTCGTGATGAGGCGCTTCAACTCGCCTGCCGCGCGCTCTGGGAGGCAGCAGATGCCGACAGTGCAACAGGAGGTCCTGACGTACTCCGCGGGATTTATCCCGTCGTTGCGGCAATAGATGTCGATGGGTGGGAGCGAATCGACGACGTCGATTTATTTACACGTTTCGACAGTATCCGCGAGGAGGCGAGTCACCGATGAGTCAGCCCTTCTACGTTGCTCCTGAACAAATGATGAAGGATCGCGCCGATTATGCGCGTAAGGGCATCGCGCGCGGGCGGGCACTCGTTGCATTGAGGTACACCGAAGGACTAGTGATCGTTGCTGAAAACGGGTCAGACACGCTGCGCAAAGTCAGCGAGATCTACGACCGCATCGCATTCGCCGGCGTCGGCAAGTACAACGAGTTTGACCAACTGCGCGTTGC
>Ga0213868_10001659_pt1 | contig 21541 bp, 21 predicted proteins | sample PICome_9_FD_160087 | JGI IMG/M metagenome (GOLD analysis project Ga0213868, IMG submission 160087) | Coastal seawater microbial communities near Pivers Island, North Carolina, United States - PICO127 | ecosystem: Environmental > Aquatic > Marine > Coastal | place: USA: North Carolina...
TCGTCCTGTGACAGACACATCGCCTTCATCATTCCGGACGCAATGTGGTCATGCGACCGAGCACATCGAGGCCTTGCATGTTGAGAAAGTGCAAGATGTCGATGAATATCCAGTTTTCTGCCAGCTTTTCGCCATTGCGGCGGTAGATATCAATCACTCGCATATCGGCAGGTGTCAGGCCGTTGGCAGGCAGGCCCATATAACTGCCTGTGGGCGTGACGGTCAGGTTTGGCCACCCGAAAAAGCCGCCGTAGTTTCCTTCGGCCAATTTGGCGACATGACCATTGAACTGGCGGTCCTTTAGCTGGGTACGTGTTAATTGTCACCGAGAGCTGACCCGTTTGCTTAGTTCGACAAAGCCATCGAAGACCGTGGGCAGCGGCATCAAATCGGGTTTCTCAGCTTGCCAAATATCAGCAATGCTGCCCGGCAAAGTGCCATGTGCGGTCTCGGCCTAGAGTGTCGAAAAAACGTCATATCTGATGGTTTTTAGACACTGCGTTATGGTGGTTGTAGCCTTTGTTATGATTGCCGATCTGGCCAATGCCCCAGCATGCCCTTTTTTTCCGGCGGGGCTCTGCTAGTATCTTCTGAACGGATATCAGGGGGAGGACAGATATGGATGATCACCTGCGGGCCAAAGGCGAAACCGTCCGGCGTGAGGTCTTGGGCGACGGGTATGTGGATCGCGCGATTGGTGCTGCCACCGCGTTTTCCAGCCCTTTTCAAGACGTTCTGAACGAGTATTGCTGGGGCATGGTTTGGAGCGACGATGCGCTTGATCGCAAACAACGCAGCCTGATCAATCTTGGTATGCTGGCCGCACTGGGGCGGATGCAGGAATTTCGGACCCATTACCGCGGCGCAATCCGCAACGGTGCTACGCAAGAGGAATTGCGCGCGGCGATCGTGCAGATCGCTGTCTATTGCGGCGTTCCGGCAGGCGTCGAGGCCTTTCGTGCCGCCAACGAAGTCAATGCGGATATGGCAGGCGAAAGCGCCGCTGGCTCTGGTCCGGAATGATAACTGATAAGGGTCCGCCGCACGGGGGATGGTCCTTGATGGTGCCGGTGGCCCTTGCTGCCGGTTCTCAGCACAGGCCACCCGCCTTTTCGATCAGACGCCCGCTGGGTTATCCAGATCCCGGCCGATCGCCTTGAGATCCGAATACCGATCCCCGATCCGGTGGTGTGGACGCCCGCCCGTCGAGGCCCCCAGGGCGGCCACAAGTTCATCATGCCCAGGCGCATCGGGAATAGAAAACTGCACAGTCAGATAGTGGGACCGCCGTCCGCTGTCATGCTTGTCCATCAAGGGAATCTGAATCTGGGTGTTGGCAGGCCCGCGACTGTTCGTGAAACCGAGATAGGTCTTCGCCCCAAGAGCCTCACGATAAAAGTTGCCAAACCGCAGCGTGTGAATCAGCGCCGAGCCATGCTCAAGTTCACAATCCGTCCCAGCCAATGCGGCTTTTCCGTAAGCTTCAATGGCGTCGCCCGATCCCGCCAATCCGACCAGCATGTCGGTCAACATCTTGCCCAGAAGCGGGGCAATGCGATTGATATCGGGCGAAAGATCCTCGACATAGCCACGCCCATGCCAGGGGTTCTTGACCACGGCGGCCACGCCGATCATGCGCAGCGGCGGGTCGGCCGCGCGCTCGCCTTCGCGGTGGATCACTTCGTCATAGGTGACGACTTTGCGCAGTTCAGGAAACATCAAACTCTCCTTGTTTAGACACCGCTGATACGGCGTACTTTTCCTTCGGTCTCGTTGCCCTGATAGATGCCGAAGGCACCGCTGCGGGTTTCCTCGCAATAGCGTTGCAGCATGCTGCGTTCGGCGGGATTTTGCATCAGGCCCCATGGGATGTCCGGCAGGGGGTAAAAGCGCAGTCCGGCTGGGGCTGTGCCGCGCACCTGTCCGTGGTAATAGATTCCGTGAGTTGCGGCGCTGCGATCCTGAAAGACGGCATAGAGAAAATCGACTTCCGCGCTAAGACCCTGTGACGCCAAGGCGTCGCGCAATCTGTCGATGCCGGGGCGTGGCTGTGGTGACAGAGGCAAGGACAGCGCACCATCGGCTGCCACGTTCATCAAAACCGCGCCATCCTGCATCAGAACCGCACCGACGCGGGCGCCAGAGGTTGCCGCGACGGCCTCAACCAGTTGAGCATCAGCATCGACCGAGAAATAGCGGCCCCGAAAATATCCCAAAGGTGCACCGTCGCCGGTGGCAAAATCAATCACCCTGCCGATCAGCACGATATGATCGCCCGCATCAACAAGCCGCTCCTGACGGCAGGCAAAGCGTGCCAGAGTGCCATCCAGCATCGGCACGCCACCTGCGCCTGATTGCCAAGCGCATTGATCGAACTTGTCAGGCGCACGCGAGGCAAACAGCGCAGAGACGGATTGCTGGTCGCTGCCAAGGACATTCACGCCGAAATGGTCGGCTTCGGTGAATGTCGTGCAACTATGGGCCGATTTGGCAAGACACACAAGCAGCAGTGGCGGGTCGAGCGACACAGAGCTGAACGAATTGGCGGTAAAGCCGCGGGGCGTGCCATCCGCCTGCCGAACCGTCAGCACGGTGACGCCAGTTGCAAAGCTGCCGAAGGCATCGCGCAAGTGGCGCGGGTCTATGGGGCGGGATTCCGGCAGAAAATCGTGAACAGTCTGGTTGCCAAGACGGGCGGGTGTTTGGGGTGCTGGCGCGGGATGCGCTGAAAATCGTAATGGATTTGCGGCCACCTTCCAGGGGCGCAACTCTGGTTCGGCATGCGGAACCGTCGCGATCATGTCACGCGCCGCCACATGCGGGTCAGCAAAGATATCGGCGACGGTATTGACCGGGCCGAACGGAACCTTGCCGCCCAACAGGCGCGCCAAGTCAGCTTTTGAGTGACGTGCCGTCCAATCCGCCACTATGGGGTTCAACACCCCGGCGTACGCATTGCGGGCAGCGCGGGTCGCAAAGCGCGGGTTTGCCCCCAAGTCGCCCTGATCCATCGCCTGCGCAAGATTGCGCCAGAAGAGGTCGTCCACGATACCCAAGGCCACATGCCCGTCGCTGGCCGGAAAGACGCCGAATGGGGCCAGAAGCGGGTGGCCATTGCCCTCTGGCCCCGGCACCGATCCGTCGAAATCATGCTGATAGATCGCACGTTCACACAGGCTGATCATGGCGTCATACATCGCGATATCAACAAACTGTCCGTGCCCGGTGGCCTCGGCCTGGCGCAGGGCTGCAAGGATGCCGAATGACATCAGCGCCCCAGCAAAGACATCGCCGATACCGGGGCCAACCTTGGTGGGCGTGGCGGCATCCGGCCCCGTTAGCGAGATCAGGCCGCCCATCGCCTGTGCGACCACATCGTAGGAGGGCCAATCGGCATAGGGGCTTTCCCCCGAGCGCGGATCGCCAAATCCGCGGATCGCGGCATAGACCAGACGCGGATTGATCGCCGCCAGCGTTTCGTAAGAGAGGCCCAGACGCTCCATCACGCCGGGCCGATAGTTCTCGACCAGAACGTCTGCGGTGGCGACCAGTGCCCGCAGGTCGGATTTGCCAGCCTCGGATTTCAGATCCAGCACGACGCTTTTCTTGGACCTGTTCAAGCTGACGAAATACCCCGCCCAAAGGTGGTCCGGATCGTCATCGCGAAAAGGGCCATTGCTGCGGCTGGTATCCCCGCCTGGGTCTTCGATCTTGATGACTTCGGCCCCATGATCGGCGAGCATCATGGTGCAATAGGGTCCCGACAGCATTCGGGACAGATCTACCACGCGGAGGCCCGACAGGATACCTTTTGCGTCAGTCATGCGGCACCACCCTGGCCAGAAAGGCTTGCAGAGCCGCATTTGTCGATGCCGGGTCTTCCATAAGCGCCATATGACGCAAACCGGGTAGGATAACGGTTTCAGCACCACCGATTTCGGACGCAATGGCATGGGCCATATCCGGGCCGTTGCCATAGTCCTGATCCCCGGTCATCACCAGTGTCGGGCAGGCGATGGGGGGCTGTGGTGCCACGATTTCGTGGATCCCGTCGGCAAGGATGCGGTAGAATTGCGGATAGGTGGCGGGATTGTTGGCCAGCACCCAATGGCGCACCTTTTGCATGGTCTCAGGGTTTTTTCGCTGGAAATCATCGGTGAACCACCGGGTCAGGGCGGCCTCGACCGTCGAGGCAGGGCCATTGCCAGCCGCTTGGTCCACCCGCGCCACGATCGCGGCTTGCGCAGCCTCGTCCCGCAGGTGCGGAGAGTGAAGAATAGCCAGACCCAAGGCGCGGTCAGGGTGGTCTTGCGCAAAGCGGCGGGCGATCATGCCGCCCAGCGAAAAGCCCACGAGGACCGCCGCCCGCATCCCCAGATCGTCCAGCAAACCTGCCACTTGTCGGGACAAAAGCTCCAGAGTTGGCAGGGGCACTGGGGGGGGCGTTTCGCCATGCCCGAGGATGTCATAGACCAACACGCGATAGTGCGCGGAAAGCGCCGGGATTGCTTGCGCCCAGACATCACGGTTCAGACCAAGCCCGTGGATCAGCACCACAAGTGGCGCACCTGACGGGCCGTAAAGATCATAGACCGTGCCATCCGCTGTGTGCTTCATTACTCTGGATCCTTTGGAAGCGGTCGCCATGCGACGACCTCGATTTCGACCCGGCAATCGACCAGCAAATCGCTGACGACCGCAGACCGTGCTGGCGGATCTTCGGGAAAATACTCGGCATAGACTGCGTTGAAGCCTGGAAAGTCGGCACGGTCGCGCAGCCAGATCGTGGCCTTGACCACATTAGTCCGGTCGCACCCTGCCAAAGCCAACGTTTCGGAAATGGCATCCAGCACGTTACGGGTCTGGTCTTCAATGCTGCCAACGGTCATCGGCACACCGCCCTGCATCGGGATCTGGCCCGTCAGATAGACGTTGTCGCCGGCGCGAATGGCGCGCGATAGCGACAGTTTGCGCCCGCCAATCACCAAGGGTCCGCCGATCACTGTCTTGCCTGTCATCATGAAGCCCCCTTGTTCCCATCAAGCAGACACCGCAAGACCACGAGGAGTTGCGTTTTTTTCGCCAATTGTTGGCGAAAATTCGCACACCTGCAGGGCTATCTGACGCACAGTGAAAACCAGACAGGCTGGCAGAGGGGCAACGCGATGACCGCAATCAAAGATTATCAAATGCTAATTGATGGCGCCTGGGTTGGTGCGTCCGATGGTCAGCTTTTTGAGAGTATCAATCCGACCACGGGCAAGGTCTGGTGTCGAGTGCCGGAGGCAACAGCCGAAGATGTGGATCGCGCGGTGCAGGCAGCGCACCGGGCGTTCTCCTCTGGGCCTTGGGCCGAAATGAGCCCATCCGCCCGTGGCCGCTGTCTGCGCAAGCTGGGGGATTTGCTGGCAGAGCAGTCCGAAAACCTTGGCCGCACCGAAACCATCGACACCGGCAAGATGCTGAAGGAAACCCGCTGGCAGGCAAAATATATTGCTGAATTTTTCCAATTCTACGCCGGTTGCGCCGACAAGATTTCGGGCGAGACGCTGCCCATCGACAAACCGGACATGTTTGTCTTCACGCGGCGGGAGCCTCTTGGTGTCGTGGCGGCCATTGTGCCGTGGAATTCGCAGCTGTTTCTTGTGGCCGTGAAGATGGGCCCCGCACTGGCTGCGGGCAACACGGTGGTTCTGAAAGCATCCGAACATGCCTCTGCCGCCATGCTAGAGTTTGGCGCGTTGATCGAAGCAGCGGGGTTTCCGCCAGGGGTGGTCAATATCGTTTCGGGCCATGGTGATCCGTGCGGGCGTGTGCTGACCTCGCACCCGTTGGTGGCACGAATTTCCTTTACGGGCGGGCCCGGTGCCGGGCGCGCGGTCCTGAGCAACTCGCGCGAGAATTTTGCGCAGGTGTCGCTTGAGCTGGGTGGGAAATCGCCATTCATCGTGTTCGAGGATGCCGATATCGACAGTGCCGTGAACGGCTCGGTTGCTGGGATTTTTGGCGCTACCGGTCAAAGCTGCGTGGCGGGATCACGGCTTTATTTGCACGAAGATATTGCGGATGCGTTTCTGGAAAAGATGGTCGGTATGGCCTGCCAGATCAGGATTGGCGACCCGCTGGAAGAGGATACGCAGATGGGGCCGCTTTGCACCGCTGGTCAGCTGGCGACCATCGAGCGCGAAGTGGCGCATGCGAAAACAGAAGGCGCGCGCATTTTGTGCGGTGGCAAGCAGCCTGACGGTTTGGGTGGCACGTATTACGAACCCACAATTGTCGATTGCCCGCGTCAGGATCTGCGGATCGTGGATACCGAACTTTTCGGCCCGGTCCTCAGCGTGCTCCGCTTTCGCACCGAGGCCGAGGTGATTGCCTTGGCCAACGACACTCAGCACGGGCTGGCGGCGGGTGTCTTCACGCGGGACGGGGCGCGGCAAATGCGGATGGCAAAGGCTATCCGCTGCGGGATCGTCTGGATCAACACCTACCGTGTCGTCTCGCCAATTGCGGAATTCGGTGGGGTGAAAGGCTCGGGCTATGGGCGCGAAAGCGGGTTTCAGGCGATGTATGATTACACACGCCCGAAAACCGTCTGGGTCAACACCTCAACCGAACCGATCGCAAATCCCTTCGTCATGCGCTGAAACGCATCAAGACCAAGAGGTCAAAGGCCAGCCGCTGAGGCTGGTCTTTTCATTTGGGGCACTTGAACAACTGGCGAAAAAACTATCGCAGTGTCGGAATTTCGACAATCGAGATTGTCGTTACACGCATCATCAACTGGAATAGGATCGCAGCGGAGAATGAGATGAAGTTTCAACTGGCCATCAATCTTGAGCGTATAGACGACAGCCTCGACATGAAGGAGATCGCGCGCCACACGCTGGAAATGGTGCAGATGGCCGATCAGGGCGGTTTCAGCATCGCCTGGGCGGCAGAGCATCACGCGCTGGAAATGACCATCGCACCAAACCCGTTCTCGATCCTTGCGTGGTGGGCGGGCCATACCGACCGCATCCGCCTTGGGACTGCCTGTGTTGCAGCGGCCTATTGGCACCCGATCAAGGTTGCCGGTGAGGCGGCATTTATTGACCTGATCTCGGGCGGGCGGCTGGAGTTCGGCATCGGCTCGGGCGCCTATCAGCGCGAGTTTGACCGGATGCATCCGGGTCTGAAACAGTCTGATGCTTGGCGCTATATGCAGGAAATGCTGCCAGTGGTGCGCGCACTGTGGAAGGGCGATTATGCGCATGAGGGCGAAAACTGGAGCTTTCCCACCGCCACATCCTGCCCCAAGCCCCTGCAGGCCGAGGTGCCGGTCTGGGTAGCGGCCCGCGCGCCCATCACATATGATTACGCGGTCAAGAACGGCTGCAACATCATGTCCTGGCCCCTGACCCGCGATATGTCCGAAGCGGAAACCTACATGGACCGGATGAATGAGGCGGTGGCCAACAACCCCGGTTGCAAGCGCCCTACAATGGCGATGATGCGACATACCGCCGTTTACGGCAAACAGGACGACTGGATGGTGCCGATCCGTGCTGCACAGCGCCAGCTGTCGCAATTTGAAAACCTGTTTAAGAACATGGGGGATGTGGAAAACGGTTTCCCCAAATCGATCCCGTTCGATGAGCTTGGCAATCGCGCCGAATACGATCCCGAAATGTTGCGGCGCAACCTGATGTTTGGCACACCGGATGAAGTGATCGCAAAATTGAAAGAGTATGAGGCCTTGGGCGTCGATGAATTCATCTACTACGCTAGCTTGGGGTTGGGACTGGCAGAACAGAAACGTTCGCTGGAGCTGTTCTGCAAAGAAGTCATCCCCGCCTTTGCCTGAAAGGAAAAGTCATGAGTCATGTTGAAGTCACCCGTCGCGGACGGGTGTTAGAAGTCACGCTGAACAAGCCCAAGGTAAATGCGATCGACATCGAGATGAGTCAGGACATGGGGCGGGCCTTTGCGCAGTTGCGCGATGATCCGGATCTGTGGGTTGGCATCCTGACGGCAGAGGGCGACCGGATCTTTTCTGCCGGATGGGATCTCAAGGCGCTGAACGCGGGCGAGATGTCCTTGGACAACTGGTGGGAGACGGCGGACTACGGCATTGGCGGTTTTGGGGGGCTGACGGAAAACTGGCAGATGAACAAGCCGGTGATCTGCGCGCTGAATGGCATGGCCATTGGCGGCGGGTTCGAGATTGCCATGTCCTGCGATCTAATCATCGCGGCTGATCATGTGGAATTCGCCCTGCCCGAAATGCCTTTGGGCATCGTGCCCGATGCAGGCGCCTTGCAACGCCTGCCCCGGCTGATCCCACGCAACATTGCCATGGAAATGCTGCTTATGGGGCGCCGGATGCCGGCGCAAGAGGCGGCGCATTACGGGCTTGTCAACAAGGTCGTGCCGAAGGCAGACCTGATGGAAGCGGCCCGTGCCTGGGCCGATCAGATCGCGGGTTCGGCCCCACTTGCGATGCAGACTGTCAAGGAAGTCGAACGCGCCATTCAGGCCATGCCTTTGGAAGCCGCCTTCAATCACATGCGCACCGGCGACCTGCCGACTTATCGCGCCATGCTGAAATCCGATGATGCAGCAGAAGGCATCGCCGCCTTTGTCGAAAAACGCAATCCCAACTTCAAGGGCCATTAGATGTATCCAGATCCCAGATCCGTCACCCGAGTCACCACAGTAGGCGCTGGCCCCATCGGCGGCGGTTGGGCCGCGCATTTTCTGGCACGCGGCTATGACGTGACTGCCTATATCTATTCGGAAGCTGAGGTTCCGGCACTGATGTCAGTGATCGACACAGCCTGGATCAGCCTGACCGAGCTGGGCCTTGCGCCGGGTGCAACGCGCGATCGGCTGCGGATCACCACGGATCTGGCAGATGCGGTCAAAACAGCGCAGTTCATTCAGGAAAGCGCACCAGAGCGGCTGGATCTCAAGCAGGCACTTTACAAAAAGTTGGGCGATCTGGCACCGCGCGACTGCGTTATTGCCTCATCGACGTCCGGCTTGATGATGACCCAGATCCAGACAGACTGCATGACGCCGCAGCGCACAGTAATCGGCCACCCGTTCAACCCGCCCTATCTTCTGCCCTTGGTCGAGGTTGTTGGCGGCAAAGGCAGCGAGCCCGAGGCGGTGGCTTGGGCGGTTGAATTCTACCGGATCGCAGGCAAAGCGCCTTTGGCAATGAAAAAGGAAATTCCCGGTTTTGTCGCGACGCGTTTGCAAGAGGCACTATGGCGCGAGGCTCTGCACATGGTCGCCAATGGCGAGGCGACGCCCGATGATATCGACAATGCGCTGATGAACGGGCCGGCACCGCGCATGGCGGTACAAGGTCAATGCATGGCGTTTCACGTCGCCTGTGGCGAAGGCGGCATGGCGACCAATCTGGATCAGTTCGGCCCGGCGCTGAAATGGCCTTGGACACGGCTGGACGCGCCCGAGTTGACACAAGAACTGCGCGACCGCATGGTTGATGGCTGCAATGACATTGCGGCGGGCAGGCATTTCGAAGACATGGCCGCGACACGCGACCGCGAGATTGTCGCGGTGCTGAACGCGATACGGGACGCGCGGCGCTGACGGTCAAAGACGGCTTTTGCGAAGAACCTGCATAGGTTTTGCCGTGCCCCGGTTCTGCAGGGCCTGAAGAAATCGCGACAGCGTTCCTGGCCAACTTGGGGCGTTTTCCTTTTCAGGCCACGCCAGGCGATATTCGCTGGGCCGCCGACCAAAGCACTTTCCAAACGAGAACGCGAAATGCGAAAGTGTGTTGAACCCGGATGCCGTCGCGATGTCGCGCACGCTTAGATCCGTGGAAATCAGCAAAATGCGCGCATGTTGCAACCGCAACAACAGGCCAAACTGAACCAGAGTGCAGCCGATGGCGTGCTTGAACTGCCGTTCCAATTGGCGTTGCGACATCCCCAAAGCCGCCGCGATATCTGGAACACTCAGCGGCTCAAGGATATTCTGCTCGATTAGGCTTATTGCCTCGCTGACGATGGGGATAAGCGTATCGGTGCCATGTCCCATGGTCCGGCGCTGCGGAGCAGTAGCCGGGCGAACAGGGTGGTGAATCAGTTGATCCGCAATTTCGCCGGCCAAACCTTCGCCATGCGCCTCGCCTATCAGGCGCAACATCAGATCAACACCCGCGAGGCCACCCCCACAGGACATTGTGGTGCCGTCGATGGTGTAGATTTGCTCAACAAGACCGATATCGGGAAACTGCTCCTGGAACCCAGGACCATATGACCAATGGGTCGTGACCTTGCGCCCCGAGAATATGCCAGACCTGGCAACCAGATAGGCGCCCATCTCGACCGAACAGATGCGCGCACCCCCACGCGCCTGTCTGCGGATCCAAGAGAACAATGTAGGGTTTCGGTAACTTTCGGCCCCCCAGCTGCCCATGACGAAGATGATTTCACCACGTCGATTACGGTTTTCCGGAAGCCTCGCGGGCAAGATGAAACCATTGCTCGCTTTGATCTCGACGCCATCGAACGACTCAACATCCCAGGAATACAGAGGTTTTGAAGAGAGATAGTTCGCAATGCGCATTGGCTCGATCATGGTCATCAGAGTCGACATGTTAAAGCGTGGAACAATCAGGAAAGTTACGTTCGCCCCTAAGGCGTCTTTGGTCTTCACCGACGGAGAAGGCGGCGATTGGTAATGCTGCGGAATGGTGCCATTTTTCGACATTCATCCAGACTATATGGCGAAAAAATGAAATGAAACAGGAATCCTCAGTAGAAGATGTAGAAAAAGAGGGAGGCTGAAATGAATTTTGAAGTGGTGGTGACATGCGCGGTGACAGGGGCAGGGGACACCACGGGCAAAAGCCCGCATGTGCCGGTGACGCCAAAAGAAATTGCTCGCGAAGCCATCGAGGCGGCCAAAGCAGGCGCCTCGGTTGCTCATCTGCATGTTCGTGATCCTGTGACGGGAAAGGGCTCTCGCGACCCTGCGCTGTTCCGCGAGGTTGTTGACCGCGTACGCGATAGCGGCACCGATATTGTCATCAACCTGACGGCAGGAATGGGCGGCGACTGGACACCCGATCCGCAAAATTGGGCGCTGCCTGGGCCCGGCACCGACATGATCGGACCGGACGAACGACTGACCCATGTGAAGGATTGCCTGCCAGAAATCTGTTCGTTGGATTGCGGCACCCTGAATTTCGGCAATGACAACAGCATCTACATCTCTACCCCACCGATCCTGCGACGGATGGCGGCGCTGACCAAGGAATGGGGCGTAAAACCGGAACTGGAAGTGTTCGAATTGGGCCACATCCGTTTCGCCCGCCAGATGCAGGCCGAAGGTCTGCTGGCTGATCCGCCGATGTTCCAGTTGTGCCTCGGGATTCCATGGGGTGCCGATCAGACTGTGGAAACCATGAAAGCGATGAAAGAACACCTGCCACCCGACGCAAGCTGGGCCAGTTTTGGCATCAGCCGCATGCAGATGCCGATGGCTGCCGCAGCCGTGGCAATGGGGGGCAACGTGCGCGTTGGTCTGGAAGACAACCTTTTCCTTGATCGCGGCGTGCTGGCGACGAATGCGCAACTGGTCGAACGTGTGATCGGCATCATCGAGAGGATGGGCGCGCGCGTCCTGACCCCGCAAGAGGCACGCAACAAGCTGAAACTTCGCGGCGCGGACGCCTGAGGGATGGCAGGGATTGGCAACAGCGGCAGCCTGCGTCTGAAATCTCTGGTCAAGCGTTATGGCAGCTTTACCGCCGTCGATAACGTAAACCTCGAGATTGAACGGGGAGAGTTTCTAACGCTGCTGGGCCCATCGGGTTCGGGTAAAACGACGCTGCTGATGATGATGGCCGGGTTTCAGGATATCACATCGGGCGACATCTTGCTTGACGGTCAATCGATTGCCGCGATGCCGGCGGAAAGGCGCAACTTCGGCATGGTGTTTCAGGGCTACGCGCTGTTTCCGCATATGACCGTGCGCGAAAATATCGCCTACCCGTTGTCAGTTCGCAAACGCCCAAAATCAGAGATCAGGGCCAAAGTCGACGAAATGCTGGATCTCGTTCACCTGACAGATTTTGGCCATCGTTTTCCAAAGGAATTGTCGGGCGGTCAGCAGCAACGTGTGGCGCTGGCACGGGCCTTGTGCTTTGCGCCGCCGGTCTTGTTGCTGGACGAGCCCCTAGGCGCTTTGGACAAAAAGCTGCGGATCGAAGTTCAGGCGCAGCTGAAGGAAATCCATAACCGTATCGGCACCACATTCGTTTTTGTGACGCATGATCAGGAAGAGGCGTTGTCGATGTCTGACCGCATCGTGATCATGAACCATGGCAGTATAGAACAGGTTGGCACGCCGTCAGAACTGTATCAACACCCGCGCACGGTTTTTGCGGCCAGCTTTCTGGGCAAAAGCAACTTCCTGTACCGCAATGATGCCGTCTACGCGCTTCGCCCGGAAAAGATCGACCTTGCGGCCGCAGGGGCAGGGCAGGGTACGAATACGGTCAGCGGCATTGTGCAATCGGTCACTTACTTTGGCGCAATGCTGAAATATCAGGTCCAGGTGCCAGAGTTGGGCGAAATCGATGTCGATGTGGACGCATGGCGCGGCGGGACACCCGTGGCGGAAGGAACTGCCGTTGATCTGACATGGGCAGACGCCGCCGCGGTGCTGCTGGAGAGCGCGCCAAAGTGAAAAGCCGAAGCCGGGACCAACCCGGTGACTTGTAACAGGGCCTAGACAGGCCCGACCAACGGAGGAGTTTGAAATGCACGACAAACAATTTATGCGTGAAACCCTGCTGGAGGGCGCTCAGGCGTTCCAGGCGGGCAAGATGGGTCGGCGCAGCTTCCTGGCGCTTTGCGGCATGGCGGGCTTTGCCAGTGCCTCGGTGCTTGCGGGACGCGCGGAAGCGGCGGCGGGCGAGATAGTGATGTGGAACTGGGGTGGGCAATCCGAAGAGTGTCATACCAGCGCCATCGGTAACGCCTTTACCGCCAAAACCGGCATGCCGCTGAAGTTCGATACCTCGGGGCCGCTTCAAGGCAAGATCAGGGAAATGGTCGACAGCGGCAATGTCACCGCGGATGTCTGCGATGGCGATCTTTTCGACGCCGTGGCGTTGGGCAAGACCGGCCATCTGGAGCCGATCGACTATTCGGTTGTCGACAAGACCAAGACCATTGACGGCTATGCCCTGGAATACGGCGTCTCGATCATCCTTTATGGCTATGCCTTCATGTATGACACCCAAGCCTATCCGGATGGCCCGCCAACCTCATGGGTCGATTTCTTCGACACCGAGAAATTTCCTGGCACTCGGTCGCTGTACAAATGGGCCAATGGTTCACTTGAAGCCGCGTTGATGGCGGATGGAGTTGAGAAGGACCAGCTTTATCCGCTGGATCTTGACCGGGCCATTGCCAAGATTAAGTCGATCAAGAACGATACTATCTATTGGGGATCGGGCGCAGAAGCCCAGCAGATGATCGTGAACGGCGAAGTGTCGATGGGCATGGTCTGGCAGAACCGGGGCCGCTCGATCGAGAAAGACACCGAAGGGCGTTACAAGCTGGTGAACAATGGCGCGATTGCGATGCCGGGGGCTTATATCGTTCCCAAGGGCAATCCCGGCGGGCCTGCGGTGATGCAATTCATCGCGACCGCGCAATCGGTGCCGGCACAGCTTGAGCTTTTTGCCTGCCTTGGCATGACGCCGACAAACTCCGAAGCGATCGCCGCCATGGCAGAGTCGGATCAGCCCTATTCGATCACCTCGGCGCAGAACTTTCCCAATGTTGTGCTGAACGACCCCAACTGGTGGGGCGAGAACACCGATACAGCGGTCAACGCGTTCCTCGAAGCGATCAGCTGACCTCTTTGCCCGGCGGTCCCCCACCGTATCGCCGGGCACTTCTTTTCCCAACTAGGTTGCCGCCAATGCGTGCCACACCCCGCCATGCCCTGAATGCCGGATGGATTCTGGCGCTGCCTTTCGTTGTGCTTGTCGGCGCCTTGTTTCTGGGGCCGATCTTCAATATCCTTTGGCTAAGTGTAAGCGACCCCACCCCCGGACTCGGCAATTATGCCAAGCTGTTCGCATCGGACTCTCTGGGTCGGATCCTGTGGACGACGCTGCGGGTCTGCGTGATCTGCACGGCAATCAGCGTAGCACTGGGGTATTCTATCGCCTATGCGATGGTTCATGCTGCCGATGGCACGCGCAACAAGATGCTGGGCCTGCTTCTGGTGTCGTTCTGGATTTCTGTGCTGGTGCGCACCTTTTCTTGGCTGATGCTACTGGGCCGCAATGGCGTGGTCAACAGCAGCCTAGAGACGATCGGCATCATCTCGGAACCCATCTCTTTCATGCGCAATGAACTGGGCGTGCTGATCGGTATGGTGCATTACATGGTGCCCTATGCGGTGCTGCCCATCCTTGCCTCGATGCAAAGCATTGACGGACGCGTTGTGCAGGCCTCTCGGTCGCTTGGCGCGACGGGCACCCAGACATTCTGGCGGGTCTACCTGCCGCTGACCCGTGCAGGGTTGGTCGCCGCCGCCCTTCTTGTCTTCATCATCAACCTTGGCTTTTATGTGATCCCCGCTGTGCTGGGCGGCGGCAAGGTGCTGATGGTGGCCGAATATATCTCGGTTCAGGTGCTGGTCACGTTGCAATGGGGCACGGCGGCGATGCTGGCGGCACTGCTGTTGTTTGGCGTGCTGGCGCTGTTGTTCCTTATGTCGCGGTTCATGAAACTGTCGACCGTCTTCGGGGGGGCAAAGGCATGAAAACTGGCCTCTCCTCACGCTTCAATTCCGGCCTGGCATGGCTGCTGCTGATTCTTTTGGTGGCACCGGCCCTGGTGGCCATTCCGGTTTCGCTGACGCCAAAGCGGTTCCTGTCCTTCCCCACGGACGAGTTGTCGCTGCAATACTACCGCAAACTTTTCACGAGCCCTGAATGGTTGTCCAGCTTTGGGCAAAGTGCGGTGATCGGCCTGTCCTCCACATTGCTGGCCACGACAATCGGCACGCTTTGCGCCATTGGCCTTTGGCGGGTGTCGTCAAGGGCGGGCGAGGTGATGCGGGCCCTTTTACTGTTGCCGCTGGTGATCCCACCGATCATTGCGGCCATGGCGTTTTATCGGCTGTTCGTCCCGCTGGGCTTGATCGACAGCTATATCGGGCTGATCCTTGCCCATACCGTGCTGTCCGCGCCTTTGGTGCTGATCACGGTATCAGCGTCGCTGGCCGGATTTGATCCGCGGCTGGAACAGGCCTCGCGCAATCTTGGCGCCTCGAACTGGACGACAATGCGCCGCGTGATCCTGCCGGGGATCAAGCCGGGCGTGATGGCTGGCGCCGTTTTTGCCTTCATCTCGTCCTGGGACGAAATCGTCGTGACGCTCTTTTTGTCGAAATTTAGCGTCTACACGCTGCCGCGCCGCATGTGGAACGGCATCCGCGAAAACACCGATCCAACCGTTGCCGCAGCAGCCGTTGTCCTGATGGTTGTCACCCTGGTGGCATTCAGCATCTGGGCCTTGGCTGCGCGACGCCAGAGACCGACCGAATAGGGGACCGAAGTGACCACTGACAACCACGAAACAGAACTGCTGCTTACCACCGTCCGCGCCTTCATGGAGGCCGAGATACTGGGACACGAGGAAATGGTGGACCGCACCGGATCGGTCCCCGAAGAGCTTGGCCGACAGATCGAGGCACGCGCAAAAGAGGTAGGGCTCTATTCGGCCAACATGCCCGAGCGGGTGGGCGGCGGCGGGCTGTCGATGAAGGCGATGTCGCTGATCGAACGCGAATACGGCAAGACCAGCCATGCGCTGCACAGCTGGATCGGACGGCCGACAGAACTGCTCCTGGCCTGCGAAGGTGATCAGATCGACACCTATCTAATGCCGGCCGTGCGCGGCGAAAAGCGAGAATTGTTCGCGCTGACCGAACCCGAAGCGGGATCGGACGCCATGGGCATGAAATCCAACGCCCGCCGCGATGGCGCGGACTGGATCCTGAACGGCTCAAAGCACTTCATCTCGGGCCCCTGCATGCCCGATTTCGCGATCGTCTTTGCCGTGACCGGGGTTGATGAAACCAAGCGCGGCCCGCGAAAGCGCATCACCGCCTTTCTGGTCGATGTCGGAACGCCGGGGTTCGATATTCGTGAGGGCAACAAATCGGTCAGCTATCGCGGCTATAAGACCTTTCAAATGGCCTTCAATGATGTGCGGCTGGGGCCGGGGCAGGTCTTGGGCGAAGAGGGCAAAGGTTTTGAGTTGGCGGGCCAATGGCTGGGTATGGGCCGGGTCTGGGTCGGCACCTGCTGCTGTGGCAAGGCCGAACGGATCATCGGTCTGGCCACGGAATGGGCCGCCAGCCGCAAGCAATTCGGCCAGCCGATCGGCCAGTTTCAGGCGACGGGTTTCAAGCTGGCGGATATGGCCATCGGCCTGCGCACGGCCGACCTGCTGGTGGCCGATGCCGTTACCCGCGCCGAAGAAAATCGCTTGACCGATGCCGATGTCTCGATGGTGAAGGTCTACTGTTCGGAAATGCTGAACCGGGTTGCGGATGACGCGGTTCAGATCTTTGGTGGCATGGGCCTGATGGAAGAACTGCCCATTCAGCGCCTGTGGCGGGACAGTCGGCTGGAACGGATATGGGATGGCACTTCAGAGATTCAGCGCCACATCATCACGCGCTCTATCTTGAGGCCTTATGGAGCATGACGCCCACACGCCGCACAAACCTTGCCCGCCTTCTTTCGCCCCGCCACATTGCCTTTATCGGCGGCCGTGATGCCGAAGTCGCCATCAAAGAGGCCGAAAGGATCGGCTTCAATGGTCAGATATGGCCCGTCAATCCGCGGCGCGAAACCTTGGCGGGGCATCGCTGCTACGCATCAGTGGATGATCTGCCAGACGCGCCGGACGGTTGCTTTCTGGCCGTGCCTGCCGCTGCGGCCATTGCCACCACCGAACGGCTTGCGGCACGCGGGGCGGGGGGCATCGTGTGCTATACGGCGGGCTTTCGCGAAGCAGGCAAGGCCGGAGAAGCGTTGGAGGCAGATCTTCTGCGCGCGGCGGGCGATCTCGCACTGGTCGGTCCCAATTGCTATGGCGTAATCAACTATCTTGACCGTGTCGCGATGTGGCCCTTTGCCCATGGCGGCGGATCGCCCGGCTATGGCGCGGCCATCATCACGCAAAGCGGCATGTTGAGTTCCGACATCACCATGAGCCAGCGGTCCTTGCCTTTGACCCATATGATTTCATGCGGCAACCAGTCGGTTCTCAGCCTGGAAAATTTCGTCGATCATCTTATCGACCATCCTGCCGTACGCGCCATCGGCATGCATATCGAAGGTCTGCGCGACGTTCCCCGCTTTGCCGAAGTTGCCCTGCGGGCGGCGCAAAAGGGTATCCCTCTGGTCGCGCTGAAAACCGGATCGTCGCAGATTGGCGCCGCGTTGACGGTGAGTCATACCGGCTCGTTGTCCGGCACCGATGACCTTTACGATGCCCTGTTTGCGCGTGTCGGTGTCATTCGTGTGAAATCCCCCGCGCAACTGCTGGAGACGTTGAAATTCCTCTGCGTCGCAGGTGCGCCAAAAGGCAACCGGGTCTCAGGTTTTACCTGTTCTGGGGGCGGGGCCACCATGCTTGCCGACCATGCCGAGACCATTGGACTAACGTTCCCCACCTTTGCAGACCCGGCGCGAAGAACGTTGACCGCCCTTTTGCCAGACATTGCCACTGTGTCGAACCCGCTGGATTACACCACACCGATCTGGGGCGATCAGGCACGCACCGGCCCGATCTTTGGTGGCGCGATGGATGGTCTTCAGGCGGCCTCTGCCGTTCTGGTGCAAGACTATCCGGCCGCAGGGCTGGACGAGTCCAAGGGGTATTACCTTGCCGACGCTGGTGCCTTCATCGCTGCAGCCAAAGCGCGGGGTATACCGGCGGCCATCTGCGCCACCTTGCCCGAAAACCTGGACGTGGAAACCCGCGACTGGCTGATCTCGCAGGGCGTTGCCCCGATGCAGGGCCTGACCGAAACGCTGGATGCCATCCACGCCGCCACGCTTTGGCAGGCGCGGCGCACGCAGATCCTTTCTGATCTGCCCAAACCGCTGCATGTTCTTTCCCAGACAGCCGTCCCGACCATCATGGACGAGGCTGCGGGCAAGCAGCACCTGCGCCGCCTTGGCCTGCCGATCCCGCAAGGCGAGGTGGTTGACGCAAGCAACGTCGCCGCCGCGGCCACGCGCATCGGCTATCCGGTCGTGCTGAAAATGATGGGGCCAAGGCTTACCCACAAATCCGAAGCGGGCGCCGTGGCGGTGGGTCTTGGCAATGCCGACCCGCTTGCCAAGGCGTTGGCAATGATGTGCGACAATGTTGCGCGTCACGATCCGCTTGCCGTCACCGACCGCTTTCTGGTCGAACAGATGGCCCCCCGCCCTTTGGCAGAGCTGCTGGTGAACCTGCGGCGCGATCCGCAATTTGGCCTGATCCTGACGCTTGGCGCGGGCGGCGTGCTGGTAGAGCTGCTAGACGATGCCGAAACGCTGCTGCTACCTGCAACCGAAGCAGATATTTTGCACGCCTTGCAGCGTCTGAAAGTCGCGCGTCTGCTGACAGGCTACCGGGGCACTGCGCAGGCAGATCTGCCCGCGCTTGCGCAATTCCTTGTGCGACTGGCCGCTATCTATGAGACCGAAGCGCACACCCTGACAGAGATCGAGATCAACCCCCTGTTCGTGACACAAACCGGGGTCTGGGTCGTCGATGCCCTTATCCAGACAACAGGGGCCGCATGACCCTGCCCAGTCACCCAAACCCAGCTTTGACCGTCGGAGACGACAACAAGCAAGGCTGGAACCAGCCGCACCAGCGAAGGGCCGGGTTTCACAACGCGCATCTCTTGTTTCGTCGCACGCTGATGGTGCGCTCGCGTCGCGTGCTGGATCTGAACTCCCTGCCGGATGCCGATATCGCCCGGCAGGTCGCAAGCTCAGGTCTGACCGAGCACCCTGCATTTTCGGCGCTTGTTGTGGCCCAGGGAGCGACCAGCCTTTTTGAAGCCGCCGCCCCCGATTTTGCCCCCGATCGCGTGCATTCGCTGCAATCCATAAGCAAGATGCACATCCACCTGATCATCGGGGAACTGATTGCCGACGGCCATATTCACCCCGATGATCGGGTGGGGGATTTGCTGCCCTGGATCGGCTCGGCCTATGCGACAGCGCGGGTGCAGGACGTTCTCGACATGAATGTCGACAATGACTTTTCCGAAGATTACAGCGACCCACAGGCCGATTGCTTCCGCGAGGAAGAGGCACTGGGATGGCGGCTTCCCCAAGACGATAGGCCGGAACAGACGCTGCGTGATTTTGTGGCCAGTCTGACAGGAAACGGCACGACGCAGACAACCGGGTATGCGCGATACAAATCCGCCAATACCGATGTGCTGACGCTGATCGCTGCAGGTTTCGTTGATCTTCAATCAAAGATCGAGACAATCGCGGATGCCGCCGGCTATGAGGGGGCTTTTCATATCAGCCTCAGCCCTGAACATCTTCCGGCATTCTCGGGCGGCGGGTGCCTTTCTGCCCGCGATCTGGCCCGCTTTGGCTTGCTGTTGGCGCGTAAAGGGCGCGCGGTGTTTGGTGTGCCTGTCGGGTCGGCTGATTTACTTGGAACAACGTTGACACTCGCGGGGCCCTTCCTCGGGCCCAGGCGCGGGATCATCCGCTATTCAAACCACCTCATGACCAATGGCCGCTGGATTGGCCACGCCGGATACGGCGGCCAGTTTCTGATGGTCGACACGCGATCCGGGCGCGTCGCCGCCTTTCTCAGCGTGCTGGAGAATGACTCAGGCTATGATGATGATTATATGGCATCGGTGATCGACGTTATTCAAGCGATCTGCTGTCGTGGGTAGGTGTCGCAAAATTTCGCCCGGCAAACCGGTTTCAGGCGACCAGGACGATGAAATAACGTCTCCAGATGGCAAAATATAGCCCGTTCCAGCATCTAAAGCCTGCCCTGATCATCCGCCTGGCAGGCATTATGTATGTGCGGTTCCCGCTGTCGCTGTGAGACGTTGAAAATCTGCGGCATGAACTGGGTTTCAAAGTCCGCCGCCAGACCGGCCATACGGGAGCAACGCTCTGCGCCGACCCTTGCCCGCATCGGTGACTGCTTGGTCCACCGCCGCGCTCGCGCCTCTGCGAAATCGCCCCTCGGTGAGGCGCTCGCCTACATCGCCAAATACCGCGACGGTTTTGGCTTTTTCTTGACAAATGGTCGCGTCGAGATTGACAACAACACAGTCGAACGCACTATCGGCCCCATTGCCCTCAACCGAAAGAACGCCTTCTTCGAGGGACATGATGCCGTAGCCAAAAACTGGGCCGTCATCGACTCGCTGATCGAGACCTGCAAAATGAACACCGTCGATCTCCACGCCTGACTGTCCGCAACGCTCATCGCCATCGTGCAGGGCCACAAACAGAGCCAAATCGAAGTCCTGCTCCCGCGGAACTACCTCATCACAGTGTGATCGGGACAGCGCTTACATTGTGTCACAGTGCCGCACGTCATATTTGACCAGATGCGCCCTTCGCGCGACGAAATCTGCGGCGATCAACGTGCTGTCAGAGCCGTCGAACATGTCCAGCACCACATCGCCGCGGCGGGAATAATCGCGGATAGGATAGCGCGCGAGGGCCACTGGTTTGATGGTAGTGTGCATGGTCGCCTAAGTTCTACGAATACACCCCGTCAAAAATGGGGGATTGCCCCGCCAAAGTTGTTCAATCCGGCATAGTCCCAGACGCCAGAAGGACTGGCAACTGGATCCGGGTCTGCGATTTCAGGAAAACAAGAGCGCCCGCGAGGGGTATCCTCTGGGCGCAATTCTTCGATTATCAACAGGTATTTCAAGGGGGCTAGAAATGCCAATCCATTTTTATGCTATGAATCAATGCGTTCTGTGGGCGCCGCGTTTCATCGCGAGCGTCGGTGGCGCGGGTGGCTTCCGCGGGTGGCTTTTTTGGCCAAGGTGGATTCCTGAAACTGGCTAAGTGGATTCCTCCACGGAATCCACTTAGCCAGAGCCGGGGCTGCTTAAGTCGCTGATATCGAGTTGAAAATTTCTTCAGATCGGCCAGGGTCGTATCCTTGACTGATTTTATCCCCACCCAGCAGCCTGAATAACGGCTCATGGCCCAGCCATGGATGCTGTAATCCAACAGTTCCTGAACGCCGGCAGGAGACAAGATGGGGATCATCGCATCAATCAGGGCTGACTCGGATTGATGGCAAGTCGTGGAGCTCTCACATGATTGATCAAATACCTAGTGCCCCCCCGACGGGCGGTAGGCGGCGCCAATGGCGCTTAATTTGCGGACCCCAACCAACTTCAAACCCGATGCGCCGAAGTGCGGTCTTGCTCTTCGTCCTGTGACAGACACATCGCCTTCATCATTCCG
>Ga0213868_10001662_pt1 | contig 21515 bp, 10 predicted proteins | sample PICome_9_FD_160087 | JGI IMG/M metagenome (GOLD analysis project Ga0213868, IMG submission 160087) | Coastal seawater microbial communities near Pivers Island, North Carolina, United States - PICO127 | ecosystem: Environmental > Aquatic > Marine > Coastal | place: USA: North Carolina...
ATTTTCGAGAGCGGAAGGCCATCTCGCAACGCTTTCACGTTTTGTTCCCGGATGAAATTTTCACCATCATCATCCTGGGAATGACGGTACTCCGAATCCGAATCTTCTTCTTCCTCCTCCTCCTCCGATTCTTCTCGCTGGTCTTCTTCCTCGTCTTCTTCCTCCTCGTCGCTGCTGCTCGACATTTTATTCGTGCTCTTATTCTTACGAGTCGTTTTAGTAGTAGTACAAAGCGCTCTCACAGTGTGTGTGTTTCGTAAGAAAAAGTGAGCAAAAAGTTTTTGGTTTTTTGAAATTTTTTCGAAAGAAATTTTTTTTTTTTCATCAATCGATTTGTTCCTGTTCCTTCATTTTTCATCCTCAAAAACACAACCACATCATCATCATCATCATCATCTTTCTGAGAATAGAACACACAAAAAAATGATGCGCTCTTCTTCTCGGTCGTTGAAAAGAGCGCTCTCCTCTCACTTCGCGACGACGACGACGATATCGACAAAAGCGACTTTATTTCGTTTTTTGAGGACGAGCGCGTGCGTACCTTTTACGAATACAAATCGTGCGAATGAATCCATTAAAAAAACCACCGGTTTAGTCGGTTTACCGGTGATGAACGACCCGATAAACACGTACGCGAATTTATGCGACCAAGTCCTGGAAAAGATCCAGTTCGTGCCGGAGAACGCGGCGTACAGAACAGTCGTGGAAGAAATGTACAAGCACCGAAAGAAAGTGACGTTAAGTGGGAAAACGGTGAGCGAAATTGAAGAGACGATCGCGGCTGGGCAAATCGAAGAGTTAGCGGTGCAAGCGAGAGACGAGTTGGAGCTGATTCCAAAGATGCGAGAGTGGAAACCGTGGGAGTTTTCGCACGAGATTGAGATTGAAAAAGCGGAGAATCCAACCGGGATCGCGAAGAATTAATTAATGTTGACGTCCGAAAAGTTGTTTTGGGACGGCGTCGGCGGACCCCGCTTTTGACGATTGCGTATATAATCGGGTTCGCAATATCATCGTCAGATTGAGACTCGGATTTTAAATGACTAACAATAAATACACACATCATCCGTAGCATTTTGTAACAACAGAGAAGAGAGAGAGAGAGTATTTAGAACAACGTACTAAAATATATCATCCCCGTCGTCTTTTGCGCCTTTGATGTATTAGCGTTTCATCAAGTAAAGAGAGAGAGAGAAAAAGTCAAAAAATACGACCCCGGAAGGCAAAGAAAAAGTTTGACTGAAAACAGCCACACTGTTGTTACACGAATAGCATCTCTTTCGCTTTACAGCGATGACAGACGATGCGAATACTATTATTACTCCTCCTCCTCCTCCTGTTGCGGACGAAGAGAGAGAGTCTTCTTCTTCTTCTTCTTTCGCTGGGAGGAGTGACGATTCAGACGACGACCGAGACGAAGAAGAAGAAGAAAAAGACGAGAAAAAAAAGAGCAAAAGAATAGCGGTGTATCTTCGATTGAAGCCATCTCACGATCATCTCTCGAAACGAGTGCGCGTGGAAGAACGAAACGGAGGAGACGACGACGATGAAAAGAAAAAGATGGTATCGTTCGACTGCGAGGAGGACGAACAGGAGGACGAGGAGAAGGAGAATGCTTCTGCTGCTGCTGCGAGTAAAAAATACGCGAAGAGAGGAAGTCAGATGTTTACCTTCTTCGATGAAATCTTGGACGAAAACGCGTCGCAGGAAGATACTTTCGATGTGTGCGCGAGAAACGTCGTTTTGAACTGTTTAGATGGCGTCAACGGAACGATATTCGCGTACGGGCAAACCGGGTCCGGGAAGACGCATACGATCACCGGCGGGAACGACGGCGCGTTTGAGAATCGAGGAATAATTCCGAGGAGTTTAGAAACGGTATTTCGAGAGATGGAGAAGAGAAAGAGAAAGGAAGAGGAGAAAAACGGGAACAAAGTGGTCACGTTTGACGCGACGTGCGAGTACGTGGAGGTGTATAACGAGCAAGCGTACGATTTGTTAGGGAGGCATGATTTGAACATGTCGTCTATGTTTTCGCGGGGAGGCGTCGAGGAATGTTCACGCGATGGTAATAATAATGATGATGATGATGTCAATGCTAAAGATGATGATATGAATGAAGCAGAAATGTTTCAAGTGTCGAGGGAAATTGGCAACAATCGCATCGATCTAGAACCATCGTCATCGAGAAACCAGCAACAACAACAACAACAACATCAACTTCATTTACCTCGAGTTTATCTTCAAGAAGACGAAAAGAAAACGTTCCATTTGAAAGGCATATCCACGCATAGAATTTGCAGCGAAGAAGAAGCGATGGATTTACTCTTTGCCGGCGATGCGAATCGCGCAGTTGCTGAAACGCCGCTAAACTTAGCATCGAGTCGTTCCCATTGCGTGTTCACAATCACGATCGAGAAACGAACGTCCGGCGACGATACTCTACAAAGGGCAAAGTTGAACATTGTTGATCTCGCTGGTTCCGAACGAGTCTCAAAAACAAAAATAGACGGTTCCGTGCTCACAGAAGCTAAGCATATTAACTTATCCTTGCACTATCTCGAACGAGTCATCGTCGCTTTGCAAGAGCAACAACAACTTCGACGAAGAAAAAACGACGCCAACGCTACGTATCACGTGCCGTATCGGAATTCAATAGTAACATGCATGCTTCGAGATTCGCTCGGAGGTAACTGTAACACCGTCATGATTGCGACGTGTTCGCACGACGAAGCGCAATTAACTGAAAACGTGGCGACGTGCAGATTTGCGCAACGTGTATCGTGCGTCACGAACGAGTATCACGTAAACCAAGAAATCGTCCCTGAGTTGGTGATTAAACGTTTACGAGCAGAGAACGCCCGTCTAATAGAAGAACTAAACGCGCTGAAAGAAGCGTACGCAATCTTAGAGAGGAAGGTTTTAGTTACATGCGGTGATGATGATGATGATGATGATGGTAAAAGTGCAAGTTTGAAACCTTCTCAAGTTACTGCTCTCTCTATTGAGCGGAAAGAAGAAGAAGAAGAAGAAGAAGAAGAAGAAGAAGAAGAAGAAGAAGGAGGTGATGATGATGATGATGATAATACTGCTGAAACAAGCGACGACGACGACGACGACGACGACAACGGCGTTGGTGAGCATGATGCCGACATGAACGACGCGCGCGAACAGATCCAAGCAGCGGAAAATCCAAATCCCGCGAATCCTCTTCTCGACGACGACGCAGAAAACTTCGACCTCGACTACCATCGCTCCCTTCTCCTCGACAAAAAGCTCGCCTTCTCCGCGTTCCTATCCTCTTCTTCCTCGCACGTCCTCTCTCTTTCCCAAGCGATAACCACCAACGAGCAAAAAAAATCCTCCACCCTCGCCGTCGCCGCTCTCGTCCGCGATCGCGTCCTCCGACTCAAACTCGACTTCGCCAACCTCCGTCAATCCATCCAATCCACTCGAATACAAAAAGAAGCGTCGCGCTTAAATCCATCCTCCGAATTCTCCTTCTCCGAACGCGCGATCCACGAGCGTAAACTCCTCGAACAAATCAAAACAAAAAAAACCGAACACTCAAACGCGGTGAAAGAACTTCGCGAACTCAAAGGCGTCGTCGCCGTCGTCTCCAAGTTGATCGAGAAAAGTCGCTTTGGATTGAGAGATTCGTTTGAAACGTGGTTTCGAGATTTAGAGAAAAAGTGTGCAAACGTCGCCAGGAGAAGAGCCGAGGAGATTTTGCGAGGATAATGCGAGAACATGAAGATGAAGAGCGTCCGTGTATTTTTCTTCATTCATTTCGGAAAAACGAGAACGCGAGAAAAAGCCGCACTTTTCGTCCTCACTTTCGGGTAAACACTCCTTTTAGGATAATAGAAAGAAAAGATGAGGGACTTCGCCTCCTCGAGCGCGACCACGACTTCGCTTTTGAAGAAGAAACTCGTCCGTCGTTCTTTATCGGTCACTGTTATTGGATTTTTCCTGTTCCTCTACGTGGACCAGTTGCAAAAGACGGAGAAGTACGCGTGGATGCGACGGATGACATTTCGAGTCCCGAAGTCTCACGAGAAGAGGAATCACTTACCGGTAGGCGGGACGCCGAAGAATCACGAGGATTACGACGACATCATCATTCCTCGCGAGGACGACGACGACGAGGTTGGTAATAATGGTAGATGGGAGGATAGGAGTAGTGATAGGAAGAAGTACGTGCCGCCGTTAGGAGAGTTGCGATTTGATGATGATGATGTCGAGAGAACCACCACCCGTAGCGAGGAGGAGGAAAATGTGCCGCCCTTGCCGGATTTCCCTCCGCCGCCGAATGTTTCGCCACCACCGGTGACGGCAGAAATGGAGAGGAAATTTCACTCGCAAAGTAAAGTTCGGGTGGATAAAATGTCCTTTCCAAACGCTCCGGATGAGTTGATCGAAGTCGTCAATCGCATGGGCTTACATCGCGGCAGCGCGGTGGTGGTGTCGTTCGCAAACTCGCATCACATAGAGTTAGCGGTGAATTTCATCTTGTGGGCGAAAGCGATTGGGATGACGACGTTGATTGGTGCTTTAGACGACGACGCGTTCGAGATTTTGAAGAAAACAGTTGGGGACGAATCGCACGGTGGCGAAGGACAGGCGTTTACCTATCGCGTGGACCACCACTTGGAAGCGCAAGGAAGTTCGCACGCCTCGAAGGCGTGGAAGAATTTTGCAAAGATGCGCATTTCGCACGCGACGAGTTTACTCGAGTTTGGGTTTGATGTCGTCATGTCTGACGCGGACGTCGTTTGGTTGAAGAATCCCGAGGAGTACTTGAAATGCGAGAAGGTGAGCGAAGACGGGAAAGTGGTGGAGAATTTATCGTTCGATATCGACGGGTGTGAAGAGTTGAAAGCCGCCGACGTGATTGTGTCGAGCGATAATTTATCGCCGACGTCGGACGAGAGAGACGGTGGGAATTACGCCAAAGGAGGCGTCTTTAACACCGGGATTGTGTTTTTGAGACACACGAAAGGTGGGATTCAATGGGCGAAGCAATGGAACTTGCATTTGAGCGCGACGGATGGAAGGTTTCATCGATTAACCAGCGATCAACAGGTGTTCAACGCGATGTCGAGGAAAGAAAACGCGTGGCCTGGTTTGGAGGTGATGCGCATGGATGGAACGCGAACTCTCGGGCCGAAGGAGAACAAGCGCGTCTTGGTCGCCGCGGAAGGGGACACGTTGTTAGGAGTGTTTCCAGTGGCGAAGTTTAATCCCGGTCACGTGTACATGGTGCAAAAATTTCACGAGAAGGAAAAGAAGACGCCGTTTGCGGTACACGCGACGTATACTTTTGACGGCAGTTCTGGCGATGCAAAAAAATGGAGGTTCATGGAAGCTGGACTGTGGCGCGTCCCTGAAGAAGAAAGAGAAGAAAAGTTTATCACGTTTGACGCTTCCGCTCACTTATGGGACGACGACGCCGTCGACGACCACGGCGCCATCTCTTCGCACGACACGCCCTCTATCACCGACCATCTCGTCGCCGGTTCTGGACACATTAAAGCCTTGGCGAACGCTATGGCCGTCGCAGCTTCGTTGAAGCGAACGCTATTGATCCCGCCGATGCCGTGTTGGTGCGATAAAGTTTGGGGCGGTCACGATAACATCTTCACCTTTCAGTGTCACTATCCGGGCAGTCGCGATAGCAACCACATTCCGGGAACGTGTCCTTTGGACCATTTCGTTTCGCCGTCAAAACTCGCGCGAGAGGCGAAAGTGAACGGAGTGAACATCAAACCTTTAGGCGCGGCTCCAGAGAGCGTAAAAATCATGCGCGGCGAATTCCCAACCTTGAAAGTTGGCGGCGGAAAGGAAGAAGAACAACAACACGGCGCTTCTTCGTTCGCCATCCCGACGCACGCGACAGAGCTGGAAATCTCAAAACTCTCCAACCGATTACCGTTAGTAATTAAACTCGAAACCACTCGAGACGCGTTCGGTGGTTTCACCGACCGCGCGAAAACAAAACAGTTCGAGCACTCCATAAACGATATCGGTTTATTTCCCGAACAGTGGTGTTCCGAATGCCATCCGCAGGGGTGTAAAAATCTCATCCCAGCCGCGACTATCGCGAAAGGCGTCTTAAAGCCGGTGAGAGAAGTACACGACCAGTTTTGCGCGAGCTTCGATAAAGCCGGGAAGTTTGATGACAGCCACGACGACCACATCGACGACAAAGAAGATACTACTAATAATAATGATAATGCTCGTATTTAAAGACGATTATCGTAGACATAGAATTAGCGCAGCGCGTAGCGGAGAGTTTTTGAACAGAGAGGTATAACGATAGCATGACGTGAGAATCTCACGTAAGAAACACACTTCTAATTTCTAAACGTAACCACAACACGTCCGCTCACGAAATGTGCTACTTCCCTTTACCGAGCAAGGACCCGAACACCGAGCCTCGCTCGCATTTGCATCTGTCTTCTTCTTTAACCCCGGCTAAGGCGGTTTCGATGTGCATCCCACATCCAGCCCTGCGTGTTGAAAATGTTCATCAGAATTTTTACTGGGAAAGAGATGAGACATTTTGAAGGAAAGATAGATAGATAGAGAGAGATATACAGAAAGGAAACGAGAAGACGGATTAAAACGAATAACGGCACGCGAAAGAATAATCTCACCAGGTTGGTTTGTCGCACTTGGAACACTGCACTCGACGACACATTCTTACTCTTATTTAGAATTTTTCTCGGGAACGTGTGAAAATTTATGGCAGCTTTTTTCGATGTGATACAGTTACAACAACTCTCATCAGATGAAAATCAGATGAAACCAAACATCTTCCCTTTCCCCTTCTTCTCGGCGATGGTTTTCCCTTGACTGGCCAAAAATCTTTCCGCCATGGCGTGTAACACGAACTCGATCGCCTCTTGCTCTTGCTTTTCGTTCAAAACTGGAATATCTATTTTCTCGTTAATCTTCGTCGCCGTGGCGACCACCCACACGTCGACTCTCGACTCGCCGGCGTCCGTCACGCCTTCGAAGAAGGCTTTGCTCCCCATCTTTTCCAACTGGCGTTCGATCGCGTCCGCGATGACATCCACCGCTTTCATGAAAATAATTTGTTCCGTGGCTTCGTTTAGGATTGGAATGTCGATGACGGCGTTGAGGAAGCTCGCGAAGACCAGGCGTTGACTTTGCGAAATGATATGGAACGGGAGCTTCATATCTTTGGTTTGTGTGTACAACCGGACGATATCTCTTTTGTGCATTTTGAGTAACTCTTTCTTCGATTTCCCTTCTCGTTTCGCCTTTAAGATCGCCTCGTGGCCTTCTTTTGAGTTTAAGTATTGTTCCACGATCTTTTCTTCTTTCGATTGCCCGAATAAACCTGCGCTGATTTTTGTTCTCTCGCTTCTTCGCGTCCTCTTCCTCCTAAGCGTCGATGATGAAATTGATGATGATGATGTTCGAAAAAAAGAAGAAGAAGAAGAAAGAGAAGTAGGACTTTGACTGCAAAATCGAACATTCGCTCTCAAAAAAGAATGCTCTCGTCGTCGTCGCTCGCGAGAGCAGCTGGAGGAGGCAGAGAAAGAGGAGGAGGTTCTCGACGCGATCGGAGGAAGGAGGAGCATCACGTATTCTTAAGTGGTGTTTTTTGCCAACACAACTCCCCTAATAAAAGACGTCAAGGGTTTAGGGTCTGCTAGGTTTTCAACCCCTAATAAAACCCTAGACATATTTTCAAGAAGAGTAAAAAATACGCGAAAAGCGGTTTAAAAAACGAGGAACACCACAACAATCAAAACGTCTTCTTCTGTCGACGACGACGAAGACGACGCGATGGAGGACAAAGAAGCAGAAGAAGAAAAAGGAGGAGAAGAGAAGAGAGGCGAGGAGAGAATGAAAGGAAAAGAAGAAGACAAAGAGGGTTTAAAAACGAGAACAAAAGACGAAAACCTACTCGTCCTCGAGACAACAACAGCCGAGAAGGAAGAGAAAAGAGACGACGACGGAGAACTCCGAAACGCTGCTGCTTCCAATCACGTGGTGCTGGCGATGACGTCTCCGATCAAGAGGCGGTTCACGCAGGAGAGCGTAGACGATGACCAGAATATCTCTGTTACGGAGGATTCTTCGAACAGTAGCAGGAGTGGTTTAATTGCAGAGGAAAGCGTCCAAGAGGAAGGAGGAGAAGCGGGAGAGCAGATGATTTTCTATCGCGTGTTCGCGAGGTTACAAAAGAAAGATTTACGGAAAGAACGGTCGGCGGCGAACGATTTGAAGTTTATATCGAGAGTTGGTTTGGGAGAAGATGATGATGGTGGGAGGATGAGGTTGGTAGAGGCGAGATCGCGGTCGGAGAAGTTAGACGCGGTGCTTTTGTTAGATGTGGATGATGAGAACGTGGCATCGGAGGCGGCGGCGGAGACTGGTGAAGGCGAATCCGCGGAGAAAACGAGCATAAAGACGTTGCGAGATGTGGTGAAGAAAATGGTCGAGAAAGCTAAGACGCATTTTGATGATAACAGCAGCGATGAATCCGCGGCGTTGATCTCTTCGATTTTCTTGGACGACGCGATGAATTCGTCTGTCGCAACCGCTTCTGTACAAAGTAACGGGGCGCTCATAATCCCTGTTTCCGCAAAAACGTGCGTGTTGAAATCGGCAAGGCTGGTTATCATCGCGCGCGCAAAAGAGTGGTTGAAAGTTTCGTTTTCTCCCCTTCCTTTCAATAATAATAATAATAATAATAGGAACGGGTATAAATTCGTCGTCTTGGTCATCACGGATGCTTACGCTATGCACAAACAAACAAAAAACGCACTCGCCACGAGTGGGACTATTGCCACTCTCTTTAGCGACGAAGAGTTTTACTTCGAAGCACTCGCTGCGGGATCTGTGAGCGAATTTCGAGAGGCTATGTGTCGTTTCTTGTATCGTCACGGAGGCGACGACGATGGAAACGGACAACCTCAAGAACGAACGTTTTCACTTCTCGAAACAACTTTAATAGAAGAGGAAGCAGACAGAGAACAGAGAAAAGCAATACAACGACGGTGCTGCTCAAATATTTCCTTTTTCGCACGAATCTCGGATGATTTTCATCGCGTCGTTAAGAAACGTTATTGGAGCGATTTCGCGGACGCCTTTAAAGACGCGCCTACATTTTTTCGAGCTTTGAACACAATCGTCTGGCTCTTCTTCAACACTACGGTTCCTTGTTTGGCGGTGGGTTTGGTTTTTACCATCGACTCCGACGAACGCATTGGCCTGGAGAGCTTTCTAACCTCCGAAGCTTTGGCAAATGTGGCATTTTCGTTGTTTGGTGGGCAATCCGCGTTAGTATTTCGGATAACCGGTCCAACGTTAGCGTTTCTTCAAGTCGTGAGGATAACCGCGTCTCGATTGAACGCGCACATGGTAACGTTCTATTCCATCGTCGCCCTGGTCTCTGGCTTATCGTCTATGCTCTTTGCCTCTTTTTCTGGTGCGTCGCTGATTAAATACGTTGGAAGATTCTTTGCCGAATGCCTGCGAATGTTCGTCGCGGTTATTTTCATGTATTCATCGATAAACGCCATGCGCAACAAAGGCATGCAAAGCGCGGAAACAGTTTCCGAGTTTCTCAAGTATTTCATTTTACACATTGGAACGTTCACCTTGAGTAGAAAAATACAATCAATTAAAACGAGTCCGTTTCTAAAGACGACGATACGGAAAGTCTTATCCGATTTGGCGCCGGCGATTGGTTTATTGGTATTTACGGGCGTGAGCTACATCGCGCCAGACGTGCCGGTCGATCGAGTCCATGACGAGAGGTACAAACTGAGTGGCACAATGTGGCCAACATATACGCCCGCAAGGTATTCCGAGATGAAAGATAATCCAAAATCAGTACTCGTCGCTTGCTTTTGCGGCGTATCACTCGCAGTGCAAGTATTTTTTGAGAGCCAAATCTCAGCGGTTCTTTCGAACCGACCGGAGAATAAGCTTAAGAAAGGTAAATCGTATCATTACGATTACTTTATCGTCGGGGTTATAAACGCGTTGCAAGGTTTGTTCGGCCTTCCAATCGCTATACCATCTTTACCGCACTCGCCCATCCACGCGAGAATTTCGAGTTTGAGCGTCGAGTATCAAGAAGATTACGTGGCAAAAACGCATATTATTTCAGCCACAGAAAACGGAAGATTTACGAACTTATGCGCGAGTTTGCTTCGTTTACTTTCCTTATGGGTTTTTCGTCACGCGTTATATGGAGAAATACCTGTAGCAGCGATATCCGGTTTTTTACTCTACATGGGTTACACGTCCTTAGAAGATAACGATATATGGAAACGGTTCCTTCTCATGTTTACGCAAAGAGAGCAAGTGAACCACCGAGCGGAAGAGAGTTTCCGTTTCGTGCGTCTGGGCGTAATCAACGCGTACACGATTTTGCAAATACTATCCTTTGCGGTCGTCTTTACAGTATCGCGTTCGACAGATTTCGATAAGAATACTGTGTTACCCGTGGCTACGTTTTATCCTTTTTTGTTCATATTGATAATTGTTTTCGCGACGTACGTTTTACCTATATTCTTCGCGGAGAAGGATCTGAGAGTACTCACGAAAGTTACGAGGCGGTTAGTTTCTCCCTTATTTTGTTAATGCGGACAAGATATACTACGAATACTATACTAATACGTATGCTGCTGTATATGCGTGCTTTATATAACACTTGCTGCTATTGATTCTGCTATTGTTTCCCGCCAATGGTGGTCGTTTTCAAAACTGGTGAAAATGCAATCCCCGAGCATTTCTTGCCGTCGATGACGAGCTCTACGAAGTACCCGGCGTCAAAAGTGCCCGTAATTTTACTCTTGGAAGAATCGACTTTCGAACCAATCGCTGGAAGTTTTCCTCCTCCTTTCGCCTTTTTGTATGGAGAGGTTGTTGTTGTTGTGCCGTTAGTACTCAGCTCTTTGAAGAGTTTGTCGTAATCTTTGCTCTGCATTGCATTCGCCAGGTGTTTCGCCGCTCCGTCCCAAATCTCTTTCTCCTCCGCCTTCATCTTGTTGTCCATTATTTTGAACGCGTCTTCTTTCATATTAGCCAGTTGTGCAAACGATTTCATCAAATCTGCTTCTGAGACCGTCAAGGCTCCAGATGCGTTATGCAATCTGGGCAAGTTCACGCTTCTCTGCATCACCCTTTGGTAGCATTCTTCGTTCCTCAACGCCTCTCTCTCCTCTTCCGTCGTCTCGTTCTTTTGCGTAGCCCCGTCTTCGGCCAACTTTCTCTTTTTGGGTGGCATGCTCTTCTCGTTGTTTGCAGGCGTCGTCGTTGTCGCTTTTTCCTTTTCTTCGTTCTTCTTTGCTCCCGCGGCGGCCGCAGCGGCGTTGTTGTTCGGCGCATCTCCTCCGCTGCTTTTGCCTCCGACCTCGCCGCTCCCGGCCGAGGCAACTTTCATCTGAGACGAACTCGATCGCCCGAGCTTGGAAGGTTGTTTCTTCATCTTTTTCTTCTTGACCGCGTTGACTTTATCCTCGTCCTCGTCGTCCGAAGGTGCTGGACGCACGCCCGGGACGAGCACTTCTTCTCGACTGGCGCGCGGACTCAAGCTGGGCAAATCGCCGCCGTGGGATTTCGGGGCGGCAGATTTTTGCACCTTCAGCTTGGGCAAGCCTAAAAGCCGGTCGGCTTTTGAGAATGATAAGGCAATCTTTTCGGTCGCTTCGCCGATGATGTTCTTCGGGTTTTTCGAACACTCCTCTCGGTGCTTCATCAACATTTGATTTCTCGTCTTGCCTTTGAATTCAACGACACAGAACTCGCAGTTGGCGACGGGCGCCGCCGGCGGTGGAGCAGATCTACCGTCCACTTTAAACGCTTGCGAACCTTTGACGGGCTCAAACGCGGACCGGACTCCGGCTCGTGGCGTTTCTGTCGTCGCGATGGATGTCACGTTGTTCGCGTTTTCGCGGCCGCTGCTCTGTTCCAACGAAGGCTGCACTTCGGTAGACTTTTTCGTAGAAATCGATAGATCCTTTTTCGTCTTCGTCGGGGTAATACTAACACTTGGCAGCTTCATGTCGCCGCCAGCCGATTTCTTCTTTTTCCTGGTTTTAAGATCCGTCGTCAGGGCGGCGGCATCTGCGTCCCAGCAGTCTTTCAGCGGGAACACGTCGTCCCACAAATTTTCTTTTTTATCATCATCGTCAAATAACTCTGGGTTCGTGAGTTCGTTGCCGTGCGTTAACCCAGCACCGGCAAAAAATGACGCGCCTGAATTAGTTGTCGATAACTCCACCGCAGAGACTTTTGATTTCTTCTTCTTTTTTTGCGAAGAGGCGGCGGTATTCGTGCCCGTAACGTTCGATTCTTCAATCATGACTTGATTCCCTTCTACCTCATCTGCAAACGCGCCACCGATTCGAAACACCGCCGATCGAGCTGGAACGAGCCTTGCACCAAATACTCCCATCTTCGGTGACATGTATTCCGGTAACTTTTGCCAAACGCTAAATTCGCACGAGAAGATCCACGCATCGCCGAGGCATTCGTTCTTACTGCCTCTCCCACCAACGACAAGCATACCATCGCCGTCGGGAAGCGCGCAGACGGCGTGCAACATTCTCGGTGGAATCATTTCGTGTGCCTCTTTCTCCGCAAGAATTTCTTTCCATGGCTCGTTTTTGTTCTTAAAGTCAAACTTCCAGACGTCGTTGAAGCACCTGCCGGCAGCATCTACGCCGCCAAAGAGAAACGCAACGTCATCCGTAACAGAGATTAAACTCGCAAACGCTCGAGCTGGAGGACATTTCCTTACTGGCACCCTCACGTGATTCCAAGTGTTGGATTTGAAATCGAAAATGTACGTCTCATTCGTATACGCGGCGTTCTGTTTCTTCATCGCAGCTTCATGTTCCGTAGGGAGATCGCTCTCCTTAATGAGGTGCGGGCCACATATGCGCTTGGGTTTCAAAGGCGGAATGCGTTTCTTCACTCCTCCAAACTGCACCACCTTCTGATCGCTAATGAAGGTCGACGACGCGCCAAACCTTTCGTCAGGTACCGCGTTGATCTTCCTATCTGCCGCCGGCTCCAACATGGTCCATTTTTTCAACGCGGAGTCGTACGTTCGCGCGACGGTTTTACTACCACTCGTCGACGGATGATGGTCGTCACCGGCACCGCCGTTCTCCCCTTCTTCCGCACCGCCGGACAAAAACGTCAAGACCTCGTCTTCTTCATCTTTTTCATTCTTCTTCTTCGTCGTCGTCTTCTTGCGGCTGCTCGTCTTCAATTCTCTCGCGCAAAACGACGGAAACGCGTCCGGGTTCGGGCTGTTTTCCACGTGAAACGTCCAATGCGCGAATTCGCCGCCTGTAGTTGGAAGCGCAATAATAAAGAGAAAGATATAAAAAACGTGAGCAATCAGTACAAACGCGCAAAAGCAGGAAAAACGAAAGAAACGCACGCACCGACCAAGTCCAAAACCTTCATCTCCTCCCTCGAGGCTTCCTCGCCTTCGCCGCTCTGTCCTCCCCAGGAGTAAATGCACCCATCTTTTTCCGAGTACCACGAACACGGTGACACGGTACCAACGAGCTGAGGAATCAACGGCACGTCTTGCCAACGGCACGCGTTCGTGTTGTTTTCATCGTCAGGAGGAGTCTCTTCTTCGATTTTGTCCTCCTCGTCCAAAGTCATCGCCATTATCTCTTTAACACTTTCGCGCAAACAAAGATTTCTCTCTCTGACGAAGATCTCTCTTTCTCTCTTTGTCTCTCGGTTGTTGTTGTTGTTGTTTCAAAACCTCTTCTTCAACAACAAATCTCGCGCTCTACTGCGCTTAAAAATACTTTACGAAGAGATCTGCGCTTCTCTTACTCTCTCTTCTTCTCCGATTGTTCTTAATGCGCGCGCGCGACAGCGTCTTCTCTTCTGTCGTTGTTCGTCTGTTTTTAAATGTATTCAAATCAAGCTTAGGGTTTCAAACCCTAATCGTTTAGTAAGAGAGAAAAAGACAGTTAGGGGTGTGCGAGCGCTTCAAACCACCCAACAGGATGATGATGATACGACGACGACGTAAACGACGCGAAAGAATACGACGACACCATATCTGAAATCAACGATGAGGATGATGATGGCACTCTCGTCTTCTCTTTCTCATTACCAGTATCATCATCATTGCCGCAAGAAGGATGATGATGCTGGTTTTGGCTTCAGTCAGCGGAAGATGAAATCCATCAGGGGTGGTGCGTGTGCATCGTCGGGCTTTGAGAAGCAGCGCGAGCAGCAGCAGCAGAAAAAGAAGAAGAAGACCGTAACGCTGAACAGAAAAGAAAAACAAGCTCTGTTACCGGATAACGTGTTGATTGATTACGTGTCAGAGCTGGACGTGAAGTTTTTATTCGATGAGATATCGACGGATGATTTGTATCTGATTCAAGGTGCAGAACAACCCCTAACGGGAGGAGAAGAAGCTGTTACGGTGATTGTCGACGTGGGCGCAAACATCGGATTGTTCGCGTTGGAAGCGCTGAAAAAAAAGTCACAAAATAACAGAAAGTGCATATTATACGCGTTCGAACCGTCACCGGAAACGTACAAAGCGTTGAAGCGCAACTTGGAGAGGAAGTTTAAGGACGATCCGAACGTATCGTTGCGTTTGGCGAACGAAGCCGTCGGCGACGGGGAAGAAGATTCAATCTCGTTTACGTCGTTTCCAAACGCTGCAGGGTGGTCGACGGCGATTGAAGACGAGAAAGAGACGCTCGCAAATGTCGTCGAATACGCCGTGGCGTTGATTATAAAACACGCGCCGACGTTTCTGATGTTGAAAACATTCGCGAGGTTCGTCTTGGAGAAGAATCTGTTTTTCGTCAAGTCTGCGTTTATTAAATCCATCTGTTTCTTCGTCGTGAAGTGGTTATCGCGAGGGAAAAGAATTGAAACCGTTCCGTGCGTGACTTTATCCAACGCCATCTTCAAAGACGAAACGAACGAGAACAACAACGACAAGAAGAAGAAAAAAATCAACCTCTTAAAAATCGACGTGGAGAGATACGAGCTCTCCGTCCTTCGCGGCATACTCGAGGAAGATTTTGCACACATCGAAACGATCGTCGTAGAAGTCCACGATAAGGAGGATAAAACCGGAGTTCAAGACGTCGTCGCTTTGTTAAAATCGAGAGGAAAGTTTCCGCGGGTAATTGTCGAGCAACCGGAGCATTTGAAAGGGTCCATGTTGTTCAACGTCTTCGCTTTCAGATGAGAAATTTTTGTAGAGTTTTTCTTTTGTCGAGTCATATGCTTCAAAAAAAACGCACACAACACTTACAACACACACGTAAACATCAATCACATCATGCCACCATCAACGGCGCGACGCCGACGCAAATTAGAAGAAGAGGAGAGCACGCCACCTTCGACGCCACCGCGACGAGGTCCTCGCTCTTCAACAGCAAAAGAAGAACGAGGAAAAGGAGGAGGAAACACAAAATTGGGGAAAATTGGACCCCCGAAATCCCCCATCAAACGCGCCATCAAACTCGTCCGGACGCAACTCTACCGACCGAAAATTCCAATATTCTCCTCCGCGTTCGTGTTGGCGATCATATTTATCATCGCGCCGTACGTGGATAAGACGTATCATAAGATTTCAGAGGAAGGGAGGGTGGCTTCGGATTTGGGGGATGTGAGGTTTGATGTTGGGAAATTTACCGTCCAGGTGAGAGAGTTTTCGGATTAAAAATTTCTTCTTCTTCTTCTTTGCGCGCACACATTCATCATCACATATTCAGCGTTTACTGACCCGACGATATCGTTCGCACGACTCTTCTTCTATCTTCTTTACGACGCAGTGGCAAAACACGGAGCAAACGCTGAAAATCACGCACAAGAGAGCCAAGTTTTGTTTCCGGCAGCGCTTGTGTCCAATCACGGAAACGTGGTCGTCCATCTCCAAGAGACCGTTTTTAACGCTCGCGAGCGGGCCGATTAAAGTGCACCAGTTGATCCACGGGCATTTTAGGATACAGGTTTTAGATAAGTTGAGAACGACGGTACAGACGATCGATAGTATGGAAAGGAAGACGTGCGAGGTGCATTACGACGGGAGGGTGGAGAGGAAGACGAGGACGACGGATGTTGAGGAGGAGGACAAAGACGACGGCGGCGGAGGCGTCGCGTTGATTGAAGTCGATAGTAGCGGTAGTAGTAGTAGTAGTAGTAGTAGTGGTAGTGGTAATAATGGGAATAGTCAGAATAGCAATAGTAACGTAGAATTAGTGGAGTGCATAGTCATCAAAGGGACGGTGGTGAAAGAGGACGCGTGGATTGACCACTTCGTGAACACATTTTACGAACGACGAAGTAAAATGTACCACGCGCTCTTCTCGGACGACCAAGAATCGGAAATTGAGTTAGCGAAGCAGAAAGCAAACGCGAAATTGAGAGCGTCATATTCCGTCGCGCTTGCATCCAGAAGCGATGATAGAATTGGATTCACGATTATTTGGGACGAAATCGTTCCGGGCGTGCAAAGATCCCCGAGGAGGAATCGGAGGATGGTGAACTTGAACCATTTGATTTTGACGCACGCGGTGGAGAAGCGCGAGCGAGTGTATGGATTAGGTGAACAATACACATCGATCGAACACACAGGTAGGAGAGTGCCAATCATAACTGGCGAACAAGGCGTAGGGAGAGGGAAGCAACCGATTTCTGCGACCGCGGAGCTCCTATTTAAAGGTTCCAGCGGCGATTGGTGGACAACCTACTCGGCGATTCCACATTACGTCACCTCGAAGGCGCGATCGTTTTTTCTCACCAATTACACGTATTCTGAGTTTGATTTTACGGAGGAAAACGCAATCAGCGTGCACGTGGTTGCGCCTACCGGCATAGTTTGCGGTCAAATCATCGCAGCGATAGATATTCCGGGCGTATTACAAGCGTACACGGAATATTCTGGACGCATTAAACCGTTACCGGAATGGGCGATGCGAGGCGTCATCGTCGGTATGACTGGCGGTCCAAGTAAAGTCAGACGCATCGAAAAACAGCTAACCGATGGCGGGGTGAAAATAGCCGGGTTTTGGTTACAAGATTGGTCGGGATTTCGAAACACGAGCATCGGCATCGAACGCGTCTGGTGGAACTGGAAACTCGATGAAGATTTATACACGGATTGGCACGCGTTGCGCGAGGAGTTTGAAAAGAAAGGCACACACTTGGCAACGTACGTGAATCCGTTTTTGATGGACTCGAAAGACCATCACGGAGATTTATACCGTTTTGCTTTAGAGAATGGGTACTTCATCAAGAACAAGAAAGGCGAAGGGTACGGTTTCGTGAGTGAACCAGGGGTTACGTTTTCCTTGTTGGATTTAACCAACCCGGAGTGCGTGCGTTGGATCGAAAATGTCATCGTCGATATGCTCGTCGCGACAAAAGCGAAAGCGTTCATGGCAGATTTTGGAGAATATTTACCGTTCGATGCAACTCTGAAATCTGGAGAGTTACCAATTTTAACGCACAACCGGTACCCGGAAGATTGGGCGAGGATTCAAAAACGCGCTCTGCGACGCGCCGGCTTGGAGAAAACGGGATTTTTCTGGACGAGATCGGCGAGTTTATTGACGCCGTCATTTACGAGCGTTCAGTGGGTTGGCGACCAACTCGTGAGTTGGGATAATCGAGACGGCATTAAATCCGCGCTGAATGGCATATTAACCGGCGGTTTAAGCGGTTTGACTTTGAGTCATTCGGATATCGGCGGGTACACGGCGACGCCGGGGCGACACCGATCGAAAGAATTGCTGATGCGATGGATGGAATTGAATGCGTTTTCAGACGCTGTGTATCGTTCACACCAAGGAAACAGACCACACCACAACGCGCAAGTATGGGACGACGAGGAGATTATTGCGCATTTAGCGTGGTGCACGTCCATGCACATTGCGTTGCTCGAATACAAACGCGAAGCTATGCGCGAGGCGGAAAACGTCGGTTTACCTATGACGCGAATGATGTTCATTCACTACACCTACGACGAAGTAGCGAGTGATTTGACCTCGCAGTTTTTACTCGGACGGGACTTGTTGATCGCGCCGGTTTTGGATCGTAAAACGTCGAGAGTGCATTGTTATTTACCTCGCGAAGACGTGTGGATGGACGCGTGGACAACCATTTTAGCGCCGATATCGACGTCGGCGGTAAGAAAGAAAAAAAGTGGCGACGACGAGGAAAGTAGTGGGAGCGGGACATGGGTGACCGCGGATGCCCCGATGGGTTGGCCCGCGGTGTTTATCCGCTCAGGGGCAAGTAAGACGGCCAAAGCTGCGGCTGCGGCATTACGCGAGTTGGCGGTTGAGAAAGGCGGCGTGCCATCCAAAAGGCGCGTTAAGATCATGGATCCAGTTGAAAAACTGATTCTAGGATTAGTTTAGTAATATTAATTAACACAGAAAATCTACGGTGCTTAGGTAGTCGCCTCCGGTTCATACTTTATTATTCGAAATCTTCGCCGAGCTTTGCTTCACACCTTTCGACGCCGGCAGTGGCGGCGCCGCTTTCTTCACCGAGGCGTTCGCTCTCACCGTACGCTCCGCTCGCCGCCGTCCAAAGTTCGCGTTCTTTACCGCTTCCGAGTGCGAACTCGCACTCTGCGGCAGACTCTAGGGCTTCGCCCCAGCGACAGTAGGCTTCGATGCGTCTGGATTGGATGAGCGTTTTGGCGGCGCTGGTTTTCTTAGCGTCTCCTTGTTCTTCTTCAGCCGAGGCACATTTTTCGATAGCCGCTCGGTGCTTTTCCGCCGCGGCGAGGAACAACTTCGAGGCGTCCGCCAAGTTACTCGTAATGACAGATTCGTCTTCCTCCTCCTCGGAATCGTATAAATTGAAAACTTCGGCGTCATCGCGGACGAGCGCACCGCGTTGCGATAACGCTCGTCCCCAGGCGATGAGCGCTACGATTACGGCAACCGACGACGATGAAGAAGTAGAGGCTTGTTGCTCATTTTCATCCGCAGCCGCCGCTGCTGTGCGGTCTTCGACGGCGACGGCTCGAAAGTATTTGCCGGCATCCACGAGCGCGTCCTCGGCGGTTTCGCCGTAGAAGCGCACGTCTTCTTCACTTAAACCGCCAAATGCACCTTTTTTCGACGAAGAACCAAACACGCGTTCGGCGGTGGCATCTCGTAAAGCTCGCAACGCGACGCCTCGAGCGAGAAGCGCGTTGCCCAGATTCCCTTTCGCTGAAACTGCGCTCGGTTCTACTTCTACGGCGACGACAAAGTCATTGGCGGCGTTCGCAAAACACTCTTCCGCGGACATGAGGTTTTCCAAAGATACCGCAGGTTTCGCCGATTCGTCTTCAGCCGCTCGCGCGAGCTTGCGGCCTTGGCGTAAGCTTTCTAAACCCGAAGCGATTTTCTCGTCGAACGACGACGACGACGACGACGATGCCAACGCGATCGGTTCTTGGGCTTTCTGATCTACTTGCTTCTTGGCATCTGCTATGTCGGTGACTATTTCGCTAATCGCACTCGCGGTGACTTCTGAAGACTCTTCCGACGCGGACGCCGCTATTCCGGCGAACGGGTCGAAGATATCTTCCTCTACTTCTTCCGTTCTGAGCATCGCTTGCATGTTTTCGAACGCGCTTTCTTTCGTTACGCCAGGCTGGGCGTTTATCGGAGCATCGCTAGTGACGCTGCTGCTAAATGATTCTTTGCTGTTGTTGTTGCTATTACTATTTGTTTCCGATGTGGACGTCGTCGGTTGTTGCATCGCCATCCTCGTCTGCATGGACGCCGATGGCTCTTGCCTTCGCCTGCTATCTTCATCACTACTGGCTTTCACAGTTTCTGCAACCATTTCAACGCTTCCCGTTCGTCGCAACGCGCGCTCAAATCCGGTTTTCGATTCGTTCATATCGTCCACGCTATCATCGTCCAGATCTAACGAATAATACGACTCTTCCTTCTCCTTGGCGGCGATGATTTTGTTCGCGCCCATTTTCATCGCATTGATCATCGCAGCGTTCGCATCACCGCTATCATCATCGCTCAAAAACACTCCTCTCTTTTTTTCGATCGATTCACTGATTTCCGAAACCACTCGCTCGGCGGTCGTTTCTGCCATTTCCGAGAGCGCGTCAAATCGCAAACCGAGCGCTTGCCACTGACTCTCGTCCATCTTTGAAATCAGCTCGTTCCCGAGCTCAGCCTCGTTTCTGGCGTCGATGGCTTCTTTCACGCGTTGCACCGCGTCTGCGAGCTTTGCAATCTCATCCACTCTGTTTTGCAACTCCTCGGAAAACGCGAATTCAGCAATCGCTTTGTTCTCAAACGGATTCTTCTTCTCCGTTTCTTCTTCCTCTTCTTCTCTCAACCTTTTCTGTTCCGCCGCTCTTGCCTCTAAAATCATCGTCAACCGCTCTCCAACGCCGTCGCTGACCCCGGAAATCTCCCTCTCCACGTTTTCCACCAGCTCCCACAACGTTTCCAACTCTTTCTGGACCTGTTGCCTCGTTCGTTCGTTTTCCGTCATCGATAACTTGGTCGCCTCTTCCAACTCGCGGTACATTTTTTTAAAATTCTCTCTCTGGTCAATCCTAGCATCCGCGACGTCCCTGGCTAACATCCCAGCCACGGCACCGGAATCTCGTTGACTCGCCGCTTGCTTCTCCGCGGCTCTTTGCATCGCCCTTTCCAGCGCGTCTAATCGAGCGTCAATTTTCTTGCTGAACTCCGCGCCATCTTCTTTCAAAGCTCTTTGAATGGCAAACTCGAGCGCGACCATGTTCTTCTTTTGCAACTGCGAGGATAAGTTCATCACGGTCGCATTGGTCGTCTTATTCCTCGTCACCACCATCAACTCTTCTTTCAACTGCATCAATCGCATCCGCGTCTTCTCTCTCACTTTCGTCTCCCTCTTTTTCTTCAACGAAAACGCCAGTATCGGTAACACGATGACGAGCGAACACAAGTACACTTCGCCGAGCGCGACGGCGGCGATGCCGCCGCCGATGGTGCCAAACGTCGCCACTATTTCCATAATTTCCAGCCACATTTCCTCGTGCACACTCTCGTCTTCTCTCGTGAGTTGGTAGATGTCGTCGTCCGCGTCTTCTTCCTCCAAAGAAGAGGAAGGGAGTAAAATGTTCCTCTTTCGCTTCTCGCTCGCATTCAACCAGTCGTCGGGAGCGTTTTTCGTCGTTTTGGTCGTTGCGTAAAAATTTAAACGTTCCCCGTCCAAGTAATCATCCGACGGCGTTATCGACGCCGCTTTCGCCGGGGGGCTCATCAAAACGCGCCTTCTTCTTGAAGAAGGCAGCCTTTTACTCGCAACACTACTCTCGCCAACAGACGAGGACGACGCGCATTCGTCAGTTCTCGCAACAACAAAGCGCCCGTGACTCGAGAATGTTGCCGTTACGACCAACGAATTCTGTTGTTGTTGTTGTTGCTGTCTCCCTCCTCTCTTCCTTCTCCTACTCCTCCTCCGCAAAAAAAATGAAGACGACGACGACAACGAGG
>Ga0213868_10001663_pt1 | contig 21505 bp, 36 predicted proteins | sample PICome_9_FD_160087 | JGI IMG/M metagenome (GOLD analysis project Ga0213868, IMG submission 160087) | Coastal seawater microbial communities near Pivers Island, North Carolina, United States - PICO127 | ecosystem: Environmental > Aquatic > Marine > Coastal | place: USA: North Carolina...
ATTCAAGGGGTTGTATTCTAGTAGGACAGAAACGTCAACAAGACTTTGTTAGTAATTCATCTTTGGCTATGGATTTACTTATGCAAGAAATTATATATTTGGGGGGAGAAAATATTAAATTAATAATTAAAAATAAATAAAATGAAAAATTACATTATTACACAACTTCTTACATCTAAGAAGGTATGGTTAGGGCTAGCATCTATTGTTATTCCTTTAATTGCAAATGCTTTAAATGTAGATGAAGAATCAGTATCTAAAATTTGGTGGTCATTAATCGCTATGCTAGGTGGACAATCATTCGCAGATTTTGGAAAGTCAAAGAAATAATCGTTATAGATTAAAGCCACACGAGATAGTCGCTTTACAGAAAATGAGAGAGTCTGAAAATCGTAACGTATTAGTTATAGGAGACTTACACGAACCATTCTGTTTAGACGGCTACCTTGATTGGTGCATAGAACAATACTATGCTTATAAATGTACTGAAGTAGTCTTCATCGGAGATGTTATAGATAATCATTTTTCAAGCTACCACGAAACCTCAGCTGATGGAATGGGTGGTGCTGATGAATTAGAATTTGCTATTAAACGTATATCAAGGTGGAGAAATGCTTTTCCTAAAGCTACTGTAATCATAGGAAACCATGACAGAATCATTATGCGTAAGGCTCAAACTAGCTCAATACCTAGTAAATGGATTAAGTCTTATAAAGAAGTATTGGAAACTCCTGATTGGAACTTTGTAGAAAGATATGAAGTAGATAATGTTCAGTATATACATGGAGAAGGTGGTACTGCTAGAACTAAATGTAGAGCTGATATGATGAACACCGTACAAGGACATCTACATACACAATGTTATACAGAGCATTATGTTGGTAAAAAGTTCAGAGTCTTTGGAACTCAGGTTGGCTGTGGAATTAATCACAAAGCATACGCAATGGCTTATGCAAAGTATGGAAAACGTCCTGCAGTTGGTTGTGCAATAGTCTTAAATAACGGAAAAACACCCTTAAACCTGTTAATGCCCTTATAATTTTTATGTTTTTTTATATTAATTTACTAGATATAAATGACTATTTTTGTTAAAAAGTTAGTTTAAAACTTTGTTAATTCAAAAAAAGGTTTTATATTTGTCATATCAAATTATTAATTAAAACTAAAACTAAGATGGCAAAATTTCGAGTAATCAATCGTAAAACAAGACAAGAACATATCTTTAATTCAGAAGAAATAAAAAGATTTTTCACTAAGAACCTAATGTCTGATTATGCAATCAGCTCAATAAAGCACGAAAAAACAAAAAGATATAACTTTATATCAGATATTGTAGTTGGTGTAGCTGCTGTAACTTTAATTATATGGATAACTAATATCGTACTACAATGGAATTAATGGCAACAGATTTCCATTTCTATGACAATGGTAAATTCAATACTGAAATTAATTGGGATAGTTTAACTCAATCCTTTAGTAATGATATAAAACAGGTTAGCACTAAGATTAGGGTGTATGGTACAGAAGAACAAATTGATAAAGCACTAGATGATTATATAGAAAATACAGGTTTGAATTTAGATGAAGCTTATGACCTATGTGCAGACCCTGTTGGTTCATTTCATTACAATGCAGATTATAATGTTAGAGTAAATAAAAAGCTAAAGGAACTAAATCAATTATATTTAGAACGAAATAGCAAAGTATTAATTATAAATTTAAGATAATGTCAGAACTAATACATAAAAGAATGAATGATATTAATACATTCCAAGCACACGAAAATGAAGTTTATTTAAGAGGAACAGATGAATATGGTAATGACTTTCTAATTTGTTTTGACTCTTACAACTTTATAGAATGGATTGATGAAGAACAATTAGAATATATAAAACAACAATTAACTAAATACATAAACGAAAAATGAAAACAGAGATTTTGAAGGAAAAGTACATTAAGTACAATTTAACTAAAGATGATGTCTTTAAGCATCAGCACTACATTATTATTACACGTAGTGGTATTGATAAGATACAAGCACTTGAAAGCATTCATATTGACTATGATGTTATTAATTGTGAGAAAGACTTTTGTGTAGTTAAAGCAAACGCAAGAAAAGAAGGTACTGCAATACAGACTTTTGGTTCAGCACTTAAAGGTGCAGGATTTAAAGATGGTAATACAAATACTTGGTACGTAATGGAAATGGCAGAGAAACGAGCAATGTCAAGAGCTGTACTAAAACTTACAGGGTTCTATGAACTTGGAGTATTTGGAGAAGATGAAGCAGAAGATTTTAAAAAGAGTAATAATTAAATAAATAAATAAAAATGGAAGTAAAAGGAAAATTAGTTAAGTTTCTAAACTTAGAAACAGGAACAAGTAAGTCAGGAAAAGAATGGCAAAAGCAAACAGTTGTTATTGATACAGGCAATGAATTTAATAACTTAATAGCAGTAAGTGCTTTTGGTGATAAAGTTGAACGAATGAATAAATTAGAAGAAGGTACGACAGTAGCTATTCTTTGTAATGTCTATTCAAGAGAATACAATGGAAAGTATTATCATAATATAGATGGTTACCATTTCGTACAACAGAGTAATAACACTGAAGTAAATGTAGATGTAGATACTTCTGAAGATTTACCATTTTAAGATGACTGAAGAATTAAACTTTAAAGCTATATGCGACCTTACTACTAGAGTAGTAGGGTTGCCTAGTGGCTGTTTATCTTTAAAAAATAGAGAAAGGGAATTGCAGACTGCTCGTTCAGTAGCAGGTTATATTGGATTGATTGAAGAAAATATAGACAGGAATGTAATTGCTAAAGTATTAAATAGAGATAGAACAGCTACATATCATTATGAAAGGACTCACGATAAGAACTTTAAGCATTGTAAAATATATAGAAACACTTTTACAAAAGTTTATAAGGAGTACAAAGATATTGATGGACAAAAAGATATATTTATCAATAATAGACAGATGAGAAATCACCTATTGCAAAATAAAGTGATGGAATCTAAAGATTCTGATGTTAAATTAATGGTAGAAAGTGGTAGAGCTAAATGTACTATTCATACTTCTTACTTAGATTTTTCTAATCAAATAGAAAATATTAAGTTAGCAATGAGGAATTACCATTTTAAAATTGATATTATATGAAAAACCTATTAAGCAGTACTGCATTTCTAGTATTAAATAAAGAATTGGCTAGGAAGATAGGTTTAAAGGAAGCTATAATGTTAGCAGATTTAATTAGCAAGGAAGAATACTTTATTTCAAAAGGAATGACTGATGGTTGGTTTTTTAATACTGAAGCAAATATAGAAGCTGACACTACACTAAACCCATATAATCAAAGAAAGTGTCTTAAAACACTTAAAAAGTATGAAATAATAGAAACTAAGCGTAAAGGTATACCTGCAAAACAATACTTTAAAATAAATGAATATCAAGTCCTTCAAATTTTAAACAACTTGTTAGATAAAAATTTAACAACTATTAATAAGAATAAAGAAATAATAATAAATAATAATATATCTAATAGGAAGAATGATTTTGTTTTTGAGGTTTTAACTTTTGATTATGAAGAAAGTATATTAAATGCCTTTATAGATTATTGGACTGAACCAAATAAGTCAAATACAAAAATGAAATTCGAGTTAAACAAAACTTGGAAGACAGGATTAAGATTAAAGACGTGGGTAACTAATCAAAAGAAATGGGATAAACCTAAGCCAAAGGGAACTTCTAAATTAGATGCTCAGATTAATGAATGGCAAAAAGCAAAGAACTTAATATGAAATTAACAGATTATGAATTAGAAGATGTAAAATCTTGGGATTATCCTGACTTTTGTGATGCATTTATAAGTTATGCAGAAGATGAGAATGGTAATGAAATGACTGAAGAACAAATACAAGAATGGACAGAAAACAATGAAGAAGAATTTTATGAAATGATATTAAATAATTTAAGATGAAACCACTAAAACAAGAGAATATACAAGAGCTAACTGAGAAAGTCCTAGACTTAGTAGCAAAGACATCAGTAGAAATAGGACACAGAACACAAGCAGACACATTAGCAAGTCTTAGTAAGATATTTGCACAAGACTTAATACAAGAGAAAAGATTTGGAAATATGACTTGGAATCAAGTTGTAGATGCTTTTCATCAGGGTGTTAGGTTTGGTAAAGATGAACCATTCCTAAACATTAGAACTTTTTACAAATGGTGTTATGCTCAAAAACAACTTATAGACAATGCATATTATGAAGTGCATACATTAGGAAAGCCAAAAGGAAAAACCTTATGGTATCAAGAACCACTAAAACTTTTAAAATGAAAAAAACAAATGATGAACGAATTAAAATATTGAGAGACAATATTCCAGAATTTGATATGGCTTTACATATTAATAAATCTAATGTAGAAAAATTAGAATGGTATGATAATTTTGTAGACTATCTACAAGAACTAAATCCTAATTTATACAATGATGCTTGTGAATATGCAGATAATAAAAAATCATTATGAAAACTATTAAAATCACATCAGGAGAAGTGAAAAGTCAATCAGATGCTATTCTATGGCACTTGAAAAAATATGGAAGCATAACGAGTTATGAAGCTATTAAAGAATATGGAGCAACTAGACTTTCGGCTATTATATTCAATCATAGAAAAGAAGGATATGATATAAGCAGTATGCCTTTAGTTAAAAAAACTAGATTCGGTAGGAATACTACAATTGCTAAATATATATATGTAGCACCACCTGCTCAATTAATACAGGAAGTCTTATGGGATTAAAATCGATAAGCAAACTAAAGAAAGAACTTGATAAGTGGTTTAGTCTTTATATAAGACTTAGAGATGCTACATCAGAAGGTATGGTACAATGTATTACTTGTGGATGTATTAAAAATTATAAGCAAGGTATGCAGAACGGACATTTTCAAAGTAGAAGTCATTTAGCTACAAGATTTGATGAACAAAATTGTCAGCCACAATGTGTAGGTTGTAATATGTTTAAACAAGGAGAACAATATAAATTCTCAATAGCATTAGACTCAAAATATGGAGAAGGTACTGCAAAAGAATTAGAGTTTAAAGCAAGACAAATAACTAAATTTACTAGAGTTGATTATGATGAAAACATAACTTATTACAAATCAGCTGTTCATAACTTAAAAAAAGAAAAAGGAATAGAATAAAAATTTTCTTACATTTGAAAAATGATTGAACCAATCTTTTCAAGCCAAGAACACAAAGCAACATTAGAAGTTTATATTAAAATGTGTAAGGAGTTTGCAAAAGATATAAGCAGTAAAACAAAATATAATAATTATCTAGATGTTGTATCAGTTATATTTGAATATCACAATGGTTATGGTGAAGGAGTTAAAGAAAACAACTTTTATGATTGGCTAATGGTAATACCAATTAATTTATCAGTAGCAACAAATGGGTTCTTTGCAGGTATAGAAACACAACGTAACAGAGCAGTCATCAGAGCGTATAAGGTAGTTCTTGAAGAAATGCTTCAGGAAACAGTAGACAGATTAAGTTTATTAGAAACTACAAATGAATAAGATATATCTTGAAATAGCTAAACTTACTGATAAGTTCAGGACAATGTCTTATGGATTAACAAAAGATGAAAACAAAATAAACGAAGCAGTACAAGAATTGATGTTGTATTTTATGCAAATGAACCCTACGACATTAAAGTCTATTTATGATAAAGATGGTGTTGAGGGATTAACAAGATATGGAGCAGTAGCACTAAGGAGAGCATTGACAAGTAAGAGAAGTAATTTTTATTATAAGTATGAAAAGTATTACACACATATTGATAGCTTTAATAACTATGTTTCTTTGTCTAACAATAATTTTAATTATGAAAATAATAGTACTCATTATAGGGGGTTATCAAACATACCGAATCCTGAAGAAACATTTATTTGGACAAAACTAGAACAGGTGGATAAAGAATTAGATAAGTTGAATTGGTACGATAGGGAATTATTTAAATTATACTATTACGAAGAAGGAAGTACATTAGACTCACTTGCTCATAAGACTAAGATAAGTAGGAATAGCTTATTTACAACAATAGACAAAGTAAGAACAATACTAAAAAATGAATTAAATGAAGATGTATTATCCTGTAAAGAATGATAGTTTTGTAATGATGTTTGGCTTTAGACATCCTGATTGGAGAAAAAAATGAAAATAACAAACGAATGTAATATGGAGCTAATGTCAAGATATGAGGACAATCACTTTGACTTAGCAATAGTTGACGCACCTTATGGTATTGAAAGATTAAAGAAAAAAGGAAGATTTACAGGAAATGGTTTGTCTTGGGATATAAAACCAAACAAAGAATACTTTAAAGAACTATTTAGAGTTTCTAAAAATCAAATAGTTTGGGGATATAATCATTTAAGCGAATTATTGCCTTGTTGTACTGCTTTTATATTTTGGGATAAAGATGTTAGTGTAGATAATTATTCGGCAGGAGAGTTAGCATATAGTTCTTTTAAAGGTGTTTCTAAAAAAGTCAAAATAGTTTGGGATGGTTTTAGACAGGAAGATATGAAAAACAAAGAAAAAAGAATACATCCAACACAAAAACCTGTTAAACTTTATGAATGGCTATTAATGAACTATGCAAAAGAAGGAGATAAGATATTAGATACACATTTAGGTAGTGGCTCAATTGCTATCGCTTGTCATAATTTAGGTTTTGACTTAACAGCTTGTGAATTAGATAAGGAATATTATGAAGCGTCTATAAAAAGATTTAATAAACATACATCTCAATTAAGAATAATATGAATAGGTTTTTTGTTGAAAATGAAGTCTATGAAGATAGGATAGAAATCTGTAAAGGTTGTGCTTACTATTACAAGCCAACAGGTAGTTGTAAGATATGTATGTGCTTTATGAAAATCAAGGCACGAATTGCTAATCAGAGTTGTCCACAAAAGTATTGGGAGCAGACAGTTGAGGTTATGAAAGCACCTGATGACTTACCACAAGAGATAATAGATGCTATATTAAATATGTGGGAAGACCTTAAGACAGGAAGGGCAAAGAATGTACAAGCTAAAAAGAAAATGATAGAAACTTATAATACTATTTACAATACAAATTATAAAACAGGAACTAACTGTGGTTCTTGTATATCAACTTGTTTTGATGGTATAAAAAAACTATATAAAAAATACAGCCAATGAGTTACCTAGCACACCTAAAAAGAAATAAGATGCACTATTCAAGTAGATGGGTAGTAAAATATAATGAAGACTTAGTAAAAGAAGTAAAGCTTATATACTCTCCTGAAGAATATAGAAAGTTTACTGACGCTAAACCTTTACATTCACAAGATGGACTAATTAAAATACTAGAAAATGACAAAGAAAGAAGGAATCAATCCTAAGATGCTAATGAGCAAAGAAGAATTAGGAATACCTGACTATTACGTTGGTAAGGTTTTTGGATATGAAGCACGTAAAGTAGTAGAAGACTTTGATTTAAGCTATAATATGGCTACTGCTGTAAGTTATCTATTAAGAGCTAAGAACAAACATAGTGATGGTGGCATACAAGATATAAGAAAAGCTATCAACCACTTACACTTTGAACTAGATAAATTACAATGACATTATATAGTTGCAAATGTGGTAATACCCAAGAAATAGGTAAACAAACTATTAGATATAGAGATGGTGGGTGGAAAACAATAGAAGCGAGATGTGAATGTGGTTTATGGATGGAGAGTAAACCAGAAGAAGGATTACCTTCAATAGTGCGTACAGAACCTACATTAAGCAAGAAACGTGATAAGCTATGGTCAAGAGCAAAAGAAAGACTATTAAATAAATAACAAAAATTTCTATTATATACTATGAGACAACAAGTTAAGATATACAAAATAAAAGGAAACCCTAAAAATCCTAGAATAATTAAAAATGATAAATTTAAAAAATTAGTCAAGTCTATACAGGAATTTCCTGAGATGCTAGAAAAAAGACCAATAGTAGTTGATGAAGATATGATGGTATTAGGTGGCAATATGAGACTTAAAGCAAGTAAGGAAGCAGGACTAAAAGAAGTATGGATAGATATTGCAAAAGGTTGGTCACAAGAACAAAAAGATGAATTTATAGTAAAAGATAATGTAGGTTTTGGTGATTGGGAATATGATATGTTAGCTAATGAATGGGATAGTGTACAACTTTCTGAATGGGGTTTAGATGTATGGCAAAATGAAGATGACTTAGAAGAACCTGACTTTAATGAATTAACAGAAGATAATAAAAAAGAATCAGTAATTAAAATAACATTTAAAAATGAAAAAGATTTGGAAGATGCAGAAAAAGAAATAGCAAAAATAGTTAATGAATATGATAAAGCATTTTATTCAGTTAGTTCAGAAAAGTGAGATTGGATAAAGCATCATATAAAGCAGTTAAGTATGCCTGTCTTAAATTTCACTATGCGAAGACAGTTCCTGTAACTAATATATCTTATTCTGTATTTAATAATAAGAATGAATGGTGTGGTGTTATTTGTTATGGTTTAGGTGCAAATTATTTATTAGGCAAAACTTATGGAGTAGTATCAGGACAATTTCTAGAATTAACTAGAATGGCTTTAAATGGAAAGCAAGAAAGTACAAGCAAGGCAATGGCAATATCTATTAAGCTATTAAAAAAACATAAACCATTAGTTAAGATTTTAATAAGTTATGCAGATAAAGGACAAAAACATTTAGGGATTATATATCAGGCAACAAATTGGTTTTTTGTAAATGAAACATTATCTAGTGGTTGGGAGATTTTTTATGAGAATAAATGGTGGCACGATAGAAGTATAATGAATAGAATGACATTAAAAGAAAAAAAGAATGTAATAAAAAGAAAGAAGTCAGGTAAATATAAATACATATACCCTCTAACAAAAGAATTAAAAGATAAGTGTTTAGAATTAAAAAAACCTTATCCTAAAAATGCGAGTAAAGCATAAAGAGTAATGCGTTGACTATTCCAAGTCAAAGAAGGGGTGCAATTCCACCTACTCGCTCTAATTAAAAAAAATGGAACAAAATAGAACACAAATAGCAAAAAAGCAAATGCTAAAAGCACTAGAGAAAAGTCTAGGAGTTGTTACTACTGCATTAAAAGCAACTGATTTATCAAGAACTAATTACTATAAATGGTTAAAAGAAGATAAAGAGTTTAAAGCTAATGTAGAAGAAATAGAAAACATATCAAAAGATTTTGTAAAATCTAAATATTATGAATGTGTTCAAGATAAAATACCATCAGTAGTAATACACGCAGCTAAAACTAAATTAGGTTGGAATGAAACTAACAAAGTAGACTTAACTTCAGGAGATGAACCTATAAAGATTAATGTAAATATAAAAGGAGTTGAATATTGATGCTAACTTTACGCATACGCAAGAACAAGCAATAGAATATCTATTTGACAAAACTACAACAGAAGTATTATTTGGTGGAGCAGCAGGTGGTGGTAAGTCTTGGGTAGGTTGCTCTTGGTTAGTCTTAATGTGCGTTAAATATCCTAAGACAAGATACTTAATGGGTAGGTCAAAGTTAGATGCTTTAAAAAAGACTACACTAAATACATTCTTTGAAGTATGTGAGACTTGGGGATTAAAGGCAGGAAAGCACTACAACTTTAATGGGGGTTCAAATATCTTAACATTTTACAATAAGTCAGAAGTAATGCTTAAAGATTTATTCTTATACCCATCAGACAGAAACTTTGATAACTTAGGTTCACTTGAAATAACAGGAGCATTTATAGATGAAGCAAATCAGATAACAGAAAAAGCAAAGAACATAGTAGCTTCAAGAATGAGGTATAAGTTAGATGATTATGGATTAATACCTAAGATGCTTATGACTTGTAACCCTGCTAAGAATTGGGTATATACTCAATATTACAGACCTGCAAAAGATGGTACACAAAAACCTCACAGAAAGTTCATACAGAGTTTAGTCGATGATAATGAATACATATCTAAATATTACAAGACGCAACTAGAAACATTAGATGAATTAAGTAAGCAAAGACTTTTATTTGGTAATTGGGAATACGATTCAACAAAAGATAGTTTAATAGAATATGATGCTATTTTAAATATGTTCAGCCAAAAAGGTGTAGCAGGTGATAAATACATAAGTTGTGATGTTGCAAGATTTGGAGCTGATAAGACAGTTATAATGTTGTGGGAAGGGTTACATATCATAAATATAAGAACGTTGCTTAAATCGGCTGTAAATGACGTTGTGGAAGCTGTTAGGCAGTTACAAAAAGAGTATCAAGTTAATTTAAGAAATATAATAGTCGATGAAGATGGTGTTGGTGGTGGTGTTAAAGATTTTTTAAGATGTCAAGGTTTTACAAATAATGCAAGAGCTTTAAAAAGTGAAAACTATCAAAACCTAAAGACGCAATGCTATTATAAATTAGCTGATAAAATAAACAAAGGACAGGTAGGAATAGTATGTCCTGATGTAAATGTAAAGAATCAAATCATAGAAGAATGTGAGCAGGTAAGGACTAAGGACGCAGACAAGGATAATAAACTACAAATAATTCCTAAAGATACAGTGAAAGCAATATTAGGTAGGTCTCCTGATTATTCAGATGCATTAGCTATGAGAATGTATTATGAGATAGACCAAAACTTTGGCAGATATTACGTTCAATAAAAAAAGGGCAGCATAAAGCGTACCCTAATTATTAACTAAAACTTAGCAAAGATAACATTTTAAACTAAATTAACTAATTTTCTATTATATAGTATGCGAATAAAGATTAACAAAGAAAACAAAACTAAAGAATTTAAACTAATCAGTAGTTGGGAAGATGTAACATTAGAGAATTGGACTAAACTTGTCAATTTCAAAACTGAAAGTAAAAGTGCAGAAGCTTTAGAAACAATATCTACTTTATCTAATATTCCTAAAGATTTAATCAATCAACTAGCAATACATGATGTAGCAGTTATATTAAACAAAATTGCTGAACTACAACAAGAACAAAATAGTAATTTAAAAAAAATAATTGAAATAGAAGGTAAGGAGTATGGCTTTCACCCTGACTTAGATTCAATAACATTAGGCGAATATGCTGACATAGAAACATTTATTAAAAATGGTTTAGAAAAACATCTTCCTGATATAATGGCTGTTCTTTATAGACCAATAAAAGATAAAGGAGAAAATGGAGTTTATACTATTGAAGGATATGATGGTAATATAACTATACGAGCCGAACAGATGAAGAAGATGTCATCAGAACAAGTGCAAAGTGCGCTGGTTTTTTTTTATCTTTTAGGAAAAGAATTACAACTGATTTTGCAATCATCTATGATTCATCAGCTGAAGGAAATGAAGGAGCAGTCGCAACAGAGTCCTTCGCAGAAAAATGGGGATACTTTGGAGTAATGTATAGATTATGTAATGCAGACATATCAAAACTAGAACAAATAACTAAACTTAATCTATTAGAAGCATTTACTTGGTTGAGTTATGAAACAGACTTAGAGTCACAAAATAAAGTACAAAGACATGGTAAATAACAAGACATACAATAACGTAATTAATACTTTATGTAGATTAGGAGAGTATCACAAGCAAATATCTACTGTATCAGTTGGAGACATTTATGACATTAACTTAGAGAAGCTAGAAAAATTTCCTTTATTACATATTAACCCATTAAATGTAGAAACAGGTGATAGTGAATTAGTATATAACTTTCAAATCTTTATTATGGATATGGTAAGTGAAAAGTCTAGTTGGACAACTGCACAACAAACAGCATTGACTAAATTAGTTAATACTAAAACAAATGAGCAAGAAGTATGGAATCAGACATTGGATATATGTACTGACTTTATAGGTATGCTTAGACACAGCTCAAGACAATCAATAGAGGGAGTCAATGATATTAATGCACCAATATATTTTACTGAAGACCAATTTACAATAGAACCATTTCAAGAAAGGTTTGACAATCTTTGTTGTGGCTGGGTGTTTCAGATAGGAGTTAAAGTAATGAATGACTTTAGTACTTGTAATATACCTGTATTAAATCAAGGTGCTGGTTACTAATGATTGAGATACTAAAGAGATTAAATAAGATAAAGATAGGCAAAGTAATAATAAAAATAATACCACCAACAATAACAATTAAAATATAAAATATGGCAGATTTAGTAACAACATTATCAGAATCAGTAACCTTAAATGGTTCACTAAGGGGTTCTACAAACTCAGTAACTACGACAGGTATCAATGATGTATTTGAAAGAATAGTATTATGTACTACGGCACAACAGACAACAGTATGTTCTTTTGCAGCAAATCCTTACACTTCTACAGGTTCTTTAGATGTAGACAGAACAAAGTATTTTAGAATCACTAACTTAAGTACAACAGCAAATATAGAAGTAGCTTTTGTAGGTAGTGCTACATTATACCAAGTATTAATTACTCCAGGCAATTCACACATTTTAAGTCAAGCAGAAGCAGTTCTTTTAGCAGAAGCAGATACAACTCCTAGTTTTGGAACTTTAGAAAATCTTTCTAAGGTAACAGTACAACCTGTTGGAGAATCAGATGCTAGAGTAGAAGTATTTGTAGGGTTAGAATAATGAAGACTGACAATATAGAAAGGTACTTAAATAGTTTTGGCAAATATATAGTCAAACAATCAAGAACTAATTTAACTAAAGGTAAAAAGAATGCTAGTGATACACTTTATAATTCTATTAGTTTTAAAGTAGTTGCTGATTCAAAAGGTTTTTCAGTACAATTTTATATGGCAGACTATGGAACTTTTGTAGATAAAGGAGTTTCAGGAAATAAACAAGTTAGAAGATATAAAGATTACACAGGTAAAACACAAAAAAGTCCATATCAATATACAACTAAACAACCACCAAGTAAATTATTAGATAAATGGATAGTTAGAAGGGGTATAGCACCAAGAGATGAAAAAGGTAGATTTATTTCAAGAAAAAGCATATCATTTTTAATAGCTAGAAGTATAAAAATAAAAGGAATTAAAAGTACAAGTTTCTTTCAGAGACCAATGGAATTAGGATTAAAAAATTTTAGTAAAGATTTATTAAGTAATTTAAAAGAAGATATAATTAACGGATTAACACCAAAGAATAATGGCTAACTCAATAATAGAACAATCACCTTTATATGAATTTTTACCTGTTGGACAGGATATCATATATGTAGTATCTAATGCAACAGCAGTATCAACAGAAACTAAAGTTAAGTTTGGAGTTGATGTTCATATCAGTTATGCTTCTATAAATATGAATACATCAAATGATTTAATAGGAACATTTAAAACAACTCCTAATAATGCAGGTGTAGGTATGTTTGATTTAAGAAGTATTATAGAGAATTATGTGAAAGCTGATAATATGGCTTATGGGGGTAGTGAATACAAAGGAACACTAACCACTCCTAATGTCAAGCACCCATTACATATAATAGATAAATTCTCTCAGAATCATAGTGTAGTAAGAAATATGCAACTACGTTTCTTTGTAGAATATTTAGGTGCTACTAATGCAGCAGGTGACCAAGATGACAATGTAGTAAGGAGAGCAGTAGGAACCTCAATAGATTCAGACCCTTATGTTGTATTTAATGGGTACTTAAATTATACAGATGTATTAACAATTCAAAATTCTAATTTCGGTTATGATTTAACAGATTTTAAAATAGGTAATTCAACTAGAAAGTTCTTAACTAATTCACCTAATACTTTATATGCTAATGGTGATGATTATGGTACATTATCTTTTATAGTTGAAAATGCATTAACATATACATTATTAAGTAATATTACTTTTGATTATTATGATTCAACAGATTCATTATTAAGTACAGAGACTGTTATTGCTAATGATGCAAATGGTGCTTATGCTTTATGGGGTGCAAGTTCTATAAAGCAAATTCTTCACGTTGGTTGTTATCCTGGCAATAGGCAAAATACATCAGCAACATTCAGAGGATATATTTCAGCAGGAAGTGTAGCATACTATGATGTTTATTTAGATGGTGTTGTTCAATATACAGAAAAGAAAAGAATATATGTAAACTGTCCTAATCAAAAAGGTTATGAAAGCATACGTCTTACTTGGCTTAATCAATGGGGTGTATGGGATTACTATACATTTACTCAGAAGTCTATAAGAAGCACATCAACACAAGGTTCTACATATAATCAATTAGAAGGTACTTGGAATGAAGGAAAGTATAGAATAGATAGTTTTAAAGGTGGTAAAAAAGCATTTAGAGTAAATGCAACAGAAAGAATAAGAATGAATACAGAATTTGTTACTGAAGAAGATACAGTTGTCTTTGAGGAGCTGATAAATAGTCCTGAAGTTTATATGTTAAAAGGTTATGAAAATATAGTAGAAACTACATCTGCACTTAATCAATATGTAACACCTGTAAGACTTTTAACATCAAGCTTTACTAAAAAGACAATAGCTAATGATAAGCTAATGCAGTACACTTTTGAAGTAGAGAAAAGTAAAACATTAAGAACACAATCAGTATAATGAGCATACAACTTATATTATATCCTCAATCTTATGACGGAACCAATCCAATAACAGGAACACCTGATGAATTTATTGTAGATGGTGTTTATTTTACCACTATTAATTCTTCATCTACATCATTATCACTAGCATTTCCTGTGTATCAGTCAGCAATTAACTTGCTTAATCCGACAATAGCTATTAATACTTGGTACAGGTTTAGTGGAAATACTAATTCAGCTACTCAATCAGCAGGTGAAATAACATTTTCATCTACACAAGGAGTATTGCAGAAAGTTTCTAATCTTATAACAGGTGCAAATTATAGTGTAAATGTTACAACATCTACTAATCCTAGCAATTTATTTTTAGCAATATACACAGGTACTACAATACATACTTATTTACCAATATCAAATTTAGGTTTAAATAGTTTACAATTTATTGCTAATTCATCTACTGATACTATTGTTATATATTCAGGTGGTACAAATATTGTATCATCTATTTCAGTATTAGGTGCAACACAATTACCTAGTGGAGCTATACAAGATTTAAGTAATGGACAAGTCATTTGTGATTTATACGAAGATGAAGATATACCATTGACTCTAAGTGTAGATAACTTTAAAAATGTAGCTGAACAAGTACAGTCATATTCTAAAGCATTTAATTTACCTGCAACAAAAAGAAATAATCAAATTTTTGATAATATATTTGAGATAACAAGAACAGATAATGGACTTGTATTTAATCCTTATGTAAAGACTCAATGTGAATTAAAACAAGATGGCTTTATTTTATTTGAAGGATATTTAAAACTTATAGACATACAAGATAAAGCAGGAGAGATAAGCTACAATGTTAATTTATATTCTGAAGTAGTTGCTTTAGCAGATGTCTTAAAAGATAAAACATTTAATGATATTAATTTTTTAGAATTACAACATAACTATTCTGTTGATAATATAACAAATAGTTGGAATAGTCAGACAACAGGAATATCATATACAAATGCAAGTACATCAGGTTATAGAGATAGTTACAATACAGTTAAATATCCATTAGTAGATTGGACACATAGCTTTTGGGTAGGTGGTAGTAATGATATAAACTTTACAAGTATTGCTGATATTTTTAGACCTTTTATAAATATTAAATATTTAATTGATAGAATATTTCAAGATACACCTTTTACATACGAAAGTAGTTTTTTTAATGAAGCAAACTTTCTTAATCTATTTATGGACTTTAATTGGGGTTCAGATAATATACCATCTAATTCTAATTTGAATGGATATTATGGAGCATCTTTAGATATTAATCCTAATACACCTTATTATGCAGGAACCACTTTTACTAATTTAACAATATATTCAACCCAAACAAATTTTTTTACACCTGTACCACCTGATTATAATACTACTACAAATACATTAACTAATACCACAGCGAATAATCAATATACCATAAGTTATTCTTATGAGGTAAAAAATACTGATACAGTAAATAGAGATGTAGAATTTAGAATATTATCATCAGGACAAGTGTTCGATTATTCAGGAGTGATTACTCTTGCTGCAAATCAATCATATACATACGCAGGAACTTTAACTGTACCACCTTTAGCTATTGGAGATACTTTAGAATTACAATTTAAAGCAAGTGTTGCAGGTGTAATAAGTCAAATTAATTATAATGTAGGTTGGTTGTCTTCTATTTATACTTTTGAATCAATGTTAAATTCATTAAGAGGTGAATTAGGACAATGGGAATTTTTAAAAGGTATAATGACAATGTTTAATTTAGTTTCTATACCTGACAAATCTAATCCTAATAATATTTTTATTGAACCATATAGTGATGCTTTTTTATCTAGTAATGACACTGCTAATCCTAACTTCTTTGATAACAATTCTACTAAATTAGATTGGACTGATAAAATAGATGTATCAGAAATGAAGCTTACACCTTTAACTGATTTAAACAAGAATACTATTTTTAAATTTGTAGAAGATGATGATGACTATGCTTTTAGTGTATATAAAAAGGCACTATCAGGTTTTTTATATGGAAGTAAAGAATTTGATGCTTCAAATTTTACCATATTGCAAGGAGAAGAAGAAATAGTAGCAGAACCATTTGCAGCTACATTAGTTAAACCATTAGAAGATACTTTTGCTGATTTTATTACTCCATCAATATATTCACATAATGCAGATAGTGGAACATCTGAAGGGTTTGATAATAGTCCTAGAATAATGTTTAATAATGGTATTAAAAATATATCTACTTATTCTTATGATGCTCCTCTACCTAATGGTTCAACAGGTTTTTTAAATGAGAATCAATTCTTACAATTTAGTCACCTTACAGAAATTCCTTCAAGTTCATCTGCAATAGATTTTAATTTTGGAGAATGCCAATACATACAACCTGTGGGAAGTACAACATCAAATAATTTATTTAATTTTTATTGGTTACCTTATTTTAATGAGTTATACAATCCTGACACTAGAACTATGACTTTAAAAGTAAATTTAAATGCAGGAGATATTAATAGATTTGAATTTTATGATACTGTCTTTATTAAAAACAGAGAATTTAGAGTCAATAAAATAGACTACAAACCAAATGATTTAGCAACTGTTGAATTTATCCTTATAATATAATGTCAAAAATAAGAAACATACCATTTTTAAAAGATTATCCTGTTAGACCTGTATCAGTAGATACAACAGGTATTGTAACCTTTACTGATGGAACTAATGACATAGTTCCTAACCAACAACAATGTGAAGCTTATGGATATACATTTAATGAAATTTTAGGTACTTGTACTTCTTTTAATTACAATACTAATTTAGATAGTAACTTTAATAACATAAATAATGTAACTAGAGGTACAGGAAACACCACAGAAAGAGGTACCAATAATACCTACATAATGGGTGACAATAATACTGTAAAAGGTTTGTCAAGAAATAACATTATAGTAGGAAGTAACAATGAAATAGCTAATGGAGTTAATAATGCTAACGTCTATGGCACTTTAGGAGAGGTTACAGCGACAAACTCAATAGTGTTAGGGGGTAATGCACCAACAGACAATTTAGCTGAAAGACAAAGTATTCAATTAATGTATGGAGTACAGACAACAGCAGGTGGTACAGTAGATTCATACTTAAATAACATTACAGATAACTATTTTACTATTCCTGATAATACTGCTATGTATTTTCACGCAGATGTTTTAGCAGTAAGAGTAGGTGGAACAGGAACAGGTAATCCTGGAGACTTTTTAAGTTGGGTAGAAAGAGGAGTAGTTATTAATAAGTCAGGCACGTTAAGTATAGAAAGAGAAAGAGATACTATTAAAGGCTCTGGTAATCATACAAATTGGAGACCAACTGCTAATGTATCAGGAACTAATTTTAGAATGACAGTAAGAGGAGCAACAGATATGATAATAGAATGGGCTAGTAATATAACATTCACACAAATTAAAACAGGGGTAGCACTTTAAAAATAAAGATATGGCAAACAAAACAGAAACAGCAACTTTTAATGTTAAATCAAATATTGGTGATGTAACTAAAGACGCATCTAATGCAGCTGCAGAATTTAAAGTTATGGGAGTATCTTTGAACGGTGTTAAAGCAGGTTTAGTATCTGTTGGAACAACTGCTAAAGCAATGTTTGGTTCAATTAAGGCAGGTTTAATATCAACAGGAATAGGAGCATTTGTAGTTTTAATAGGTTCATTAGTAACTTGGTTTACTAAAACAAAAGTAGGTGCTGAAGCATTATCAAGAGCATTTGCAGGTATAGGTGCAGCAGTTGCTGTATTAACTGATAGAATAAGTGCTATTGGTGGTGCAATAGTTAAAGTATTTTCAGGAGATTTTCAGGGTGCAGTTGAAGATGTTAAAGGTGCTATGGTTGGAATTGGTGATGAAATAGCAAGAGAATTAGAATTAGCAATAGAATTAGAAAGAAAATTTCAACAAATAGCAGATTCAGAAAGAGAATTAAATGTAGAAAGAGCCAATGCAAATAAGATTATAGCAAAAGCAAGATTAGATGCTGAAGATGAAACTAAAAGTCTTGAAGAAAGAATGGCAGCTTTACAAATTGCAAATGAAGCTGAATTAGAAATTACTGCAAAAGCTTTAGATTTACAAAAAGAAAAATTAGAAACTAAACGTCAAGAAGTAGAAATGGGTGAGTCTTTAGCTGAAGATTTAGATGCTTTAAATGCTGAACAAACCAAGTTTATTAATATGCAGACTGCTAGTTTTATGACACAAAAAAGATTAGCAACAGCATTAGAAACATTAAGAGTTGAAGCAAGAGCAAAAGAAAAAGCAAGAGAAGATGCAAGATTAAAAAGATTAAAAGAAATAGCAGATGCTGATATAAAGTTACATAATCAAACTATTGCAATTAAACAACAATTCTATTATGATTCATTAGATTCAGAAGAAAAAAGAGAAAGAGCAAAACTCCATACAATAAAAGAAAGAGCAATTAGAGATGTTAACCTATCTAAAGCAAGTCGTAAAAAGAAAAGTGAAGCTATTTTAGCACTTGAAGAAAAGTTTGAAGTAGATGCACAAGCTGTTAAAGATAAGTACAAAAAAATAGCTGAGGATAAAGAAAAAGATGAAGCAAATAAATTATTAGATATACAGAATGAAAATAGATTATCTTACATTGAAGATTTAAACACATTAGCAGCAGAAGAATTAGAAATTCAAAGAAAAAAAGAATTAGCTAGTGTTGAAAATATGGATAATGCTACTGAAATGAAATTAGCTATTAATGAAAAATACCAAAATAAATTACTTGAAATTACACAAAAAAGAGTAGATGAAGAAAAAGCATTAGATAAATCAGTTGCAAATGCTAAACTAGGTATTGCAGGACAGACATTTGGATTAATTGCAGAAATTGCAGGTGAAGGAACAGAGGTTGCTAAGGCAGCAGCAGTAGCACAAGCAACAATATCAGGAGTTCAGGGTGTACAAAATGCCTTTACAACAGCATCAGCATCTCCAATTACATCAGTATTTCCAGCTTATCCATTTGTTCAAGCAGGATTAGCAGGAGCATTTAGTGCATTACAAATAGGCAAGATAATGAGTGGTACACCTGCAGATACAAGTACAAGTGGAACTGATACTACTGCAAATATAGAAGCACAAACTCCTGCACCTCAAATGATGTCAGGAGCATTTGAATTAGGGGGTGGAATGACACCTGAACCTACTCGTGCTTATGTAGTTACAGATGAAATGACTAATAGTCAAAACCAATTAGCTAATATAAGACGTAGAGCTACAATTTGAAAATCAAATAAATTAATTTAAAATCTATTATATAATATGCCTTGCGAAAAATGTGATAACGGAAAATACAAATGGGGAAAGACAGGAAGCTGTACTTATGATTCAGTAGCTGAATGTGAAGAAGCCAATAAAGACTACTACGAAGATATGAAAACAACTAAGATAGTAGAATTAATAATACAAGACGACAATCAAGAATTAGCTATTGATGCTATAAGCTTGGTTACAAGTCCTGCAATAGAACAAGACTTTGTATTCTTTGGAAAGGATAAAAATAACTTGACATTTGCTAAAGTAGATGAGGAGAAACGTATGTTAGTTTCACCTGCTTTAATTCCTAACAAGCAAATATTTAGACACGACCCTAATACAGACTCAGACTACTATGTTTATTTTAGTCCTGATACGGTAAGAAAAGCTAGTGAACTTTATTTAAAACATAACAATCATCATAAAGCTACATATCAACATCAAGATAGAGTTTCAGGAGTACTAACTATTGAGTCTTGGATTAAGGAAGGAGATATGGATAAGTCTAAAATGTATGGTTACGACTTACCTAATGGTACTTGGTTTGTTAAAATGAAGATAGAGAACGAAGAACTTTGGCAAAAGATAAAAGCAGGGGAACTTAAAGGGTTAAGCATTGAAGGATATTTTACAGATAAATTTGAATCTATGCAAAAACAAAAACCTACAGACCAAGAAATACTAGAAGCATTGAATGAAATAATTAACGAAAATCAAATAAAGTCAAAATAAATCTATTATATTAAAAAAGAAACTATGGACATTAAAGAACAAATATTAGTAGCACTTGGTTTAAACAAAAGTGAAGAACCAATCAAATTAGAGTGGCAAGCGAAGTCAGAAGATGGCACTATTTTTGTATCAACTGCAGAAGAGTTAGAAGCAGGGGTAGATATTTCTGTACTAACTGAAGATGGTACTACAATACTTTTACCTATTGGTACTTATAAGACTGCTGAAGGAGTTAGCTTTAGAGTTGAGGAAGAAGGTGTAGTAGCAGAAGTTATGGAGTCTGAGACTGAAGAAGAAGTAGAAGCTACTGAAGAAAAAGAAGAAATGGCAGAAGATGAAGATAAATATGCAGATGTAGGAGATTGGGAAGGTATGGAGAAAAGAATACAGAACCTAGAAGATGCAGTAGCAAGACTAAAAGAAGATAAAGATGGAGGAGATGATGAGGTTGAAGAATTAGCTGAAGAAGTTGAAGAGCCATCTACTAATCCTAAATCTATTAAAACAACTGAAGTAGTTGAATTTTCAGCAGAAGAAGAATTAGAGAAGTTAAAGTCTGAAAACGAAAAACTAAAAACTGAATTAGCAAAATCACCTGCTGATTCACCAATTAACACAAATAAATTTAGCTCTGAAAAGACAAATGTTATAAAACAAGATTTAAGCAAAATGTCAAGACGAGAAAGATTTTTATATAACTTACATAATTAATAATTAAAAAATAAATAAAATGGCATTATCAACAACTAGCAATTACGC
>Ga0213868_10001666_pt1 | contig 21490 bp, 26 predicted proteins | sample PICome_9_FD_160087 | JGI IMG/M metagenome (GOLD analysis project Ga0213868, IMG submission 160087) | Coastal seawater microbial communities near Pivers Island, North Carolina, United States - PICO127 | ecosystem: Environmental > Aquatic > Marine > Coastal | place: USA: North Carolina...
AGAGCAGGATTCGCGCGCGCTGCCTTGTTCTCCTTTCTTGGATTTGAGGCTAGGCGATTGCATGGATTTGATGCGGGAGACGCCTGATAATCACTTCGATCTGGCGATAGTCGACCCTCCTTATGGACTAGGCGACAAGTTCAAAGGGGGCAAGAGTGGGAAAATGCAATTCAACGAAGTGGTGGATAAGGGGTGGGACGTAGCCCCAGATGCCGCGTACTTCAAAGAGCTGGTGCGAGTATCGAAAGAACAGATAATCTGGGGAGGGAACTACTTCGACCTTCCACCGACCAGATGTTTTGTTGTGTGGGATAAGAAAATAAGCGACGACTTTACGTTGGCAATGGCGGAAATGGCATGGACAAGCTTCGACAAGCTGGCAAAGATTTTTAGGCTTTCGATGTCGGAGACAAAGCAGCACCCGACACAGAAGCCCGTCAAGCTTTACGAATGGCTCTTGTCGAAATACGCCGAGTCTGGGCAACGCATCCTCGACACCCACATGGGAAGCGGAAGCATCGCCATCGCTTGCCACTATTTCGGGGTGTATCTGACGGCATGCGAAATCGACGAGGACTATTTCAAGGCCGCCTGCAAGCGAATCGAGCGAGAGACGCGGCAGATGGATCTGTTTCAGGAGAACACACAAACACACAAACACACAAACACACAAACACACAAACACACAAATACATAAAGAGAACATGAGTAAAAATACAGAACTAGAAGTGAACAACTCGACTCTAACCCAAGCAGCAATTGACGCAGCGGCTGGGCTAACTACCCACTCTGCTGCGGATAACGGCATTGATGGACTGATTCCAGAAGACACCAAGGAATACGGTGTCTCACTTCCTAATCTCAAGCTAGTCGACCCCATGTCGAAAGAGGGTAAACAAGATCCTTCTCTTATTGGCTCTCTACTATACGACAAGCGGCTTGACCTAGGCCAAGAGCTTTCGAGCATCGTGCTAGCAACCCAATGGAGATGGCAAGAGAAGCGGGAATACGATCCCAGCAACCTGACTCCTCTTAACATCATGACCAACGAAGAGCTCCTAGAGGCAGGTTTAGACAAGGAAGACGTTGTTAGGTTGTGCATCGTCAACCTAGCCGTTGTCCTTCCTGACGGCATTGAAGATGAGACTTCGATTTCTGCGGGCGGGATAGAATACGTTCTCTGTTCCTTCTGGGCTCGAGGGTTCAGCCTCGATTTCGCCAAAGCGATAGCGCGTAAGATCAACCTTAATTATGGAGGCGCATCTTATAACAAATTTACCAAGATGATGAGTAGCACCAGAGCTTGGAAGGGCGACACTATGCGGCTCGTTAAATGGGGAGGTGCTGGACCATTGGTCTCTCCGGAAACTCTTGAGACACTCGCCGAACAGATAGGTGGTTTAGGGTGAGTTGTTGGTTGCCAGTTGGTTACTGGCTGGGGCCTTGTAGGGGTAAGACCTTACGAGGCCCCTTTTATTTTTACCAGCGTTAGCCTTTTGACAAGAGACGAATTAAGTGCAAATCACTATCCAATGATAACTCTTCCTCTTCTCATAGTGTGCATTTTAGCAACATCTGTCGCGTGGCTTTGCGGGAGCGCGTATCTCAGCGTCATTGACAAGATGCCTCACGACAACGTTAGGCAGGCGACGATTGCCATGCTCATCATTGGGGGACTAACGTATATCGCAGGTGCGTTGCTGTTCTTCAAGCACTTCTTTTAACCCTAACAACTAACCAACAACTAACCAAAATGTACACTAACATAATCGGACTAGCAGGACCCGCCGGGGTGGGTAAGTCCTACCTAGCAACGAAGCTAAAGCGGATTACTCATGGCGAGCTGTTTAGCTTCGCAGGAAACATACGCATGGGCCTTTACATGATGGGCCTCTCGATCAACTACGAGGACAAAAGAGCCCCTGTCTACAATGGCAAGAGCACCCGAGATCTGATGCGTTCACTAGGAACAGAATGGGGGCGCGAGAGGGTAGGCCAAGACATCTGGGTTGACCTGCTCATGGCTAGGATTGACCACTGTGACAGTCACTCCGCCGTTATTGATGACGTTAGGTTCCCTAACGAAGCTCAGGGAATAAGAAAGCGCGGTGGTATTGTGGTCGAGTTAGCCCGGGACGGTATCGCCTACGAAGGATCTCACATGACCGAAGATGGGCTCGACCCAAGTTGCATCGACCTAACGCTAGATTGTGCTAACACCGACGAAGCCATTAACACTATCCTAATCCACTCAAGATCATGAAACATCAAAAGAAAAGAAAGTTCACTCTTCAAGGGAGAACTGCCACAGCCGCCGAATGGGCAAAAGCGCTAAGATCTACCGAATGCACCTTCAGAGATTCGGTTTACTCGGCTGAAAAGAGAGGTGCAACTAGGGAACAGGCAATGCTTGCAACGATCCGACACCTCAGCAACCCTAACCGCAAGTACCGTGGACTCTGGGAAAAGTTAGCAGAGATCATGGAACGCGATAACCAAGAGGCCAAGTGAAAAAGTATAATTTGAAAGATTTGAATGTCGCGGCCATCGACTTCGAGACCTATTACTCAAAGGAGCATAACATTAGCTCACTGGGCCTTCAAGGCTACGTAAAGCACCCCGATACTGACATTTACTTAGTCAGTGCTTCAATAGCTGGAGACGGTGGACATGTAGGTGAGCCTAGGTCGATGCCGTGGGAAGAGTTCACCGGGCCGGACTGGGTCTGGGTCTCACACAACGCATCATTTGACGAAGCATGTTACCGCGAATGCGTCGACATCAACGGAGACAAACTAACAGATGTATTCGGGATGCCCGGCTCATGGGAATGTACCGCTGACATGGCCGCTTACCTGGGATGCAAACGAGATTTGAAGACCGCGTGCATGGAGCTCCTTGGAAAGGAAGTTTCGAAAGACACTCGGAAGATGATGGAGGGAAGGCACTGGAACGATCTCGACGAGGAAACTATTTACGAGATCGTAGACTATGCTCAACAGGACAGTGATAGATGCCTTGAGTTGTGGCTCAGTTATTGTCACGAGTGGCCAGAGGACGAACGCAGAGTTTCCAGGCTAACACGTGAGATGTGTTCTAGAGGTTTTCAGTTAGACGTGGATCGGGCCAACGAGTATGCACTCAAGCTCTCAACAGAGATATACAATAATGCCCAGGACATTCCTTGGCATGGTTCCAAAGACGCTAAAGGGAAGATGATCCCTACCACTAGCCCGAAAGCGGTTAAAGAGTATTGCCATATCAAAGGCATCGACCCACCAAAGTCGATGGCGAAGACAAGCGCAGAGTTTGAGAAGTGGATTGGTAAATATGGGGAGGAACATCCATTTGCCAAAGCGCTAGGAAACCATCGCTCCTTGAATCGGACATGCGAATTAGTCAAGCGCATGGAATCCCTGGCGGATGAGTCTGACAGAATGCCCTATGGTCTAAAGTACTTTGGAGCCAAGACCGGTAGGTGGAGCGGTGACGCGGGTGTCAACGTTCAGAACTTCCCTCGCAAGGCAGTTTCAGGGGTAGACGTTCGTTCGCTAATAATCTCCAGGCCCGACCACGTCTTGGTGCAGGCAGACTACGGGCAGATAGAAGCTAGGGTGGCCCTCATGCTTGCGGATGACACTGCACAACTAGACATGGTAGCCAGTGGCGTCGATCTCTACGAGGCCCACGCTAGGCTCACGATGGGCTACAGCGACCCCCGCCCGATGGCGGAAGCGGATCCTGCTGGACGTCAGTTAGCTAAAGCGCGTGTTCTCGGGCTAGGATTCGGGTGTGGTGCTGCTAAGTTCGTGGATGTTGCTAGGATCTTGGGAGGGTTGGAAATGACCCTTGAGGAAGCTCAACACGTTGTCAGTGACTATCGGCGATCCAATCCTGGTATTGTAGCAGCATGGAAGAGACTCGAGGCTAGCTTTGCGGAAAGTGCCAGAGCACCTGGAACGAAGGAACACAGGATGCCGTTACCTAGTGGGCGTGACATCGTCTACCATAAGCCGCACTATTCAGGCCGCGACCTCGCATGCACTCCGATCCTGGGGCAAGGCGTTAGGAAAGTGTACGGTGGTTTATTATTTGAGAACCTCGTCCAAGCAACCGCACGCGACATATTCTCAGAGCACCTGCTTAAGCTTCAAGATCTTGGGGGGCACTTCATGCCGATTCTGATCGTTCACGATGAGGTTTTGTTAGAGGTTCATGTCGACGAGGCGGTGGAAGCTAGCACAATCCTACAATCAATTCTAGAAACACCTCCAACATGGTGCCAAGATTTGCCTCTTAGCGCAGACACTCAATTCCTAACCAAATACACAAAATAATGATTTCAATAGACGAAAACGGCCATGGAGACCATGGAAAAGATGATCTTGGGTTTCCCAAGATGGTAGATAGTTTGTTAGTAGCTCCTCTGTGTATGTTAGATATTTCAGATGTTGTAGCAATCATTGATGACAAGGTAGTTATGTCGGGGGGTGGTCATCTAGAGCTTGACCAAATGTCCATAATGCTAGCCAGACATTGGATGCTTAGTGAGGCAGAAGCTCGAAAGGACTCCCGCTCCTTAGATGATATTGGCGAAAGCACAGAAGAGGGAGAAAAGGAGTTTATTTCGTGAATATTACGTTAGAAGATTTAGCAGACTTCGCATCATCTCAACCGCCGTCTGAATGGGTTGACACCTTGTCAAAAGACGATTGTCCTTTGTGTCAGTTTGCTAGAGCGTCTTGGGGTTTTGTTCACGTCAGGTCCACGTTTGACATGGTCGCCGCTTACTCTGGACCCGATGAGATGAGTAGATTATCAAAGCTCATGCCTGTGGACTCCCGTTACCGTTACGTGCTATCCATGCCTCCAGTTCCTGCGAAGGTCACTTGGGGAGGACTTTCAGATGCAATCCGCTCGCATTTAATAGCACCGCCTGACCCTTCCTAACATGCTACGATTCCTCGCCAACTTAGTATCCAATGAGGCCCTTCTAACGGATGACCCAAGCTCTTTTTCAGTGTTAGGGTTCCCCTCGAATAAACGGAAATGGGCCGCTCAATGGAAAGACCCTGAAACGAAGCACTGCTTCCTTTCTGGGTGGGAAGGTCTTTCTAGAAACGAGCGCATCTCGAAGCATAATCCCCCGGTTACTTGTCGAGGTGTCATCGTCGATCTCGACTGTGCTCCAGTAGAGCTGAACTTCTCCAAAGGTTATGAGCCCAGCTTCACAAGCCGCTCATTTAGTGGGGGCTACCATCTCCACTACTTGTTCGAGAACCCTCTCCACCTGGGGAACGTGTCAGGGTTAGCTTCGAGGTTTATGGAGACGTTAGAGACGAAACTAGCTCTCCCTGCTCTTCCCGGCTACGACAGGAATGCGTTCCGTAATCCCTCACAATATTACGAAGTAGGTAGGGAATGGGCGGGAGCGGGGAAGCCACTTGATGACTCACTAGTCCATGCCTGGTTCATGTGTGCTTCAAAGAAATTCCGGTTTCAGGATTCGGGAGAAGCCGCGGTGCCCATTGACAAGGTTAGGAAATACTTGTCGGAGAAATACCCTAACAAATGGCCTGGAGGTTGGGAATCATTCGACGTAGGCGCGCGAGGTGTTCGTTTCTGGGATGATGACGGGGATTCCTTCTCGGTTATTGTCAGGGAAACCGGGCTCACTTGTTTCACGTCAGACCGTGGATTCATACCTTGGAGAGACGAAGAACTCTTAGGGGCTAAAGAAGTGAATCTTTATCAGGAAACCGCGCTCACGGATCCAGCGAAAGACATCTGGTTTGACGGTAAAAACTATTGGAAACCTAACAGTCGCGGTCAGTGGGTGTGCCGTAACGAGACGCAGATTAAGGAGGATCTACATTGTATGGGACTCTCTAACAGATCCCCTGAAGGTGGTGGTGCCTCTCCGGTGTCTAGGTCCGCCATGCATATCAGAGATGATAAGCAGCTCAAGGTAATATCAATGTTCTACACTCCGCCAGGCGTTCGGCACCCTAACAACCCAGCGGAGGGTGTTGAGCTCAACATTGGGAATGTTAGCGCTCTAACACCAGCGCCAAGCTTTGGTGAATGGGGTGAACGATTTCCACGGCTTCAAGAGTTCTTTGAAGAGTTCTTTTTCAAGGAACCTCGAGAACGTTTTTTAGCCCACTTAGCTCATGCGTATAGGTGCGGAGTCAATGAAGACCCCCAACGAGGGTTGGGGTGCATCATCGCAGGTCCTGTTGGAAACGGAAAGACCTTCACCGCAAACCAGATATGCGGGCGTTTGTTAGGAGGCGGGGTTGACGCTAGTCCTTACCTAGTCGATGGGGACAATTTCAACTCAAACCTAGTGACCAATCCCGTTTGGACTCTGGACGACGTCGCAAACAAGGCGTCTTGGTCAGAGCACTCTAGGTTTTCTAAGAAGTTTAAGAGAGCGTTAGCGAATGATGATTTACCATGTCGTGCTATGTATCAAGCCCCTATCATGGTTCGTTGGACTGGCAGAATCTACATGACTGCTAATGATGACTATGAATCCCTCAACGCGCTTCCTAGGACTGACATCAACATTAAGGACAAGCTACTCATACTCAAAGCCAACGATGTGATCATAGACCCCTGGATCACTAACGAAGAGCTTGAGGAAGAGCTTCCCCACCTTGGTGCATGGTTGTTAGACTACGCGCATGAGCCCAGTTATCTTGGGGGCAGGTTCGGGGTTCGACCTTGGGTAGACCCTGAACTAGAGAAGAAGATCCTGGAAGTTGGCCCGAAAGCACCTGGCGACGAAGTTTTAGCGGCATTCCGTAAAGGCCTGACGGAACCCTTTGTCGGGCTTTGCTCTGATCTATATGATAAGATAGTGATAGATAACTCAACAGCTGCCTCCAAGATTTTCAAGAAGCCCCAACAACTAGGATGGCACTTGAAAGATAGGCTTGACGCGTGTGACGCTGGATACTCGAAGAAACGTACTAGGGATGGCCAAGTCTACACTATCCAGCCATTAGAAGACGAAACAACAGACGCAGACGAAGACGATGCACCCTTCTAAATACGGAGCGAGAGCTCTAGACAAGGCCCGAACTGACATTATCCTAGCAAGGCTCCTTGATCAAGGCGAGACGTCTCACAAAGTACTACGGGAACAGATTATTAGAGACTATTTGCTAGCTTACACATCAAGAACCGTTGATCACTCCGACAACGCTAGATGGGGGATGATCGCTCAACTCTGGTCTCTTCATGGCCAAGCTAAGATCTTTAGAGATATTCGAAAGGGGACTTGGATCCTGTGTTAGCCGATCCGAAACGCACTAAACGATGCGTCTTCGACTGTGCAGTTGTCCGTTGAGGTCTCGTTCTGTATCCAAACCTCTAATGTTACCCCAGCAGCAACAGAAACATTTCCGCAAATGCATACGTTCCCTACGTCGCCCCCGCTCCCGATCTTATGCGTTGCTCGTGTTGTCAGTTGGATCGCACCGTTACTGGCGAACACTGCGAAGGAATACGTTTCATTAGCGCCTCCGCTGATGCTTAGAGAAACGTTGACGTGATAGACGCCAGTAGTACCTACGGTTATGTCCTCAGTAGCGTTGTCCGCGTTCAGTCCTTGCTCAACGCTAGACGAAGTGGAAAAGGGAATCTGGACCTTGTTAGAGAAGTCTGTTGATGAAGCGGAGATTGTTAGAGCAGTGGCGTTGCTCTGAATCTTTAGCTCTGCGTATTGTCCTGCGTGGGAGAAAGCACCTTGTCCTACTGCAAGCGCGGTGAATTTACGCTCACTCCCACTTGCTTCAGATGCCAGATGCCCTTCGAGATAGTCACCACTTGCAATTGAGGTAGATGGGGTAAAGTCGGTAAAGTTTGCCATAGTTGTGATTGTTGATTTATTCGATTTCTGTCAGGGTTACCCCTGCAATAGTTGTTAGGGTTGTTCCTGCGATAGTCGTTAAGTCCTCTCCCAGAGGATCGGGTGCATATAGCCATTCACTCTTTGAGTCGTTTGAATAAATGGATCGGATACGTCTAGTGATAACCTCATAAGAAACATAAGTGTAACTCCCAGGCCATTCATAGATAAACTTAACTGTCTTGTTTACTGCGGCTCCTAGGACGATGTCAGCGCTCCCGTCGATAGGATCTGGTCTAAGTCCTCCCGCCCCTGGATTAATGCCAACCACGTTAGTTTTCTCTCTCGTGACCACTTCGTATGGAGCACCGCCGCCAGGGTCAATGGTAAACTCTATCACGATCTCATAAAGAGTCCGATCTAGAGCGGCTCCCCCTGGTACGAAGTCAGGGTTTGTCCAATCCATTTCAACGTCGATTCTAATCGCAGAAGATGTCAGGATGAACACGCTATCCACCATAGTTAGCCCTGTCGGGCCTTGTGCATAGATTCCGCCTAGGTTAGTAGAGCCTTCGGGAAGATCTTGCTCTTCTGTCGCCGGATCCCAGTTCCATGCGGTTGAATCGTAGGACTGGAGCCCTAACGTGGTCTCAACTCGAAGCTGGCCTTGGGAATCACTTTCAACAGTGAAACTAGTATCGACCACTTCCATAGCAATTGATTTGCCGAGTCTCGTTGACTCAAAAGTGACCACGTCCCCAGGTATTGAGCGCAAAGATGTCGGAAGCATAGAGACCTTAACACTTTCCTGAGCCCTAGCCCTATACAAGAATACCTTACTGATCCTCTGAGCAGCACTTAGGCTTGATGTAAATGGTAGTTCCAAATCTAGATAGTCTTGATGATAAAGTACACCTGGGACGTCTAGAGTCGGAAACTCGGTTTCTTGCCAGTTCCGGTCTGGATCTACGTAAGTTCCCTTGATGCCCTTTGGCAATTCTCTAGTTGATCTGTTATAGTCAAACCGATAGGTGGAAAGCATCTTATCTTCACTGATCACTGCAAGACCATCTTCTACGGGCTTCGCCACAATCGACCACTTACCCCCGACGTAGCGTATTGCTCCTGCAAAACTGTTTGCAAGTTGCTCTAGCACTTCCTCATGAGGCTGGTCTGCCATTATAATGCCGTTACATGTGTAACGTTTCTCAAGGTCGCCCGACTTAGTGGCAACCAGTTCGTTGCAATAGTTGATCGCGTCTGAGCAATCTGCGAAACGTTTCGAACTGTAGGCGTTTATACCCATAAACGCCAGCATGTAAGTCCGAGCGCATTCTACTGGGTTGTTAGAATAGCCTTGGCCAAACCCGCCCGGGTCAGAGGAATTTCCGGTTAGAATGCCATTCCACCCTTTAATCACAGCGGAGAATTCCGGCTGATCTCCTGCAAACTTCCTAGACCATTTCCGAAGCACGACGTAGAGCCCCGCGATAAGCGCAAACTCGTCGGTTGCCTCGATGGGCCCTGAGTCCGCCGGGCCGATACCTTCTGCAACCATCTTGTCATACACGGCAGGCGCTCCGGAACCGTCTATTTTGTGACACGTCACGACGTTAGCATACTTACCAGTCGCGTTACCGTTGGAATCAAGAGATAGCGGTTCGTCATTGATGTACACTTGATCAATGGACTCTACCGGGTGACTAGCAAGTGCAATGAACAAATGAACTTCATTCTGAGGCTCAGAATGCGCGAATAGTATAGGGCCACCTACTCTCGTCTCCCCGAAGACAATACGCATGTAAGGTACTGGGTCTCTAAAGTTGAGGAAGCTAGACCTGCGCTCCTCTCTTAATTGACGTTTCCTTGCCTTCTTGCTCGCCTTGTAGTTGTTGTATCCAGAGAATGCTGTGTAGGAGACTGAAGCAACTGTTAGCGCTGCCTTGACTACAACACCCGTTGTAATGGCCGCAGCCGTCGAACCGCTGCCCAGGAACGCAATTGCGCCTAATGCTATTTCTCCCATCGATAGAACCCTTTCGCGTAGTCGTTAGGAATTGTTATGAAGCCCCCTTTTAAGGTGTTTTCTAAGATCGTAGTCACTGCTAGAGCGTCACCAACTTTGGAAACAAGTCCTACCATGTCCCCCCGAATGATCGCAACGTCTCCCTCTCTCGGCGTCTCGTGGTGGACAAAGCCAAGCAACTCTAACTCGTGGGACACCCTACGACGTAGAGGACCAAACTTTCGAAGCCCTTCGTCTTTCTTCCGGTAGTTGCCTCTGAAATGGCTCATGCGGTTTACTCCCGCCAAGTGATCGACCCAACCCGCGATGAATAGTGCGCAATCCCATTCACCAACGCGGTAGGGCTTCGTTAAGGACTCTTGGAGGTATTGTGTTAGCGTCATTTACTAGTGCTTCATGTCGACCGGTGCCTTGATTCCTGCCACTAGGCTAACTGCCCCCACCCCTGACAATATCTTGATGATTTCGTCTGAATCGATGTTGCTTGCCATGATCCAGAACGGTGCCACTGATAGAGCAACTACTCTGTTCTCGGAAGAAATCGGTTCACCGCATTTTGCGCAATGCGCCTCCTTCATCCACGGTTCCCAGCACTTTCGAGGGTGCGCGTAGCTCATTCTGCCCTTGTCATCTCGCCAGTAGCGGAACGTCTTGCAACCGCAAGGCTTCCCGTGCCAAATCCGAGAACAAGTCAGAGCAGGCAATCCCTGCCTCGCTTCGCTCGTTGTGATGCCTGTCTTCATGCGATTGTTCTAGTATAGCTGTTAGTCATAACTGGATCTTTTTTCCTTGTAGGTTAGGTAGAAAACGCATGGAAGTGTCATTGGGAAAGCCACCCGCCAAGCTATCTGCGACTGAATATGTTGCCCCCCATGCTTGTTTAAGTTTCGTCATTTCGTTCACAATAGTAAGTGTTAGAACTGAGTCTTTTTCTTTAACCTCCACCGAGAGAGTGTCCATCTGACCACGGAAGATTTCTACATCATCAATGATGGCCAGGTCGTCAGGGTCAAGCATAATTACGTGGAAGACCGCGTCTCGACCTTCCCAAGAGTCTGTTTCAAGGTTCGGAAGGTCTCCATTCTGGACGTAACCTAACTGACACTTTAGGGAAGAAATGCGAGTGTCTGAGGTATCTCGGAAAGGTTCTAACGCAAAAGCACCTTCTAGTCCTACGTAGTTATCCCCATCAAAAAACAACGTCCCCAACCCTGACCAAGCAAACAAGGGATCATTCTGAAAGTCCAGAGATGCCGTAATGACCGGTACCAAGATTTCCGCATCTAACGCATCTTCAAAAGCTGTGGAGAGTCCTCTAGGCATTTGTCAGACAATCGCCTCTGTTAGAATTACTTGCTCTGCTTGGATAGAAGATGTGAATGGGCGGTAAAGATTAGCAACGTTAGCAGTCCATGCTGGGGCTCTCGTCAGTCTAAAGACACCGTAGACACTAGCACTGTTTGAAGCGGTTACCGTTGATGAGGAGGCAACAGGCAACCACAGATGAGGCCATATTTTTAGGTCGTATGATCCAGCGGATATGGACGTGTCTATGCTCTCGGCTACTCTACACATCTGGCCAGTGTTGAATGTCACCCAATCGCCTGCGGCTAGGTAGGGATTCAACGAAGGACCTGTGAGGATTGGGACGGATCTTGAGTAAATAGGTGATGTAGTCTGAACGGTAGGGTTCTCATTAGTCAGTCCTAGGTTTCTACATTGGCTAGGGTCTCGAAGAGAGAATGCATGAAGGTTGCCTTCCACCTGCATGAAGAATCCTTGTAGATCCTGCATTTGTGCGCGGTTCATGGCCTTGAAGCGTATTGTGCATTTCCACCTCTCCCGGAGCCCCCTCGTTTGCAATGTGGTACCTGTGAAAGGGTTAGGCTGGGAACCGTGGTTGTAGTCCATAGCCCAATCGATCTGGATTGCTTTGGCTACTGAATCGGGAAAGTCTATGACTGTCATTGTGCAAACGCTTTAGCGGGTTGTCCTCCATGTGCGATAATCTCCATGACGCCCTCGATAGCTGAATTCTTGGTTTGTTGTGCAAAGATCGCCATTTGCTCTTCGTTAGGGTTGCCGTCGTAATGGTTCACTTGGGTAAACGCTAGACCTGAGCCCATCCCTGAAGAGTCCTTGAGTGCATCGTTTGGAATGATGTTGCCGCTCCGCCTAGGTGAGAAAAGCTCAGGCCCTCGCTCGCCCACTAGGTAAGTGCTCCCGCCTGAAACAGGCCCGCCGTCTGCGCGTGCGTCAGTGATACCGAAGAAACTAGCAATGCCTCCGAAGATTGACCCAGTCATCCCCCCACTATCCGCAAGGCCCAGAATAGACCTCGTAGCTAGTGCCTTGAGCTGGATCCTGGCAAGTTCCGCAATCGCTTGGTTTGCAAATTTCTTGAAATCCACAGTCCCGTTCTCGGCAAACTCAGTAACAAAGTTAGTTAGCTTATCAAAAGTGGTGGCACCAAAGCTTGATATTTCTTGCTGATAAACTACTAGAGCCGCACCCATGTCGGTTAGCTTCGCTTGGACGATTTCCACGTTCTCGACTGCTTCCTTGGACCCACTGCCTCCTAATAGAGTTGTGTCGATGCTCCTGTCACCCTGCGGGTTCCCGTTAGGACCTGTCCCTGCGACCCGATCCAGTTCGTCTGCCACCTTCGACACTGCGTCGCGGACTTCAGTGACTGCTTGAGCCTCTGGGAACAGACTAGAGAGAGCGTCTGTGACAAACCGCTCGTCAGCGGTTGCCTTCATCATCCTATCGAGCTCATCTTGGTAGGGGTTGGCTTGCCCCCCTGTAAACGCGCTTTGCTGTATGGTAGCGCTTAACGTGTCCGCAAATGACGTAGGTTGTGCGTCTGTCGGTTGCAGGTTGCCTTTGATTATGTCTCGAGCCCATCCCATCCCCGGCCCTTTGAAGAACGGAAGCGCTTGGACTAGCGTGTTCATCTCCCCTGCTATCCTATTGGAGAAGGCAGTAAAAGCGACATCAGCCAAATGGATAAACACTGCCCTGATAGTCGGGCCTAGCACGTTCCCAAGTGAGGTGAATTTCGCCTGGAGGAAGAGAACGAACCGCTCTGTCCTCTGTTCGCTTGAAGACAAGGCGGAATTAATCTCGGTTAGAATGCTCTTAACAGCAGGGAGAAGTTTAAGCCCGATCTCAGTGACAACTTCTCCGATGTTATTTTTGAGAATGAGGAACTTACTTGCCGCCGTCTCATTAGCGATAGATGCCTCATTGACGCGAGCGTTGTTCTCGGTCCACATGTCTGAGGACTGCCCAAGCTTGTCCCTAACAATGTCCATGTTCTGAGCTAACGTCAGAAGAACAGCGGTGTTCTGCGCCCCAGCAATCTTGAATTTCTTCAGAGTCTCCGTTGCTCCCGTCCCCTGTTCCCCCAACCGATCTAGGAACGTTAGGAAGGTGTTGAAGGCGTTATCTTTGAAATCTGCGGCTAGCTGCTCTACACTAGTGCCCATCACCCTCGCCATCTGCTCGGCTTCTTTCCCCCCTGCTTGGATCGCGGAGTTAATGGCAATCATGGCCCGACCTACGCTAGACCCTGCGCTTTCGGAACGCTGACCAAGCTCTTTAAGCGCAGTGGAGATTCCTAGAACATCCACAGAGGACACCTTGAAAACAGAAGTTGCCTGAGCGACCCTAGTCGACATCTCTAGGATTTCACTTTCACTTGCTTTAGCAGAGTTACCCAGTCCAACTAGAGCGCTGGTGAAATTGTCGGCAACGCCGACCCCTTCTTGAGTAACCGTTAGAAGTCTAGCAATAGCCTTGGCGCCTTCTTCCCCCGCCACGTCAGAAGCTTTAGCCATCTCGGCCATGATCTTCGTAAACTTGGCAAGATCTTTAGTCTCGACACCTAGTTGACCCGCCGCTTGGGCTAGTTCAAGGAGCTCGACCTTTCCGATCGCGAACCGCTTCGTGAAAGCGCTCATGTCCGCCTCGAACTTTGTTAGCTCCTTGCCCGCTAGCCCAGTCGTCTTGACAACCCCCACTAAGGCAGTCTCATAGTTAGCAGCTGCTTGGACGATCTTGGTGACGCTAAAAGCACCCGCTAACGCTGCGCCTAGTGCATTGATGGGAGTCAGTAACGACTTGAACCCTCGCCCAATCTTCTTACTAACGTTTGCTAAAGTCGTCTGCGTCTTCGTCCCCCAACGTTGAACGCTTTTCTGGGCCTTCTTTAGACTAACGTTAAGGCTTCCAGTGTCTGCCTTGACCTTGATGACCAAGGTTCCTAGTGCTGTAGAACGTTTAGCCATTACTTAGACCCTCCCTCATTTGAAGGTGAGAATTGACCAGGAATCGGTTGAGGTTGTCCAGGTGGATTTGAAAAACGCATGTCCCAAAAGAATCTAATGTAGGTTTCTGTTAGTACCTTCTTTTGTGCAGCACTCAAACCGTCGAAAGGCGGCATGGCGGATTTTCTCGTAAACGAGCAACTCACGCTGAAGAGCATCAATGTAAGCACGCTGATAGTCGTTAGGTTCATCATATTTTAAGATTGCTTTAACTACTCTCGCTTGTGCTTTTCTCTCTTCGTCTAACGCTACTCTGAGCGCAGATTCTGCGGTTGTTTCCGCTGCTTTCTTCAGGTAATACGTAATAGCATCTAACAGAAGCCGTATGAGGACCACTATTTTCATCCAGGACAGTCATGAAACCTCTTGATGATGTCAGTTACGTACCTCGCTTCCTTTTCAACGTCATCCGCGTATTCATACCACTCTGACGAATCACCAAAGAAAGGCTCGTAGATTCCGCTGGGGCACTTCTGGTTAGCGTTAAAGAGGTAGCCCCTGCCATTTCGTTTCAGTTTTACGCCTCCGTCTCGCAGGACTCTGTCAGGGTAGAAAGCCGTCGTTGATGCCTTGAACGCTCCACCTAGCTTTTCTGCGGTTGACTGAGAAGCCACAATTATCTCGGCTCCGTGTGCCTGCCCATCGTAGGCGTTAAAGTGCAGCTCTAACGCCACATCAAGCCGAAGAGCTCTCGATGTTTTTCCGTGCTCTCTCATCGCAGTTGCATAACCTAGCCTACCATCCCGGTAAATGATGTGAGCGCAGAAGCCTGACGAATTGAGCATGCCCGCCGCTGCTTCCGCTACCTTGTTTCGACTCTCCCACTCATCACTTCCATCGATTGCCTTCGCACCTGTGCCGGGGGTGTGACCAACGAACAAGCCAACATTGAGAACAGTGTCAGCGTCTGGGCAAGATACCTTGTTAGCGCACGGCCACACCCAAGGGTCCGGAAGTGTTGCCGTGTCGTTGTGGCTTGGGTTGGACGTGTCTAGCACCTCTGCGTTAGCCTCGAGGATGTCCTCAACTAACGCTCTGGCGACTTTCGACCCTTGCCCAAGGAGCACGGAAAGACGGCTAGCCCTCCAGTTGTTCGCCTGGAGGTGCTCCCTATCTTGCGGCGTCAACGTCGTCAGCACTACTGGCCGTTCTCAATGCCTTTGATCCCGCTTCTCAGCGTAACGGCTAACACTGCTGTAATGATCACTTGAACCGCATCAGCAATGTCAAGGCTCCCGGTTGCAACAGAAGCAATGGCCCCCGTGATAGACGCGAGAGCGGTTAAATATGTTTTATAGCCTTGGAGGAATTTCATGGTATTTAGTTAGTATTTTGACTCGGTGTAATAATCTACCACACTAAAGCAAAAACTAGGCATCCTTTACTGTTTCTTTCTGGGATTGGATCGACTGGAGCCTTGCTAGGACCGTTGCGTTCATCTCTTCCGCTTCTTCTGCCTCTGTCTTTTCCACCGCGTACATTCTGCAATCATCGGCGGTAAAGGGGCTGGGTTTCTTCTTGGGGTCGCGGTGCAAGTTGAATAAATCCGCCCTAAGTTGGCCCCGCTCTAAATCTGCTCTTTCATCGTCTTTCCGGATCGCATCCCTCAACGCGGAGACGTCCCCCAATGTTAGGGTGTAAAACTCTGCCTTGGTGACTCCTAGCCTAACGCGGAGGTTAGCCCATATTGCAATAGGATCTAGGTAGCGCGTTTCTTCGCTCTCTTCTTCTTCGCAGGCTTTCCCGGCGAATCGTCCAGTTGTCCTAGCAGCTCTGCGACCTTCTCAAACAGTTCCGTTGGTCCCATCGAGAGCGCTTCTTCCATCGTGGGAGGGTTCTCCTCTCCTAGCTGAAGCGCTACATAAAGAGCGGTTAGTGTGCGAGGGTCTGACGAGTCGAGTTCGTCGCCCTTTAGTACGTTAACGCCTGCGTGTTCTGCTAGATAGCAGACGGCGTGCATTGTTAGTTGTTCCATGTTTTGACGAGGTTAGGCTCAGCGGGGTTTCGCCTGGGCCGGTGGATTCTGTAGAAAACACGCGGCCCAAGCTTAACCCCGCCAAGAGATATTTTAGATTATGGGGTAGGCGGGGCAGGAGGCCAGATAGGAGTAGTTTCTGCCGGATCGATCAGACTTAGAATTGATTCCTGTGCTACGTGGAACTCTCCCGTAGGAGTGATAGTAAACGTGCGCCGTGTCTGCTCGTTCGGACTGATGTCATGAGACCCTAGAGAAGACACAAACCCTGACCAGATCTCACCTGATGCGTTGGAATCAGTGTACTCAACCATAAACAAGGCAGTTGTGTTAGCTTCAAACGCTGAGACCAAAAGCTGATGGTTCTCTGTGTTGTTGTCTGCCACCTCTGACGGATTGCTTCGAACCTCCGCAGTGAGCTCTCCGAAGGACTTTGCCCCGCCTTCTTTAAGACGTTCTTCTGCTTGGACCCCGGCGACGCAGTCAAGAAGGTCATCGTCTTCGATGACTTCCCGGGTCCTCTCAGGGGTGCTCATGTTGTACAGTTTCCCGATCTCAGAAAAGTTTAGTCCTGCGTCAGTTGATATTGATAGTTTGGAGCATAGTCCTCTCATGGTATTTCTATTTTAGGGTGTTAGTTAGTTGTTGCTAGCTAATTTAACGCGGATTCATCCGATTCAGTAGGTGCCGAGGCTCCCCGTGCAGCTTCTGAGATCGTGACCGCTATAGGGAGAATCTGCGAGGCTGCATTGATGCCGCCTTGTTTTACGGCTAGATCTAATGCGGCCATTACAGCGTTTGCTTGATCTTCAGTTAGTGTGACTGTGACTTCTGACGAGGTTTTCATTGTGTTTCGTTGTTGTGTTATGTTTATTCTGAGACAATCCATTCTGGTTTCATCTCACCAAGGGTGCCGGTTTCATCAATCACGTAAGCGGTGACTTTCTCCCATGGCTCGAAATCCGCCATGCTAGCCGTTTCGAGCATCTCCACCACCGCAGCATGTCGTGAGAAGACGGGAACCAGGTCAGCTCCGAGCGCCGTGACGATCTCCTGAACTTCCTCCTTAGGTTTCGGGTTCTCCTTGGTCCCCCAGATAAGCTCGAACCCCCGCTGGACGGAGTTCGCAAGACGGTTGAGGGTGAGGTCTGAGTCAGAAACGAGTTGCTTTGCTACCCGCTCAGCTTCGGTAGGCTCTGCTTGTGGTGCTGCTGGTGTGATGATGTTGTTAGTAGTTGCCATGATAATTGTGTTGTGTTGTTAGACTGATGCTGTGATTCCGATGTTCTCGAGCGCTACGAGGATTGCGTTGATTGCCGTTCTCGATTCTGCGTCAACCGTCGCACCTCCACTAGGGTCCGCAATGTGAGAGGCTTGTGCGGGTGGAGTGACGCCGTGCAAACCTACAGCGCCAGCAAAGGTAGCGTCCCCTGCTGAATCGACTAGCAGTGCCTCCACTTGGTTGCCTGTCCTCAGCACGAATTGGCCAGCAGTAAAGTCTGTGGAAATCTCGAATGTGTTTTCACCGCTAAACCCAGAATATCCTATCCTGTTCGTGTTAGCGCCCCGGTAATAGGTAATATAGGCCTTAGTGGTCGAATCGGTGGCTGCCTCAGTATCAGACAATCTCAACAGCTCATTGTCTCCCTGGAGAGAGACCAGCCCAGCCTTTATACTCATGTCCCGAACCGTTCCACCTCCCGAGCCTGCCTCTGTCCCAATGACAAAAGTGTCAGCAGTATCATTCCATCCGATGTGGGCGCGCTCGTAGTCGGTGGCGTTTGTGTAGGTGTTATAGATGTTAAACGTTTGGGCGTTGACACCGTTACGTTGGCCGAGGGTGTTGGCTGCGTCCCTGACCAGCTTGAGGTCGGCACTACCGACCGCCGACCAGGAATCGCCAACTGTGTCTCGCCACCCGAGTTCCAGCTCTGAGTTCAGGAGGAGCGTCCGCCCTGCGCCGCCAGACCCTGCTACGAAATTAACCAGCTCCCGTGATGGTCCTCCTCCGGAGTCATTCACAAACATCCTCATCCTACCGTTTATTGATGACAGAGCAGAGGTTCTCCCTGATGAAGAAGCAAAATTAAGGTAACAATTATCGTTGTACGCTCGGGATTCAATAGCCAACTCCGCGCTATTGAGTGCAGTCCCTCCGAAGACAGTCGCGCCGCCAGCCGCTGAAGCCTGTAATAGACTCACTCCACCCACCTGCAAATCTAGCAGGTTGCTAGTGCCAGGACTGAGAGTGTCAGTCTGGTTAATCAGCAAGCCAGTATCATTGCCCGCCGCCTTATTGGTAGTGTAGTCGAGCGTCAGTGCCGCTTCGTCGCCCATTGCCTGATCCAGCACGATTGGCGTTGATGCCGTAATCAGTGTATTCGCGTCCGCGTCGAATGCACCCCCGCCCGCTGCGTCAATTGCTGCTTGGGTTAGGGTCGAGATCGGCTTATCCAGGTCACTTGTGTTGTCGACGTTACCTAGACCAACCTGCGCGGCTGTTACCGTGTGGGGGTTGTTAGTCAGTGCTTCGTGGTTGTCTACGTCAGTCTGGACAACCCCGATAGCAGTGGCTTGCAGTGTTGAAACTGGTTTGTCTAGATCGCTGGTGTTGTCGACTTGATCCAGACCTGCAATCGTTCCCGCATTGGTTATATTGCCGTCCTTGTCGACTTTGAACTTGCTAGTGCCTCCTATTTGCAGGTCCAATAGTTTACTTCCTGCGGCACTAGCAGTGTCAGCAACGTTAATTTTTATGGCATCGAAGACAGTTGTGCCGTCGTTCCAGGTATCTGTTAGGTTGTAGATCTTTGGCATGATGTAATTAGTTTAGGCAGTTCTCTGGAATAGTTGCTCGCCGAATCTGTCAGTGATCGCGTCTCCTGCACGGTCCTCAATGGACGGGAGCGCTGCCAATGCCTTGAGCTCAAACGCGGATTCCCAGACGAACCCGGCACCGTAAGAACCATCATCAGGATCGAAGTCATCGAAGAACCCTGAGATGTCCGTGTGAGTGATGAAATTATCAGTTGAGATCTCAGTGCCGCAGGAACCGAGAAGGGTTCCCGCCAGTCCAGAACGCAGTTCGTCGGCTTCCGAACGGCTGTTTGCATAGATCCTAATTTGAGTGGAGAAGATCGAGTCATCCAGCCCAGAACCTATATTGATCTCGAATTCTGCACCTAGGGACTGATAAACGATGCACGGGTTCGCAGTGCCGTCTGGTGCTTGGTCAGGGTAGACCCTGCGTGATACGTCGACAGGTGTTCCCGACTTAACAAGAGCCACTAACCATTTCTTCAGAGGGCCTGGATTCATATCTTAAAGTGATCGTTGAAGGTGTCTAGCCCATTAGCACGGAACTTGATCGCCGCAGGAACAAGGAAAGGTTTTGCCGCGTGATACTTTGTCCCTAGCTCTAGGAATCTGTAAAAACGAACAGCCTCATCTGGTTGGTATGTTCTGCGCGTCCTTCTTCCTGATTTCGTTAATCCTTTAGCCCTAACGAACCTCTTACTAACAAACTCGCCTGGTCTTGTGGTAAGCGTCCTAATGTTAGGTGAAGGTTTGTCTATAATCAACGAGCGCTTAACGTGCGCTGAGGTTGCTCTACTTTTAGCATCCCTAAGTAGCTGATCCCCGCTGGCATCAAGTGCCTCAAGGGTTGCCTTCTTAATACGAGGCTTCATCCCCTCGATCCTTCGGTTGATCTCGGCAACGCCTTTGACTGAGTGCCCAAAGATCATGCGGCGGCGAATGTCCTCACTCTAAACGGATCACATAGCCTCTTAGCGCCTTCAGGTACGTCCGCCATCTTGTTAGAATCAACCTCAGCCCTGTTGTGAAAAAAGTGGGCAACGAGAAACAGAATAGCCTGTTTTAGTTGTGCGGGTAGATCCACGTCAGCGTAGCCTACCGTGAAAGTAATAGTGACATCTTTGCTAGGTTCATGGCCGGAAACCTGAACGACCGCTACTCCGCTAGCGTCGACCAGGAACGAGGAGGCGATGTCGTCCTCCACTTCCTCTAGTCTCATCGGAGAACCATCTTCTAGTAACATTGGGGTGCCGTCCTCTAAGAGCATCGCCCCTTTCGACTGCTGCACACTGTCAATCGTCTGGACTGGGTAGGCAGGGAGAGTTGTCTTACCTCCCTCAGCTAGCGTGGTGATGAATGTCTTCTGGCTTTGCTCAATCTCCGTACCAGTGTAGTCAGCAATCCAACTTAACGCCGCTGGGTAGTAATAGTCTTCAATCAACTCATCCTCAGCGTTGCTCGATACCCGGAGGTGCTTCTTGAGAAGTGCTAGAGTTACAAAGGCCATGGTTAGCTAATTTCTTTGGCTAAGTTCTTTCGGATGTAAATTGCCGCAACGTTAGCAGGTAAAACCGCCAAGTCCCCACTATTTAATGCAACCCCAGCAAAGCCTAAAGACCATTTCATCTCTACCTTAACCGTCCCACCGTCTACCATTTTCACCCCATCGACAAGGTCAAAACATCTCCCAGGAGATGAGACATAAGGCAAAGTGCCGGCATTCTTGGCTTTGCGCTTCGCTCGCTTCTTCTTCTTCTTCGGAGGTTCCTCATCAAGGGTTTCCTCTAACAAAGCGTCGTCTCTTTCTAGTTCGTCTTCCATAGTCTCTGGGGGTATGTGGGACCGCTGACACTATGCCAGCGGTCCCTTGTGATCTTGTTAAGCTGCGATGATCAGCTTGCCAAACGCGCTCGGGAGCTCGTTGACAAGGTCATGGCGCATCTGTCCACGATAGCCAACGAAGCCGTTAGCAGCGTAGAGCTCACGCAACTGACGCACCGACAGATCACGCCGGACGTAGTTGGTGCAGTACTTGTTCCAATCGCCGAAGGCTGCAACCTCATTATCAACTGTCAGATTGTCCTCTACTTGATCTGAGAGGATAATCTCATGGCCCCAAATCGTTCCAGGAGCACCTTCTCTAACAGAGGGAGACCAGAGGAATCGACCATCGGAATCCTTGAGCTTCATGACCAAGGTTTCCGTTGATGGGTTCATTAAGAACTTGCCGCCTGCACGCCCACTCGCAGGAACAAGCGCACGTAGATCAGCCAAGTCTTCGAAGGACACCGCTAATGTTACAGCGGTGTTAACCGTGTTTGTGATACCCGCCAGGAGGCTTGTAGGCCCTTTAGCGTCTGTCCCTAACACCGCAGCAATTTCAGCAGCGTTAGCAAACGCTTGACCAAGCTTAGTGGCTAGGTAGTTCGGGAGATTGATCTCACTATCATCAAGAAGCTCTTCGTGGACTTTGACCAGTTTGC
>Ga0213868_10001668_pt1 | contig 21468 bp, 12 predicted proteins | sample PICome_9_FD_160087 | JGI IMG/M metagenome (GOLD analysis project Ga0213868, IMG submission 160087) | Coastal seawater microbial communities near Pivers Island, North Carolina, United States - PICO127 | ecosystem: Environmental > Aquatic > Marine > Coastal | place: USA: North Carolina...
AAAAAATGAAACCACGTACTAAAAAAAGGATTCTAAACTTGCCTATTGCAGGACATAAAGTAAATGATACAGACACCTGTGAGTCAGTCAGATAGCAGATGGCAGATAGAGGTAGTATGTATTCAACATTGAAACAGGATCTACTTGTACCTTGTACATCAATCATTGATGCAGGAACAACCAACACACAGATGAAATGAGAGGAGTGAAAAAAGAAAATCTACCAAGTAAAATATGTGTCACATGCGATAGACCTTTTACATGGAGAAAAAAATGGGAACAAGTATGGGATGAAGTTACAACTTGCAGTAAAAGCTGCAACCGACAAAGAAGGGAAAAGAAGCAATTGCTCAATAAGGCTAAGAATATGATGCAATATCATATGGACCAAAATCCAGAGGATGCAACAAATTGCAATACAATTTGAATGTTCAAAACGTAGGTAGGAGAGTGGATTTGGCCAGTCTGACTTTCTCAATTGATTCTATCTATATAAGTATGTATATATATCTAAATCTCTATTTATTTGGTTTTCAAAAGACGATGGTCCGTCTAAAAGCATCTCCTGACTGTAGTGTTTTGTTCGTTCATCATAGAAAGGAACAGTTTGTTTCAAAATCGTAGTTTCGTAAATAGAGCCTTGTGTACTGACGTACATACGTATGACGCGCCAAATGAGCAACGGCTCCTTTTTTGTTGCAGACCGTTTTTTGCGCGAACCTAATTTGGGCGGGCAACATAACTGTCGTCCGTCGTGGTGAAAAAAAAGAACGAGGAGGCTTCTTCGAGTAGTCTACTACTAACTACTAATAAAAGTGAAACACTCTTCATCATATAGAGACTGTAGTTACTCCTAGTTTCCATACACTCACACCATCAACACATTGAAGTACATTTCTTTTACACGTTGGGTTCTATTCAAGTACTGCATTGATTCGGTAAGAAAAGGAATTTTGAATGCCACGATTTGTAAGCATTTTTGGATTGCCCGCCGTTTTTACTTGAAAACACGCACGTTCAAGATGCATCACCTCCGTTCCTTATGATAAGTCCCTAATCATTCCCATTGGATACATATTTATATATTTATACCTTATGGGTTGATATATCTATTGGAATGCATCGATGGCTCGGACATGGAATCGAGACATTTTCTACGATTCCTTGTCAGGTTTGGGAGCTTAACTTTTTTTTTCAAATCATTGAATCTCATACAAACATGTTTATCTCTCTTTTTTTTTCGTTTCGTTTCAGCATCCATTCGTTACATTCATTGATAAATAACAATTGTGGTTTTCATGGTACCCTCAAGTAGAGACGTTTCTACAGTTACAAGTAGTGCACCTGTTGCCCCCACTGTACTGGTCCCATCGTCTTTGTCAGATGGCCTCGTTAGTGCTTCCAATGATCCCTTGCATCATCATCATCACAATTCCACTATGGGACTAGATCATCATGCTCATCATCTTCTTGGAACAAATCATGATCATAATGAAAATGATGCAGTGTCTCCGCAGAATGCTGCTTTGGCTATTTCATCGTCTTCTTCTCATGGATTGGAGGATACTACTGCCACAAATACTATGAGTGGCAATCAGACTACTAGTAATATTCTCCACACGGATCCAACACAACCATGCAGACCATCCTTGAATCAAGATACATATGAATCTCAACAGGAACAAACATTGTCGACTTTAGTGAAATCTCAAGTCCATGATACTATCATTCCATCACAATCAAGTCGTCAAGGGAATAAGGATCCATCACATCATGAACCGTTGCAGCAAACCATGAATGGTAGCTCAGGAGAAATCCAACAACAAAAAGATGTATCATTTGAAAACTCCAACAATCATATCAAGGATGTGATTTCTACCCATCCATCTACAATTCCATCCAATAATGATACACATACGGTGCTATCCAAATTTTCTCCAATGCAAGATCGGACGTTTATGGGAAATGGTAGTCATGATCATCAAATGAACCATTCTGCCATAGTGCAACCACCACAGCAACAACAACAACAACAAGGACTATACTATGGACAGGCTCATGCACAAACTCCCATACAATCATCTCCTCGTTCTGCTTCTGGACAAGGAACGATTCCACCACCTTCTGGGTTATCATCTAATTCATCACCACCATCTCGAGATGCATCGCAAGGTCAAGTTTCGTCGCAACAAGTGCAATCGACCGTTTCTTCGCAACCGCAACAACATCATTTTCATCAAGTACCAAATGCGCAACAACACCCACAACAAGGTGGTCCAGTTCATCCTCACCATCATTCTATGCCACCGTCGCATCATCATTATCATCATCATCCGCAACATCCGATGCATAATGCACCTCCACAAGCTGGACCACCCTTTGCACACAATGGACAACAGCAACATCATCATCATCCGTCTCATCATCCTGGAATGATGGCACATAGACCGCCACATTACTACTCTCAACATTATCCAGGTATGCCAAATGGACATCCTATCATGCCACAAGGAATGCCTCCTGGTGCTGCACCTATGCATTCTAGAATGTCTTCTGGAAATTCTGTTTCTTCCTCCAGTAGAAATCCTTCCATAAAACATGGACAATACTCTCCTAGTCATAGCAATAGCAATTGGCAAAGTGATAATGATATGAAACACAGGAAAGAAATGATTCAACGAATTGTAGAGTTACTAAAAAAACGTGAAGGAGCGGCATCACCTGAATGGTTGCAAAAACTTCCCCAAATGGTAAAGCAATTAGAAGTGGCATTGTACCGTTCAGCATCATCCTTTGAAGAATACTTTGATAAAACTACGTTGAAGCAAAGGTTACAAGCGTTGGCGAAAGAAATTTCAAGTAAGTCGAATGAAGATAAGTCGAGAAGTAAGAGGAGTCATGATAGTGTTACTGCTACTGTTAATAAGGATCAACTGATTCCACCGCAAACTATGCCCATGAGTACAATGAATGGAGATGATCCACCAGGTCCATACAATGATTCTCGTTATGTCAACTCCAGTAGACAACCAGATGCTATTCCCTCCAATGCTTCGCATCGAAGCACGGAAATAAATCCAGATATTCTGAGCCGAGAACAGAAAGAACGTCTTCGTCACAAACAGGAAAGACTGCTATTACTTCATCATTCTTCAAAATGTACCAAACAAGATGGAACATGTACTACTCCATATTGTCTTGATATGAAACAGCTATGGACCCACATGGCGAAATGTGAAAATGCGTCGTGCCAAATTGCTCACTGTTACTCTAGTCGGACCATTCTTAGTCATTATCGGAAATGCAAAGATCACAAGTGCCCAGTTTGTACACCAGTTAAATCACATATATGGCGAGAAAAGAATAGAGGCGAACAAGTACCTACACAAGGACACAGATCATCAGCTCCGACAACACCAACTTCAATGTCATCGTCTCTTGCGCCAGTAACCAGCCAGCCTCTTCCCAGTCACCCTTCGCACACTCAATCACATCAAAATATTTCACAATTACCTCCGTCGGTAACCAACAACGGATCTATGCCAGCGCCATCATCGCAATTTCCAAGTCATCCGCCATATGGTTATGGCTCCTACCCACCACCGTATGGTGCAGTTGGAGCTAATTATTCTACTCCCTACAGTCAAATTCCGACTCCTTCATCAAATGCACCAAACAATGATAATACGGTTGTTACGAAACCTCTGCAATCAAGCAGCAGTAATGTACCTCCATCGGTACCTTCATCGAAAGATAAAGTGGTATTACAAGACGATCCACAATCTCAAATGGAAAGAATACGGCACAAGCAGCAGCGTTTGCTTCTGTTGAGGCATGCGTCTAAATGTGATGCACCAGAGGGTACGTGTGAAGTCACTCAACACTGTACGGAAATGAAGAAACTGTGGCATCACATTTCTCGCTGTCAAAAGAATGATTGTGATGTCTTACATTGTCTCAGCAGCAGATATGTACTCATTCACTATCGAAAATGTAAAGATGCAAAATGTGCTGCCTGTGCACCTGTCAGAGATGCTATAAAACGTGGACAACAAGACAAGAAAAGGAAGTTGGAAGTACCTTCTGAACACCCCGTTCCTCAACTTTCAAACATATCTGGAGTATCTCCCATGCCTCCTCAACTTTCAAACATATCTGGAGTATCTCCCATGCCTAAGCGAGTGAAGAACGAAGAAGTGAACCTCGTCCCGTCACTAATTAATAGCTTGACCACTGAACAAATTGATACTCATGTAAAGATGCTGAATCGAGAGTTTAAATTGTCAGCTAAAGAATTGAAAGATAAATGCATGAAAGTTTTAAGGATATTGCGCGATCATGAACATGGATGGGTTTTCAATTGTCCTGTAGATCCAGTCGAACTTGGATTGCCCGACTATTTTGATATTATAAAAAATCCAATGGATTTGGGTACAATTAACAAAAAGTTAGATAAAGGCGAATATTCGTCCATCGAAGCATTTGACACAGATGTTCGCTTGACCTTCGATAACGCGATGCTATATAACGAAATGAACTCCCCTGTTCACACCATGGCCAAGACGTTGCTTGAAATCCACTCTAATCTTTTCAGAGAAATGGTTGCCGAAGTTAAACAGGAAGAAGAGGAGCGGAGAAAAAATGAAAGAGCTTGTAGCTTGTGTGGAGAAGAAAAGAGACTTTTTGAGCCACCTGTGTTTTTCTGCTCCGGAATGAATTGCACAAATACGCGAATCCGTCGGCAACAGTTTTTCTACGTCAGTGGGCATGCGCAATATAACTGGTGTAATAGTTGCTACAATGAGCTTGATGACAAGTTACCCATCGAGCTTCCCGAGTCTCAAATATTCAAACGAGATCTTGTGAAGAAGAAAAATAATGAAGAACCTGAAGAAAACTGGGTGGCTTGTGACGATTGTGAACGCTGGGTGCATCAAATTTGCGGCTTATTTAATGCAAGGCAGAACAAAGATGCGGACGTGAAGTATAGTTGTCCCAAATGCCTTCTTAAAAGAAGAAAAGCAGGCACGGCGAAACAAACTGAAAGACTTCCAGGTGCGGCCGATTTACCAAAAACCACGTTTTCTGAATGGCTGGAAAACCATGTGAACAAAAAGATTAAATGGAAATTCGAGAATCTTGCTTTAGAAAAAGCACAAAAGGAAGTGAGTGAACGATGTCAGTGAAGCATATCTTATTCTTTGTTGTTGTCCTTTTTCTCACTTTGTTTTTAAATTTTCTTAGTCTATTCCGTATGAAGAAGCTCATAAACAAATTACATCAGTTGGCAAGATTACAATACGACAGGTTACATCAACGGACAGAAAATTAGAGGTTAGAGAACGAATGCTAAAACGCTACGAACACAAGAACTATCCAGATCAGTTTCCATTTCGATGTAAGTGTATATTAGTATTCCAAGAATTGGATGGGGTCGATGTCATTTTATTTGCATTATACGTATACGAGCACGGTGAAGATAATCCGCCCCCAAACGATCGCACAATTTATATATCATACTTGGATAGTGTCCATTATATGAGGCCGCCAAAGATGCGCACATTTGTATATCATGAAATTTTGATTGCATATCTAGATTATGCTCGGAGGCGTGGTTTTTCTTCAGCGAATATTTGGGCATGTCCGCCAATGAAAGGGGATGACTATATCTTCTTCGCCAAACCTCCTGACCAAAAGACTCCCCGAGATGCCATGCTCCAAAAGTGGTACATTGACATGCTAACCGAAAGCCAAAAGCGAGGAATAGTTGGAAAAGTGACAAATATGTACGATCTTTACTTTAAATCGGAAGAAGCCGATGCAACGAGTGTGCCTTATTTAGAAGGAGACTACTTCAGCGGTGAAATAGAGAACGTGATAAAAGACATAGAGGATGGTGATAAGTCTGCAGGCTCTAACGATAAAGAAAAGAAAAAGAAAAATATTGATAAAACCAAAAAGATGCGTAAAGGCACTAGGTCTGGTGGTCTAGATGACGACTTTATTACTGGAGATGAGGGAAAGAATGGCGGGAAAGATCCTGTTATGGTTGAAATAGGAAAAATTATCAAACCCATGAAGGACAGTTTCATCGTTGCTTTCTTGAACTGGGAAGGTGCTACCCCTGAACATATGCAAGTCAGTAAGGAGATACTACTTGAAAGAGAACGGCGAAAGAAAGAAGAACCAGAAAATGTTGTTTCAGGAAATACCCTTTCGAAACATACGGATTCATCTATCACTAACGAAGATCCTGAGAAGATATCACAGTCGAAGGATGAAAAGGATCAAGAAGCGAAAAAATCCCAAATCATCGATGATGATGCAGAGGAGATGGACTGTGAAATTCTTGAGAATAGGCAAGCTTTTTTGAATTTATGTAGAGCACCAAATCACTATCAGTTTGATGAGCTCAGGCGATCAAAGCATACTTCGATGATGATACTCTGGCATCTTCACAATCGAGACGCTGCAAAATTCGTACCATGCTGCTACTCGTGCAGCAAGGAGATTCTTAGTGGAATTCGATACACTTGTGCGACGTGTACGGACTTTGACTTATGCCAAGAGTGCTATCGTAATCCGAAGACCAATAGAGGAACTTGTTCTCACAAGCTTATCGCAAAGGCTGTTGACGGAGACACTGGTCAGAATCCACAACTTACCGAAGCTCAACGTAGAGACAGGAAAAATCACATTAAGCTTCATATTCAACTTCTTGAACATGCTTCGGTATGTGATTCAACAAAATGTAATTCTGCCAACTGCAAGAAGATGAAACAATATCTGCAGCACAGCAAAGAATGCAAAATTAAACAACAGGGTGGCTGCAAAGTATGTAAGCGCATTTTGACGTTATTAAAATATCATGCTCAATCGTGTAAAAATACAAAATGCCCTATCCCTCAGTGTAGAGTTATCCGCGAGCGTATTCGTATGATGGCAAGACAACAGCAAGCTATGGATGACAGAAGAAGACAAATGATGAACCAGAATTTCCGTGGTCAACCAGCATCGGGCTAAATGTTTTATGATTTGAGTACTTATTTTTGTCACATTTTACAAATGCTGTTCTTAATAACATTAAAAAGTCAAATGCAACAGTGAGAGTTTTATTTTTGCTGTATTAATGATAAGTACGTTTGTCTCGAGGTAAATATTGTCACGAATATTCCCCATGTAACCATCGCTACATCTAATATCATAGACTGCCAAGATATAGGCTTCGTACTGAATCTACACATACAAATGATATGTGCAAGAGGTGGGTAGACGAAACTTATGAACGATACACATAAACAACCAATAAAACTAAGGACGAATACAAAACTCGGCAATTCAACACTCAAAATAGCACAGGCACCAGCGATTAAAAAGCGAATGGCGAATTCACAGGATCTATTGGATGCTTTTCCAAAAACTTTATCGTGAACAAGGGCACCTGCGGGTATGATGATCAGAGGAAGTGTCGTAAGAATCACAATCGCCATGAGCAGCCTTAAAGCTGTGGGAATAGCACCATAAGGTAAGGCAGATAGCACATCTGAATCGATTGTTTGCATAAATATCATAGAAAGCCCATTGCCCATGATACAATACGCAAGGAAAACGATCCATAGCGATTTGTTGCAACTGTTCATGAATTCGCTGGGGTGAATCATGGATTCTTGTATTGAAAATGTAAAAGGCACCACTCCATAACCAAACACAGTGATACCAAACCACCTACTGAGGGACGATAAGGACGATGGCCACAAAGAATCCCAGGATATAGTATAGAACCCAGCAAACCCATTTTGTAGAATTCCAATCGATGCAATAATACCAAATACGGCACAAACCAGTCCCGTTCCCAAGGCTGAAACTTTGGCTATAGATTCATAATCTGGCAACATTAATACTGGAATGATGAGAAACAGCATGAAAGTTGCATTTAAGCGCGGTTCATCAGTCTTGAAAGGAGTTTCTTGTATGAAACCCAGAATAGCATCTTCATAAGCTAGAATTATACCAAACATGAGTATAGTCATTGCACTATCAACCATATGAACACCAATAGGCCCAAATGCCATGAGGGCAATATTTGAAAATGTAGACTTGGACTCTTTTTCAAACACACTCGAATGATGATGTTGTTGTTGATGATGATGATGATTGCCCATGTGTTGATTATTATTAACATTAATAATACTATCTTCCTCATCCTTGTCCTCTTCGATTGTCACTTTCATACTGCTCTTGGACATCATATGAACATCAGTGGAGTCACGTTCCATCTGTACGTGATGTTGAAGAATAAAATTTTTAGATGAAATCATTCTATCTACAGAATAAAGATTCCATTTTGTTACTAATGCCAATCCAATCATATGGAACAAGAAGCCTCCTTGACTTGCAGCGTAGGGCATAGCCAAAGTTCCTGATCCTATGCACATTTTGATAATGTTTAACGAAGCCTGCTCTGTTGACGAGGATAACGTCTTGTCGTTATCTACAACTGACTCATCCACATGTGAATCTGCAGCTACTAATAAAGGAGTTGACTCGGAAACCATTTCAACCCTCTGCTTAATAAAACACTGTGATGACCTTCCAATGCATATTTACTAGGATACTTACTACTCGTCAAGTGAGTCCGAGTACGCACTTGACGCGTTTCTGACAAAAATGGAGGTCTTATTACTGTTTACTGTTTATCTCAATAGATCGCCTGTCGACACCAACCATTTCCGTTCTCAAAAACATAAGTGTACTACTCGTAAGATACTCTCTATCTATCTAAGTACGATCGCACAACACTTGTTGCCCCAAATACCAAGTAGATACCAATGTCATGTGTCTCCAAACGTGTGTACGTCGATGTGATAATTCCGGTTCACAATGCCAGTGCTACAATTGAAGAAACATTGCAGTCGGTATTTCGTCAGAGTGTTCCTGAATGTTGGTGTACTACTAGTGACTTGAAGGAAAAGGATGATACTCCTTTCGGAAATTCTATACAGGTACTGGATACTTATAAGAGGTTTTCTTTGAATGAAATTGATACGATACATCTTACGATGTGTTGTTATGACGATGGATCAACGGATGATAGTTGGAACATTTTAAAGAGGATGAAGCAAACTCACGAGGAAAGATCAAACTTGAATCGTCATAGTAACACCACAACAAATACACATAAATTCAATATCAATATGATGATTGCATCCAATGCAGAAGGCATCGCACAAGGTGCTGCAGCTGCTAGAAATAGAGCTGTGGAACTTCAAAAGTATCTGCAAGTGGATGATACATCGCATCGATACCTTTGTTTCATTGATAGCGATGATATTATGCATGAACATCGTGTGGCGCATCAACTAGCTGTCATGTTAGCCATGACGACGGAAGAGCAGAATGCTACTTTGTTGGGTTGTACATTTGATCGTATTCCTAAGGATTCTACTTGGCATTACACGAAATGGGCGAATGGTCTCTCCGATACAAGACTTTTATTAGAACGGTATAGAGAAATAACGGTGATTCAACCGACTTGGCTCATGACTCGCTCCAGGTTTGAAATGCTGGGTGGGTACATTGAGTCCTCGCAAGATGCAGTATCTCATCCTGTTTGTAACAATGTGTATAGATTGGTTCATTCTGAATACGATACGATTCAAACACTCAAACTTGCCGAAGATTTGAGATTCTTTCATGCACATTTGTCGTTTCCATATCGGAACGAATCCTGTGCACAAGTACCAATATCTACGTCTCCTGATTCCAAGATGCATACACCAACATCTTTATCTGGCACGATCAAACTTGTTCGAACATCACCACCTCTCATGACATATAGACATCGTGAGGGACAATCTCAATCATCATCCACCTCTAGGAAACTGTTGCTTCATCTTAGAGCAAAAGCTTTTTTAGACATTATAGTTAGGAATAACAGTCGATGGCTCTATGATCCAACTAGAACACATGTTTCTAATGGTTTTGTCATTTGGGGAGCTGGTAGAGATGGTAAAGACTTCTTCAAATCCCTATCTCATGATGATAAGTGTCATGTACGGTGCTTTGTGGATGTAGATGACAAAAAGATTCAAAGTGGTTACTACATGGTACCGTTTCAAACGAACGACGATCGACCATACTCTTGTACTTCTACCGCGAAACAATACAAAATACCAATCGTACACTACTCAATGCTCATACGAGATGAAACACTGCGACATCAAGTACAACATGAATATTTGCATGAAGATAGGAACAATGCTATGGAATCGACAATTGGAAAAATAACAAAGTGTAACCCGCAAACAAAGCCAATGTCTTCAAAACTATCAGAAGAACCCCCATACAAAAAATCAAAAAATGGAGCTTTCGTAAATAAGAAACTTCATGCCATTCCGAAAAAAGATGAGGAGAATTATTCCCTAATGAAACTGTTGCCCAGTTTGCCTGTGGTTGTTTGTGTCGCCATGTACAGATCCAATGGAATTTTAGAGCGCAACGTCAAGTCCATCGGTCGACAAGAAGGGGTAGATTTATGGCATTTTAGTTAAAAAGTTTTAATACATGGAAGCAGGGCGTTTTCGTTCGAGAACCAGATCATAGACATGAACGATATCGATAGTTTCTATTACTCATTCCTTTTCAATCTCTATTGTAGACTACATCTGGGATTTCCGTTAGTCCTAGCATTTGTTCCATAGAGATGAACGCTACATTTCATCTCCTCCAATAGATCCATCCATTAATCACAAATCTCAAACAGGTTGATTCCCGATTTCAATGATTTTTATAATGGTAACATCAAACGTTACATAGTCAAGCATCTGTTCGGATTAATATACTTGCATTTTCTCCGTTTTATTTCCTTGCATTGTCCAAATCTACTGTTGTTACCACATGTATACAAATTGGTTCATTGTCCTTAAATGATCCAGAACGGCATGTTCATTCTATTTTTGTTTTACAAGTAAATCATGGACAGAAAGTTCTCTTTGATCAAAACAAAATGGATCATTTCTATCACTGCTATTGTCATTGTTACATCTCTCCAAAATCAATATATCATCATCAGATCGATAGTCTATCCTAACAAAGTCGTGTTGACTGCGAAAAGGAACATTTTGAACAGCTTTATGCACCACACTTTCAATAGCCTTAATAGGTAGTGCATGACCTCCATCAGCTGCAAAAACAAACGATGAATCTTGTTTTGTGGAAGAAGCATCTGTATACGGTACTTCTATGTACTCGATCATTCTTGGTCCTGCTAAGAAATGAAGTGCTTGGTCTGTGATTTGAATACCATGACCCATCTCTTGTTGAAATACACAGTTCATGTCTTTGATTTCCATATCTAAAGTAGATTTCATATGAGAAAATTGTAGAGGTCCATACGGAATGACATAATCTACCATGTGAAAGTATTGACCCAAGTCATGTTTTAAGTCTTGACGGATTCTGTTTTGTATACTATCCATTTGATGTGAACCGTCACGAATCGCGTGAAAGATGGTTTTTGTACCAACGTCCGTTGTCAAGAGAAATACACAATTTTGTAACGATATTTCAACTTCTTTTGACACTTCCGTGATTCCTAAAAACTGTGTGTATGTTTTATAAAACATGGTGTTTAGATTCTGTTTCTGGAAAGTAACCACTGTTGGTGATTGCATGATGCGAATGAGGTCAGATCGATGAGAGTCTGACAACTGTTCCACGTGCTTGATAAGGATAACAGCTCCTTTTCCTTGTCGTTGATGTATATGATATAGTATCATATCTACCATATTCTTTTGACCTGTCATCTGTGTATCATGTTCATTGCCATTATAATAGTCCAATGCATAATCAAATCCATTCATTTCTAGAATGGCATGTTGACATGAAGGAACGGTTCTTTCATTCCAACAGTTCGATGCATCGCTGGTACGATCATCCAATGTACTACCATCACCATTATCCTTTATTATCATCATACGGGAGAGTAACTTTACTGTTTTATATTTTCCAACTCCGATAGGTCCTGTCAATAACAAAGATAATGGTCTGTTGGAGGATTGCCATGAGGATGAAATTGCTTCTGCAATAATATGAATGGAAGGATTTTGTCCCACAATTCTTTTGGATAGATACTGTTGAATAGAATGATACTCCATATTGCTTTGTACAGAACAGGACGGTGTATAATCGCCATTCCAAATACTGCTAGTACTAGTTCTACTAGTACTATCATTGTTGATTCGAAAGAATAGAAGATGATGCAGTCCATCTTGTTGATATCTAGATTTCCATGTTTGAATGTGAAGAGTCACATCAGATTTAAGATTAACAACACATCCATGTGTTATATAAAACGTCAAGGCCACCATATTCATCGCCGTGGACATGATACTTTCAGTGGAAGTTGATATGTACTCGTGCCATGTGTCATTGGGTGGTGGTGGAGGAGGCAGGTATTTTTGTAGTAAAACTATGACGCCAATTAGAACCATATGACGAACCCAATGGCGTTTCAAATGTTTATCATTATTCATATCATTTCGGATCTCTTCATCATTCACAATCCATAATGGTGAACCAGTACCACCATCATCGTAGGGAAAAGGATTCTCATTATAATCATAACGATGATGATGCTGATGATTGTCGACAGAGGACGATGGTACTAAAGAATTGGAATCGTCAAGATCTTCATCAACATTTTCAAGACTGAATCTTCCCATGATTTCAAAAATCTATGTCTACTCTCTTTCTCTTAATATGGAGTTACTTACTTAATGAATGTGTTTCATGCTATTTTTCAGAAAGAAAAAGCATGTGAATTATGTGAATTATGTGTATGGGTATGTTCATTTTTTACATTTAAAGATCAGTGATCAGTGGTCTTGGTTTTCCGCGAAATTCAGTGTTGAGTCTTTCGTCACATTTCTAAAAAACCATGGACATGATTTACGTTTCCGTTTATAACATAGATCATTAGAAATGTTATCTATATATATAGACTATACCCCATCCACCCCAAGTTTACTGTTCCATGTCTTCCTTGATCGCAGGTGATTTCGTCCCAAAACTCTCAATCTCGCTTACCTCAAGATTATCAACATACTTCACTTTCTCTAATAAAGCCTTTTGAGTGTACTGTCCCTTCAAAAAGTCGAAAGGTACATCTTTGTTTTGTTCATCGATACTCATGCCTGTTTTTGGGAATGGAACAATCGAAAATGGTAAGTACGAAAAAAATGACGAAACTTTGAAATACACATATGGTAGATTCTTTACAAAACACAACAACAACAACAACAACAACAACAACAACAACAACAACAACAACAACAACAACAACAACAACAACAACACTCACACAGTGTGGTAGGTGCATACTCCGTCACAAGAAAATGCCTCTTTTTGATGTACGAAAAGAACAAAGCCGTACAAATGATCAATGGTACTAGCAGCCCCCCTGCAATATACCCCTTCTTCAACAATATAATACCAATCAATGTAACTTCCGAAATGAGCATACATATTACTAAAAGCTGAATGGCACTACCAAATAACTTTCCACCATCGTCATTGGCTCGACTATAGGTGTATATCAACTGATGTCGGAATACCACATTCAGTATAATGAAGGCAATGATAAGTATGTAACTCATGATTGGTGCAACACACGAATACACAAGATTAATCATAAAATAAAGAATCAACTCAGCAAATAGCATGGGGTATTCCATTTCTTGTGGTTCACTGATGGGCAAAAGTCCCATGAAGGGAGTGTTTTGCTCCTTTTCGGTCAGATTTGGTCCAATCTTTTGACGAATGGCGGCCATGATTACTCTTGGAATACGCAAAAGCTCCAAACCACAACCAAGGAAATTCTGAACTTGAACAAACTGGATAAATGACTTGACCTGTGCAGGAATAGATTCCGCAAGACGATTGACAATTGACGTTGGTTCCTCTCTTATTGCTTGAAGTTCGGTGAATATACTTCCTGAAATCGTCTGAACAAAAAAGATCTGAACAATTAAAAACATGGCTAGTTTGGTCAAAAGAGATGCATTGAGAGTATCGCTACCAATATGACCCTCTTTTTTGCAATAAAAGGTCAGAATCATAGGTAGCAATGCAGTCAGTACCACCAATAGTAATGGTTTAAGTTGTGCCAAAAATGGAGCGAGCCACGAATTCTTTTCTAGAGCTTTATCTAAACCTTTGATAAGATCCTTTAGACTCTCGACTTCTGACAAAGAAGACAGAAATGATACTGGAATGGTCCAAAACAAACAGGTCGAAAGTGTCAATACCTGAGCAAAGAAATTACTGAGTTCTTGTTCCTTATGTGAAATTCCAACATTTGCCCACATAATATCGTTGGGACGGGGTGCTGTTTGAGTATTAAATACATAAGGACTTGCATGGTGAATAGATTGAACACATTGATTTGCCGCCATGAGAGTAGAGAATGTGACAAATCCAGCATCTCGCGCGCTTCCTTCCTCTTTAGCTTTGAGAAAAGAGAGTGTTATATTTGCAGAGTCTTTCATTTTGTCAAAAGCTTTGCTAATGGATGATGTTTTTCTATGATGATGACGTTTCGCTCCTCCCATTGGCTCATCTTGCGTAATAACATCAGTGGCATCGACATGAATCTCTGCGGTTGTACGATCCTTTCTATCTTCTTCCTGTCTTCGTTCATCTACGGACTCAATTTGAGTTTTGATCTCATCATTGATATTGTTCAATTGCTTGCAGTATTCTGGAATAGACAACACCTTTTGAGTATTGTTATTGTCATCATCCTTACCACTCTTCCGTTTCGGAACACTGAGAGGAATCATGCTCACATTATGTGTTGGCTCATAGCCCTTGACCATTCTAATATTTACAGCATGTTCCAGCTGTTCAACAATCTTATCTCGGGCTGCAACCTTGTGTTCCAATGCTTTGATGTCTCTTCCAAGTCTTGCATCCACAACACTCTCGTCTCCAAAGATTTTTTGGAAGTACATCTTCAGCTTTAAGTCTGACCTATATTCCTCAGGAATATGTGATACAAAGACAGTATAGTTATCGGGACGGAGCTGAGTTAAAAATTTATGTCTAAATTCAGTAAACCATTCGAACTCTTCGAATATAAAATACATGGCTGCACCGAACATCACATAGGCTGCTATCGTTGTGGCCCAAACATTATGTGATCCAGGAGATAAATGGCCCAATGCTATCTTTTCCACAGGATCAGTTAGGTCATAACAAAATGTTTTGTTAGTTACTGTCTGATTGAGTACCGCATCATCATCGTATGCATCATCTTCACAGCCGTGTAAGTTACTAGGGATCAAATAGAAACTATTAAAGATGCCAACACAAGACATTTTGAATCCAAGTCGAAGAAATCGAAGATACACAATCGCCGCCATCCCACAGTGATCAAAGATTTGCTCGTCGGTAAAAGTAAATATTTTGTAAATCCATTGGATGGCTCCAAACCGATGTTCTGAGAGAGGTGTCATGTGTTCGTAAACGCGACTGTTATATGTAAACGTGATGGCGAATCGCGTGCGTAGGAATAGAAACACCACGAAAAGGACAAGGAAGATGGACCCATAGATCTTAAAGGTTGATATGATGATGCCACTGGGAGTCACCGATTCTGGCACTTCATCTGGAGTATCCATTTTCTTTTATATAACTATCAAAATACCTGAAAGATGTTTCAAACTAGGTAAGTAAATATGGTCTTATCTTTGCAAGGGACAAACGATAGGAACCAATATTTTTTAAGAAAGAAAAATTAGAAGCACTTTAGTTGTATTTTGTTTGGATCAAGGAATGATTCGAGAACAAGTAATCAATTTTGGGTATATCTATGATCTTTCTTAGGAGAGGGTGATGTTTGATGTTTGAGTCTTGCGTCTTCGGTGCATCTTTCATGTGAGGCCGTTGAAACTTCAACAGCCGTTATTTGGCAGTTACTTTTGTAAGATTGATTCAAACTCTGGAAAAGACATAAAAGTTATCATCGACATCTCTCGTAATTCGAAGTCCATCATCCATGTAAAATGTTTTGAGTTCAACTTTTGGAACATTACCTCTTATACTTTTCAGTATTTGTCCAATAGGAAATTCCAAAGGTGAAGTTGATAACAATGGTGACGACCCATTGGGTGATGGGAATATATCCATCAAAGGGATATTGGTTTGTTTCATATTGGTAGATGTTATGCTTATCTCCATGGTTTCTGGGCAATTTGTCATGGATTCATATGTTGCTTGAGTTATGATAGTAGATTTAAAAAACCCAACCTCTAAATCAATTTCACTTTTCAAGACTCCATTTTGAAAGATTTCTCTTACTCTTCCAATTTTAGTTACCGACGTTAGCTGATTGTATAAATCAAATACATCATTAGCAGTGTTTTTTTCCTTCAGTAAACTTCGAATGACGAGAAAGAAGGGACTTGCTCGAAACAATTGAGTATTCGTCACCACTAGATCCCATTCATGTTCAAACTCAGACAGATCATTATCATGAATCATTTGATAAATAGGTTCTGGTGTAGGATTTAAGGCTTCTAGTTGTGTCACGATATCTGAAATAATGTCCCTTTCTTCCTGATTGGCCCAAGTGCCTCGATTGGTAACGCTGGCCAACAAAAGGAGTTCTCGTTTCAACTCTTCCCGAATAACTGCATCGCCTTCTTTCGTGTCCACCTGTAAGGATTTCACTGGATTGGATTCAGTATCATTTGTTTCGTCTAACATAATGTCTCGAGGATCGTAATCGGATGGTCCAGCATCATCCACATCATTAGTGGAAAATAATCCACACGATAGGCGAGACATAGACGCTGCTGGTACAGAAAGACTCGAGCTGGAGACGACTAAGTAAGAGCCAATACAAGATACTAGCAACGCATTAGTCAAAGAGATGTGCATCGTGTATATAGATGGATGAATTCAGTGTCAATAGTCAATATCTACCAAAATTATCTTGTTCACAGTTCACAGTTCACAGTTCACAGTTCACAGATCGCCAATCGGAACCTTCTTCAGATCCGACTGAGATCCCCAGAGTATCACGACTACGGATCACCGTACACGGTTCTCATTTTTGGAACTGAGAATTGAGAATCCAAAAGGAAATACTTGATTGATTCACTTTCTTCTTATCAAGGTACCAAAATGGCTCTTTATTTTCAATCTTTTCTATGTTTGGTAATACATACTCCGTTTATTAGTAGTACATTGGGATTTCAGTACCACAGGAACTATTTTAATGAGAAGCATAATCATCATCAAGACGATCCTTTTGTTGTTGTTGCAGGTGGTAGTACATCATCAGCAATTAAGGATAGTAAAAGAGCATTAATGTTGGACGAGAATTACTACGACAAGGTATGTCTTATATTATCATTCCATCTTCTTTCTTTTCAAAACTCATATATTGAATCATGGTGTAAGAACTAATATAAGGATTGATTCCATATTTTGTTGTCAGAATGACACAAAGCAAGATATTGTTCATGACATTTCTACTTATGAGGTACCAAGACGTTCTACAAACACTCGTCAGGATTCTTCGACCTCTGTGGACTGGAAAACAGACTCATTTCGATTGAAAGCAAGTCATTTCTATTACCAAGAGAATGGAAAAGAACCTCAGTATTTTGCAAATGACAGTAATTTCATTATTGTCCCATCACAACTTGAGTTAACTGGCAATTTCTGGAGTGATTCCTTTGATGTATTTTGGCCTGGTTCTGATGGCTTTGACAATAGATTGTTCATGTTCTTGAATGGACTCCCAATGGAAGATACGTGGGAAGTATTCTCAGTTTCCATCTATGGGGACAATGAAGAATTGATTGATTTTATCAGTGACACCAATGGTCCTCCCATTGGTATTTCTGGAACACTTGGAAAATGTTTCAAGAGTGACAATAAGGTCATTGCAAATGCAAATGGTGATGTGATCGTCTTTGAAAATCTACGTTTGGCTGCATTTCTTGAAACCGATCGATGGAACGATGAAGAATATAATGATTGCTTTGCAGGTGAAACATCCACCAGCAGTAAGAATATGGACTCGGGACTTCAAACATCATGGAAGTTTCTTGCTGTATCACTCTTACTACTACTGGTTTAAGAAGTGCTGCAGCAGATGAATCAGCAACACCCGCGATTGATTCATATCTTCAGAAACAAGAATCAGAAATGAAGAAGGAATTCCAAGTATTTTTCAAATGATACATCATAAACACATATAGTTTTTAAAATAAGAGAAGATGACATGACTCAAATACTCTAGAGAGGTTTTAGGGCATCTACTGGTACGGTTCGAAAAAATGACATATCCTAACATGTACCATTGGTCTGTGAGAAAATGACGTCCATAGGTACGTCACAAGGAGAGAACAACGAAACGAACTATCGCCTATCGCTATCTACGTACTACGTACGACGTACGAGATAGTAGATAGTTGACATCTGACATGAAAAGTAGATTAACTCTGTTGAAGATAAACTAACTATCAGTCAGTAAATACATAATCCTTCCTTCAACAGAAATCCTATAGTCGATACAGTCATACTTTTTGAGTACAATGCTTCACTTTGTCCAAAATGTTATTCTTGTTCATATGGTAATCATCGTATCGATGGAATTACTACTTCAAGGCCGTCATTTTACTTCTGCCTTTTCACATGATCTGTTGACCATTACGAATGGAGCTCGCAAAGCTACAAATGAATTTCAACTTTATGGATATCTGGACAGTTTATCTAGTAATAACAACAACAACAACAACAACAACGAAGATATCGAGAATAGAATAAAGAAAGATGATTTCATCAAGCCGTCCGATTATAAAACCCCAGGAATTATACCTTCTGGCAGAGGACCTCTTGGGTCTTATTTGGATGCCGTCACTTCTGGCACTAACATGAACAGCAGTTCTGCAAACGATGATAATGATACTGATGAAAATAAGGTGGCAGATGAAACATACATAACACCTAGAGCCACGACAAGATCGAGGCTCACCACCATTATTACTGGAACAGACGATGCAAGGACAGATGTTCGGAATCTACTAACTCAACGTGCCATTCAATCCTTTCTAAGACTCAGTGAAGAATGTAGAGATCCACATTCTGCAAAGTGGATCAAAGACTTTCTTAACATTCAGGGAAATTTGGTTGATTATCATGGGACTGGCTCGAAATTCATTGAAGATTATCAAGGTGTATGGGATGCACCACTGATTGATATGATTCGTCAACCAAAGGATGTTATTGTCGTTTCTGCCAAGAGACGAGGAAGAGGTCATGGCGGATGGTCCAAGAATAACCCATATCTAGAAGAAAGATGGGTCGAAATGAATATCAATATTGATCCTGCCAACTTGGCCCATCGAATACTGGCAGTCAGAGAACAAATTGCAAACGAATGGTTGACTGATTTAAATGTATTGATTCAAGCCAATGATGAATTATTACAATCCTTTTTCGATACTGTGAGATCACAACGAGATTCCAACGGAATCATGTCTACTAGCAGCAGTAGTACTACGAGTAGCACTCCACACAGAGCTTTTGAACGTACAGCTTCTATTCGAATGGATGCCACATCACGAGCTTCAACATCTCTGTCCAGCCCTCTTCGTCGGGCTAACTTTGATCTTATGTACAATTTATGTACTCAAGCCGCAATACATCGCATATTACGTAATCACAAGTTGATAATGGAGGAAAAGACCAAATACAATAAGAATCCTAGGTTAGATTCCTTTGATTCATCTAATATTTTTCTGAAAGACTTTTATTTGGATCGTGCAGAGGAATATTTTGATGGAAACTTGGAATTCGGTCAAGCCGATGATTTTATGGAAGAATTGTTACAAACGTCACCTAGATTTATAAGTAGTATTATGGACAATGATATGGGATCTACTACCGTAACCACATCATCTGAATTAGTAGATCCTGTTGGTGCAGCAGAATTAATCATTCAAAAGAGAAAAGAGGTTGCAGAGGATTGGAAAGCTTTAATGAGTCGAGTATCGGAAGATCATACGAGGATTCGACAGAACTTATACACGAATCAAATATTGCGCAGCAATGATTTTACCGATATGGAAGTTGCCTTTGATGGTGATATCTTTCAATAAAGTGACGTTGACTGAGTAGAGATGCGTGATTCATCAGTATACATGAAAGTAAATAATTGATACAATTATAAAAAATCAAATTAGTAGTACTATCTAGGATTGTGTATTTCATTTTAGTAAATGTTGGACAGTGAAGAGACAGCAGGAAGCTAAACAGCTTTTGACTTTGAACGAGCTCCTTTGAACACACCCACTACTGACTTTAAGTCGGCATTACCCTAAATCCATTTCTCAAAATAGACATACGCTCACATATATATAAATATACGATAAGAGATGCAATGGCAATTCATAATGGAAGTACCACAATACGAAATACAGGTCGCGCGATCATAAGAAACAGAGGCCCCAAGGCCAGAATCGAAGAAACAACCATAGGCAAGGATATAAACCTAACAAATGTCAAGTCACGAAAAATTCAAAATATAGAGAAAATTCCCTCTTTGAAAGAATTCATTCATGTTCAAAAGGTGAAGCATCAATATCGTGATTTTCTTCGAGCTACGAAGAATATAACTGATCCAGTATTTCAAAATCAAGCCAAGAATGAAATACGTCAATCTTATGCCTCTGTAAAGAATGACTCTGATTCACTTTCTATTTCTATGGCATTCCAAGAGGTTAGTTTCATATAGAAAATTAGAGAATAGGAGCGCATGTACATTCATGGGTTGTGGAATCAATCCTTATTCATCTTATTTCAACACTTTTAACAATTGTTGTTTGTTTCACATTTATGTACACAGGGCGAACGTAAATTAAAAGAATTCAAATCCATGGTAGGGTATGTTGATCAAAAAACCAACCACAGGAAGGATATCGTGGATGAAGATAGTTGGTTAAATATAAAGGATCCAGATGATCCAAGGGGGAGAGTTGGCACTGTATGGCCTTGGCAAAGAGAAGGGAAGGATTCATAGCATTTGATGTTTGGATTATTTATATAAAAATAATCAGATAAGAAATGCAATTTGATATGAATATCTTTCTATATTCTTTTTTCATTCTGCCATTTGTTCCACTGTGTGGGATTTGGGATTGATTCTGATGGTGTCGTGTTCGATTTTAGGATATGTAGATACTTGCAGACTACAGACATGTGGGTGAATGACGAAAAACACAACGAATCATCAATCAATCTGACTACCTAGAGAAAAAGGCTCTACAGTAGTCTCTAGTGCTTCACATGTTGAAGTTGAGCTGCTGACGCAGCGAAACTATTAGGCCATTGGTGTCCGGAAAACGATACTCTCCTAAGCCCTCCACTAAGCCACTTTCAATCTTGACACACTAC
>Ga0213868_10001672_pt1 | contig 21437 bp, 13 predicted proteins | sample PICome_9_FD_160087 | JGI IMG/M metagenome (GOLD analysis project Ga0213868, IMG submission 160087) | Coastal seawater microbial communities near Pivers Island, North Carolina, United States - PICO127 | ecosystem: Environmental > Aquatic > Marine > Coastal | place: USA: North Carolina...
GTAAAAATAAAAAAAAACTACATTTTATCAACTTAACAGTTTTATTAAGATTTTTGTTGTGCCTAGTTGCGGGGAAGTGTGTTGGTTTTTAGAGTATATAAAAAGGATGAAAAGTGACATTAATAAGATTTATAAGTATGGTGAACCAACTACATGAAAAACCAAGTCCCACACAACATGTACAATTATTGCTGCTAACAAACCGCGCTTCCAATACACCCAACCAAAAAAAGATCCTGTGATAAGATTACCGATCATAGTAGAACTCACACTTACCAAAGTGAAATTTGAAAAGTTTTTTGATAGTGGTAAATGCATTAAACCAAAACATAGTGCACTAATAATTATACCCACCCAAACCACGTTTGCTGACGGTTTTCCTTCTTTTTTGAAACGCTGTATTACAACTACAATTAGAGACATTAATCCTAACCGAAACATAATTTCTTCCGTAATTCCTGCTGAGAAAGAAACAATAGCGTAAAACGGTTTGGAAGGTCTTTCAATAATACTCATTAAAGGAAAGTAAATTCTAATTAGTTTATGAACCAAAAGTATTACCAATGCTAAAATGATACTAAGACTAATAGCATATAATAGCTTTTTTGTAAAAAGGGGATATTTAATTTTTTTGCTATTTGAAACGAAACTTTCTATGATAGGTGCTCCCAATTGTGCTTTCTTTGAAATCCATAAACCAACAAAAACTAAAATTACACCTAAAATGAAGCCATAAATTCCTGTTTGTACAATCTCAGTAGTTATCGAATCTGATAATTCTGCGTTTACCTCACCAGCCTCAATTTTTAATCGTTTCAGTTCTCTACTAAATGGAATGTTCAGCAGCGCACCAATTACAAATAGAGCAACAATAATCGTTGCAGTTTTAATCCGGTTTATATTGCTTATTATCATTTTGTTTTGCTAAAATAAATTCTTCGGATCTCTTAATCTGCTCTTCTAAATTCCATTCTAAATCTACACGTTTGCGTTTTAAGAATTGGGATATGGATTCCATTCCCATTTCCGCTCTTCTTTTCTCTAAATTTTCTGGGTCTTTAATGGGCCAAAAATTAAAACTTTTTGTTTCTGAATAGTATTTCATTTGCCCACCGTAAACTTGGAGTTCATTTTTATCGGTTGCTATCCTATCCACTGCCCTAACTAAAAAACGTGGTGACAACTCTTTATCCTCAACTGCTTTTCGCATTAGAGGTAAGTATTTTTCGCGTACTTCTATACTAGAATGCTGTAATATGTTACATATAGTTAAGTTACCTTGTTCGCCAATTATTTTTTTATTGGGCCAACCCAAAGAATCTAAAATTTGTAAAACCTTTTTTTCATTGATATCATGATTTTTATGATATATCTCATTTTGGGTTTTAAAAGCTTCAGATTCAAAACCTAGTGCCCGACCAATAGAATCTCTTCGTCTTATAGGGATTTGTTCCCTTTTCCAAATTGTATCTAGTATTGCTATTAGACTTTCGGTTTTATCATTGTCATAACTTTCTACTTTAGTGTTGCCCTTGTTTGAACAACTTATTGTAATAACTACAATGCTTAATAAAAGATATTTCATAATTACAATTAATTATTAATAATTAAAGTTTTGTATGTTTACTGCTGATTCAATTGACGTATATGAAATATTCGAAATATCAATAAATTTTCAGCTATCGGTCCTTCATTTTGCCTGGTGGTAGCCTTTGACTATTTGCTGAATCTAAAACTAATACCCAGTCATTCCCTTTTCCTGAGGTGGGAGGTTGAATGGAAACTTCCTTGACTTTTAGAATCGGATTCCCTTCAAACGAATTTCCAGTGCGTGGATCGTACCACCAAACTGAGAGGGTTTCAGTCTTTAGATTGGATAGTGACAATCTTCGTTCTTGACCTGTTGGAAAATAGACCATGGCATAGCTGCCTTCCGTATCCCTTGTTGCAATTACAAAATGCTCATTATCTTCTTGTTTATTTATTATCATTGTCTGGTCGGGAATCCTATTGAGAAATGGGCGAGATAAAAATAGGTTTTTAAGGTGTTTCACTTGATTGGCCATGGGAAGATCCAAGGCTTGCTGCCATGGTCTAAGAGGTGCATTGATTCCTTTCTTGTCCAAGGTATACATTTGCCAAACATCATGACATCCGTATGTTTGTCCAAAACCTCCTGCAAAGACATTCCAATACATGATCCTTCTAATATCATCGGCAACGCTGTAACCCAAATCTTTAGCGTTAAAACAATTTGGGTGATCTTCGTATAAAGGTTCGCCATCTAACACAGGCTTAACATTCGAGAGTTCATAATCATCTTTTATGAGTTGGTAGGTAGGCTGATTAGCACAATGCCCAGTCTGGTGCATGTTGAAATCGAGCCAAGGTTCATTATGAAACCATTTGGAAGAACCACCCGATTTATTAGGTTGCGGATGAAAGGTCATCAAAGTATTTTCATACCCTCCTGCCGCTTTGGCAATGCTCTCCGCCATATTGTTCCAAATGGTAAGATCATCTTTTTCGATCCTTGGGTTCCTATCACCTCCAATTACCCAAATAATGTTTTTTTTATCCTTATAACGGTTGCCTATCCATCCTCCAAAAATCCTTGAATTTTGTATTGTGAACACTTCAGGACCAGTTCCCCAATTATTCCTAAAGACTTTATCTCCCCATGTGGGCAAGAGGGCAATGTACATCCCCAAACTTTCTGCCTTGTCTATAACATAATCTACATGTTCAAAATAGTCTGGATTTGGTCTTGAAGGGTCATTATCGATAAGGGGGTGTGCTCCATAGCGATTTGGTTCATTAAGCCCGTCGAGTTCTGCCAATGCTACGACCTGAATTACATTGAAGCCTTGTGATTTTCTTTTATCGAGGTACATATCTACTTCTTCGCGAGAACACCTGTGGAAAAGTTCCCAGGCGGTGTCTGCCATCCAGAAGAAAGGTTCGTTATTTTCCGTAATTAGAAACCTGTTGTTTTCCGATACTTGAAGTTTCTGCGCAAAACACGTGAGCGAGGATGTTAAGATCAGCAGAAAAATAGATGCTCTTTTCATTTTTGATATTTTTACATAATATAAGATATTAATTTTTTGTGGGAATCATTAAGTGGCCTAGTTTCCACTTTCATATCATATAGTATTTGTTTAAATAGCTTCAAATGTCTAATAAATTTAAAAGCTGCTTATTTGACAACTGAATTGATATTAAAGACCTGTATTTGCTTAACTGTCCATACTTTTTTAATATATAATTTTGAAATAACATTATGAAAGTTGCTATTGAAACAAAAAAAACCTAACTAATTAAAGTTATGGGTTTTGTTGTACTCTCTATGGCGCTGTTTTCTAATCAATAATGCCCTTTTAGAGAATGCCTCATGTATTATGCGGAAAAGAGACATTGAACAAAGGATTTCTAATTGTTTTGATTAGAATGTTGTTGTGTCTGGTTGAGGGGAAGTGTGTTGATTTTCAGGGTATATATAAAGGATGAAAATTGACATTTTACCCTCCAATAATATACTGATCCTAATGTAACTTCGTAGATGGTTTACTATAGGTCTTTTTAGGCAAATATGCTGGGGAACTTATATGTTAGTGGATGCTTACCAAGTGTTAAAATGGAAAATAGACAACTCACATCACTTGTTTTTAGAAAAGGGATGAGTATTGTGGAAATAGTTTTCTTTTTTGAAGACTGTTTATAAATGAATTTAAAAGACATACTATACCTTGCTATAAAACATAATGAAAATGAATGAAAGATTATACGAAGGTTAAAAACGCAGGGCTTCTAAAAAATCATAGGCTGATTGAATGTTATTATATGGATTTGGGGCTAAATCATGTTCAATAAAATAGTGTTCAACCCCGGAATTATAGGCGACTTTTAAAATTTCATTGAGTGGTAATTGACCAGATCCTGCGGGAACTAATAAAGGAAATAGCTCCATCCATTCTGAAGAAGTAGAACCCTTGCCTTTAAAATATGTAATATTTTTCATATCCTTAATATGTAACATCTTATAACGACCTTGGTGCTTGCTTAATAATTTAATAGGATCAGCTTTTCCTGCTACTGTCCAAAAGAGGTCCATTTCAAAAAAAACCTTGTCTTTATTTGTTTCATCTAGAATAATGTTCATTGGGATAATCCCATTCTCTTCAGGTATGAGTCCATAGCCATGATTGTGATAGGCAAACTTAATGCCCTCTTCATTTGCCTGTCTTCCAATCTCATTAAATCGCTTTGCCATTAAATGGTATGCGTCTATATCTAATCTTTCTTCATCAGGGATTGAAGGTAGCACCACATAATTTGCTCCTATTGATCTAGCGGCTTTCCCAAGCGATGCCATATTGGATTCTAAAGTATATAAATCAGTGTGCATTGAGGGTACACTAATGCCATATTGATTTGTTAAAGTCTTAAATTCCTCCGCAGATTTACCGTAAAAACCACTAGCGCTAAACCCCAAATACTTACTAATTTCAGCCCATGAAGCCTTAGTTTTTTCATGTGTAAAAGAATAAGGACCGTAGGTTTCAAATTCTCTAATCCCCATTTCAGCCATTTTTTTAATAGTTCCCTCTAAATCATTTTTCATGATTCTAGGAATAGAAAAAAGACCTAGTCCAATTTTGTTAACCTTTCTCTTTGAAATTGAGCCTGAAGCTAAAGAAGGGTTAAATCCAATCCCTGCACTAATTATTAGTGAAGATTTTAAAAAGTCTTTACGTTTCATTTTTTCATTTTTTTTATTTGCTTAACCAACTCTGGGTTCTCAGTTCCGAGTTTTCCTTAATATCCCTCCAGAATAAATTTATATCTCCAATATGATAATTCTTTTTTAACACCATAAAGAATCTCAAAGGAAAACGAGGTAAACTTGTCCATACGAGCCCATCTATAATTTTAATTTTTAAGGCCTTATCGTAAATAACGCCATTTGAAAATAGAAATCCCTTATGGTCATTAAAATCTGTAGTTAATGTAGTATCCCAAGTAACAGGATTGGAGGTTACAGATCCATTATACTTGTCTTTCTTCTTGGGGTAATACCCTTTTTTAAAAGTATTCCAACAGAGGTATCCACCCGTTTCAGATGGCGATGTCATTGGCTTTAAATTATCATAAATCTGAGGAAGAACATCCATCCCTACCAAATAAGCAGCTATTAATTGTTCTTGAAGGGGGGTGCCGTCAAAAAAATCCTTAAGTAAACGCTTGGTGTGAGTGGTTCCTTGACTATGGCTCGCAATAATAATAGGCCTACCTTGATTGTAACGAGTCAAATAATATTCAAAAGCGGCTTTAATATCTGAGTAAGCTACCCTAAAAGCTTCTTTACCTCCTTGATTGTAATAATCATAAGATCTAATGTGTGCCTGACGGTAATAGGGTACAAATAAACGGCCCGATGAAGCCCAAGCTGAAGCTTGGTAATGAACAGCTTTATTAATGACCACCTCTCTTTGAACCTCATCTTCAATGGGAGCATTCCAACGAGTATCTTTAGGGTCTTGAATTAATGTGGGATACACATAAAAAACATCTGCATGAAGAGTTGAAACATCTTTAGGAGCATAAGAGTCTAACACTTCAGGATATTTTCCAGGTAAAACAGCCCAATGATTTTCATTATCATATCTAGGTGGATTAGGAATCTGTGCCGAATTAAAATTAATTGTCTCATACCCAGATTTACAACTACTAAACAAAATTAACACAAGAACACTATATATAAATTTAAAGACTGCTTTCATGATTTAAAAGTACATATTATATATACAATCTTGCAATATAAAGCCCAAATCCCTTGCTTAATCAAAAAGTGGTTTGGCTATTTATTTATAGTCCTGCCCAAGCCCAAAAACTAATTAAATTAATTATGATTAAATTAGATGGTTGGCTATAATTTAATACCATGATTAAAAACTTATTTTTTTTGATTTTAGTCCTATTAGTGGGATGTAAAGATCTGGAGAGCCCCACTGCTTCTCATGATTTGCAAGCTATAATTGATTCATTTCAGAACCACAAATCTTACGATTCTAATGTATATCCACTTGGATTAGTAACTAAAGAATATTATGAATCCGAGGCATTGTTTGCAAAAGAAAAGCTTCATGAATTGTCTTTGGTCACTCTAGAAAATTTATCTGAAACGGAACGTATCTCTTTAAAATTACTGAAGTTCATTCTTGAGGATCAGGTGGCTTTTTACAAATTTGAACGCTATTTAAATCCCCTACTATCAGACGCAGGATTTCATCTGAGTTTGGGATATATGGTGCGCCCTTTGTCTAATTATAAGGAGGCGACAGAATATTTAAGAAAATTAGAAGCGCTCCCTTTATATGTAGACCAACACTTTCAAAACCTTCAAGCTGGATTAGATAAAGGAATTTCCCAGCCCAAGGTGATTTTTAAAGGCTATGAAACTACTTATGAAAGCCACATAGTAAATGACTATGAGGATAGTTTTTTCTATCAACCTCTCTTAAAACTTCCCAATAATATAATTGACTCCCAAAAAGACAGTTTACTACTCAGGGGTAAAAAAGTCATTGAACAAGTAGTGGTGCCTCAATTTAAACGTATTAAAAACTTTTTTGAAAACACCTATATTCCTTCTACAAGAACCTCAATAGGATTATTAAACACTCCTAATGGCGAGGCTTATTATCAGGATAGAATTAACTACTACACTACCAGTACCCAATATTCAGCCAAAGATATACATGAGATTGGTCTTTCAGAAGTTGCTCGTATTAAAGCAGAGATGAAAAAAATTATAGCTTCTTTAAAGTTTGATGGAAGTTTTACAGATTTTCTTGACTTTTTGAGGACTGACAAGCAGTTTTATGCTAAGACACCTAAAGAGCTTTTAATGATCGCGAGAGATATGGCCAAAAGGGCAGATGAACAATTGCCAAGATTTTTTAAAACCCTTCCCAGAAAGCCTTATGGTGTAGCGGCTGTTCCCGACGCAATAGCACCTAAATATACTGGAGGTAGGTATGTTGGGACTGACGCCAATAGTCTTGATCCAGGATATTATTGGGTTAACACTTACAATCTTCCTAGTAGGACTTTATATACTTTACCTGCTTTGACTGTCCATGAAGCAGTTCCGGGACACCACTTACAGGGTGCTTTAAATAATGAATTGGGAGATAGTATTCCAAAATTTAGAAAAAATTTGTACCTATCTGCTTATGGAGAAGGCTGGGGCTTATACGCTGAATTTTTAGCAAGTGAGATGGATATGTATACCACACCCTATGAACATTTTGGTAAACTGACATATGAAATGTGGCGTGCCTGTAGGCTTGTAGTAGATACTGGTATTCATGCTATGGGATGGACTAGAGATGAGGTGGTGCAATATATGTCTGAAAACACCGCCTTGTCATTACATGAAATTCAAACAGAAACAGACCGTTATATTTCGTGGCCAGGTCAAGCCTTATCTTATAAAATTGGGGAGTTAAAAATCAGAGCTCTTAGAGAAAAAGCCCAAGAGGCTTTAGGAACTTCATTTGATATTAGAGATTTTCACGAGCTTATCTTAGGTCAAGGAACTGTTAGCTTATCAATTTTGGAAGATAGAGTGTTAAACTATATTCAGAAAGCTGAATTTCAGAAAAGCTTAAGGAGCGAATAAAAACAGGTGTAAAATAAACCTATTCTTTAGTATTGAGAATCAAAGTAATCGCTAAAAAACAAAAGCTGATATTTTATTGAGTTTGCCCAATATTCCCAAGTATGATTTCCTGGGCGCTCAATATAATCATGGGGTATGTTTCTTTCAATAAGTTTCTCATGTAATCTTCTATTTGCGTCATAAAAAAAGTCATCTATGCCACAATCAAATATGAGTTTCAAATCATTCCCTTTAATTTTATAAACTAAATTTATGACTGTATTTTCTTCCCAAAACGCTTTGTGATCAGAATAGCTTCCCAATCTTTTGGGTAAATCCCATCCATTTGGAAATGGACGAATGTCAAGACCCCCACTCATACTTCCCGCTGCACCCCATATATCGGGATGCTTAAAGGCTAGGTAAAAGGCTCCGTGTCCTCCCATGCTTAGACCTGTTATGGCTCTTGCTGTTTTTTTGGGAATTGTTTTGAATTTATTATCAATAAAATCGACAAGTTCTTTTGAAATATATGTTTCATATTTCATTTGGTCGTCAATAGGGCTATCAAAATACCAACTAGTGGAGCCACCATCAGGACAGACAATTAAAATATTATAATCATCAGCATATTTTTGAAGACTAGGTTCACTAGATGTCCAACTTGTGTAATCACCTCCAGCGCCATGAAGTAAATATAAAACAGGATAGTTATTGCTCTTTGAAGAATAACCAGCAGGTTTAATAATAATGTTTGAAATATCTTTATTCATGGATTTACTAGTTACCACAACAGTATCTATACTAGATCCAAAAACAGAAAATATATTTAAAAGACTTAAAAGAAGAACTATTTTTTTCATATTAGTAATAAGATTTAAAGGCTAGTAATTATAGAGTTTGATTAATCATTAATTAAAAATTTATTTATTAAGTAAATAATACCTGATTACGTTTTACTTAATCAATAGGTTTTTTTAAAATAAAGCCCATTTTTGATAACAGCTTGTATGGAGGTAGTATTTGTTATATCGATTAATGGGTTCTTTTTCAACAGTAGGATATCTGCTTTTTTACCAATACCTATTGCCCCGTAGTCTTCTTCTACCGCCAACCATTTTGGACCATTAATTACAGAAGTTTTTAATGCTTCTAAGGGACTTAGTCCAACAGCTACAAGGGATTGAAGTTCTTCGTGAAGTGATGGTCCAGGATATACATAAGCATTGTAAGCTCCTGCATCTGAACCAGCCATTAATTGAACTCCGGAATCGTGAAGTTTTAGTGTTAGTTTTCTTAAAAATGTATTTAAACTTTTGCGATTAACCCGAGTTTCAGGAGTACTGTTTAATGCACTTTTAATTCTTCTTTCATAGGTGCTTTTAAAACGATCGCTTAGTAAGCTAAGGTATTCATCAGTTGAGTGGTCAGTCTCATCTAAATAACTCAATGTATTTCCAATGTTTAGGGTTGGAATCACAAAAACCTCTTGTTGTTTCATTTTATTAAATAAACGGTTAGCGGTAGAGTCATTGTAGGAATTAATTAATAACGGCATGGCTTCCCAAAATCCAAGTGTACCACTCTGAAATTGTTTTGTAATCTCTAATTCATCTTTGGAGCTTCCTTTTAGTATGTAGTAAAGATGCTCTACACCATTCATTCCAGCATCTAAGGCTTGGTTTAAGGTAACGCTAAAGGGCATATGACCGGAGGCTATTAACCCTCTCGCTTTTGATTTTTCAAGGGCAGATAAAAAGAGGTTTCCATTTAATTTACTGTCGTAGAGTTTAACGAAATCCACTTCTAGTCTTTCTAAAGAATCTAATGCCTGATCTAGTTCAGCCTCTGATTCAACTTCTAATGATCCTTGCCATGTTGGGTTTCTTCCATCAATTTTAGGACCAGAGGTGAAAATAGTTGGGCCAATTCGCTCATTTTTTGAAATTTCAAGCTGCCATCTCTTTAAGGAAATGGCCAGATCTCCTCCTGCATCTCTTACGGAAGTGATGCCAAAGTCTATGAGCTGTTCTAAGAACATTTCATTATCTCTTAAGAGTGATTCCCCCCCCCTAAAGTGAATGTGATTGTCCCATAAGCCTGGAATAGCAAAGGCACCCTTAGCATGAACAGTTTCTTTTGCTGCCAAATCTTTTAGATTAGCACTTTGAATAAAGGCAACACGGTCTTGGTTAATATAAATGTCGACATTATCAATTTGACCAGTTTCTATATCTATACGTTTTACATTGAGGATGCTTAAGTCGTAATTCGCACCATGATTGCAAGAAAGCAAAAAGGTTATAAAAAGAAAGACAAGGATATTTTTCATTATAACAGTTTTATTAAGATTGTTGTTGTGCCAGGTTGCGGGGAAGTGGTTTGGGAAATTGAAAACCCAGTAGAAAAATTAGTTGGCGCTTTGTCAATCAATGACACGCACCAACCACTTAGATTTTGATTAAATGCAGTCGTATTAGAAAATATGGCCTCCATTTGGGTCGCAAGACTGGTGTCCTGTAACACAATATTGGGAGTGATGGATTGTTTGTACTCAATAGACTTAATTTATAATTACTTCATCTGCAAAAATCCAGGATGGCAATCCAGCTGCATGATGCCAATAAGGTGCATTTATATGGTTTTCTGCTTTAATTTTTACAAACTGTAATTCAGATGGATGAATATTTAAATTAAAATACTGAATGTCATTTACTTTACTTTTTTTACTCAGAGGATATTCATTTAATACTTCACCTAATTTTGAGTAAACTTTTCCATCCACAGAACCATAATAAGTAACTTTTTTAGGAAAGAAAACAATATGATTAGTAACCTGCAAAAATGATGTTGAAATATATTTAATTTCTTTTTTATTTTCTAGATTTATAATTGCCTCTAAATTATTGCCCTCAAAACCCAACCAGTTTGAATAAAAATTACTACCCCCTAAAGCTCCATCTGTTAGAGTCTGAGGGTTTTCGTTGGAATATTTCCTAGGTTTTGTTATTAATTTAACCTTTTTACCAGTGGCTAGATTAGGTTGTAATGCCACTTGAATAGATTTTAAATAAGCATTACCATAATCTGAAACCGTATAACCCATTTCATTCATTAGCATTATATTAGCTTCTTCACAAACTGACATGAAGTTTTCGACTAAAGTTTTTGTTTTTTCTGATATGGTAAACTCATCTGAAATATTTTTCCTACATGCCTCTAAAACTGCATAATCTATACTTAATCGTGCTACTTTAACACGCTTTAATATTTCAGGTTTTTTTGCTACTGCCTTTTCTGCATTATTAAAAAAGGTTAAATATTTTTTCAATAAATCAGGACTTAAATATCCATCAAAAGCTTGAGAAGGATCACCATATAAAAAGAGAAAAAAATCCGGATGTTTTTTCAACTCTTCATGAATTAAATCAATATAAGATTTTATAAAACTGCCAGCCTCGTGATAATAACCATTGAGGAATTCTGTCATAATATTATTTACATTAACATCAGGATTCCAAAGCAATTTTGCCATTAAATACGAACGTAATTCAAACAATTCACTAGGATTATTACTATGCTGCTCAAAAACCCATTTAGTGTTGTTATCTCTAAAAAATTGAATATTTGGTTGTAGTGTATTAAAATTAGGAAACGGCGCTAAAAAATTTGTGAATTGTGTTGTGTAATCCCAGATTCTAATATTTTTTGTTAAAGCACTCCAACCTTTTAAGTCATTCGCAAAATCAGTGCATTTATCTGTTATGGCTCCACTTCTATCACATTCAATTGAACATAAAGTGATTAGCACATTTTTTAAAGGTTTAGTTTTACTAGGTTTTCTTGTATATTGATAAGCTAAAGTTGAGATTGTTTTCTCTGGAAAAGATTGCGCTATTGAATTAACAAAACGAATCATCGTGCCAGCGTTACTCCCTTCTTCATTATCTATTTCTTTGCAATTTCCACATTCACAAAATTGGGTGTTATCATTACTACTTACAGAAATAACTGATAATTCAGAATGCTTTTTAAATAAACTTTTGACGGAATCCTTAACAATTTCTAAAACTTCAGCATTAGTTAAACACAATTGGGTAGGTAAACGTGTGTTGCCACGAAGTGCAAAATATTCTGGATTAGATTTATAAAATTTATCTTCGGGAATAAATCTGTTAAAGGTATGTACCCTTGCTGAAGGTACGTAATAAGGAAAAGGTTCAGAGGTTACCTTTTGTTGCTCTGAAAATTTTTTATTGTCATAAAATAATTTTGAGTGAACGGTTCGCGTTGTTATTTTAGGCGTATATGAATAATTGATTTCATTATTTATATTGATGGTGGACATCTTAGGAATATACTCAACATTAGGTGCGAACCATTTACATCCCAAATAAACTTCAAGAAATTCGTAAATACCATTTCTGATAGCTTCGTTAGAACCTCCCGAAATCATAATATCCTTATTATTTGTTTTTATTTGAACATGATGTGTGTCTATATTGATATTTGAAAAATTCCCTACATATATTTTATGTTTAGTTGAGCTTTGGGAATCTTCATCAACTAGACTTAACTTACTACCAGATATTTTTTGAAGGTAATTTTGTAATATTTCAGCAGATTTAAAGCTATGGCTAGTTACCGAATCTAAGAAGACAATTTCATAATTAGGATCTCCGTTTTCTACTAACTTAAAAGAATTGCTTTTTGAACAAGAATTCATTAAGTGAATTAACACTAGACCTATAAGCAATCTCTTTATTTTAATCATATTATTTTTCAAATTCATTCTAGTTAGATAACACTCATTTAGCACTCCTAACTTTATTAATTTATATTGCGTTTTTAGTAAATACAGTTTTATATAATTAATTTACAGTTAAAATGGTTTTAAGCTTTATATCATTTGATGAGGCTCCAACCATTAACCTGAAATCGCCAGGTTCAACAATTGTTTCCATATTTTTATCCAAAATACTTAATAATTTAGGAGTTATTAAAAACTCAACTTCTTTTGTTTCTCCTTTTTTAAGATGAATACGTTTAAAACCCTTTAATTCCATTACTGGTCTTGCTACGGAAGTATATTCGTCTTTAATATATAATTGTACAACCTCATCTCCGTCATAGTAACCAGTATTTGTAACTTTAAGGCTTAGAGAGGTGTTTTCTGTTGGATTTATTTTGCTTTTATTTAGCTTTAAATCACTGTATTCAAAACTTGAATAGCTCAATCCAAATCCAAAAGGAAACATGGGTTTACCGGAAAGATTTAAATAGTCATCGCCCCTTCCAGTAGGTTTGTGATTGTAATAAAGCGGTAGTTGAGATTCGTGCTTTGGAAAGGTAATTGGCAATCTCCCTGCAGGATTATAATCACCAAAAAGAACGTCTACTATAGCATTTCCACCTTCTTCACCTGGATACCAGACATCTAATACAGCAGCTGCTTCTTGAATCCATTTTTGCATCGTAATAGCACTTCCGCCAACTAGTAATACAACAGTAGGTGTCCCAGTTTTAGCAACCGCATTAATTAAAGCTTCTTGATAACCTGGTAAAGAGAGGTAAGCTCGGTCTCTAAATTCACCTTCTTCAATTCCAACACAAACAATTGCAACTTCTGATTGTTTGGCTTTGGCCACAGCTTCAGCTATTTTGCGTTCCCAATCATTTTTTATTCCAGCATTCCAAATGAGTTTAAACCAAACATTGCCAGTAGTTTCATAAAACTCAACTTTAATATCATAATTTTGATCTTTTCGAAAATAGAATGGCTTGGTAATTTGCTGAACAGTTTGTTTATTCCAATTATCTATTAAGAGTTCATTATTAATATACAATCTATAGCCATCATCTCCTTTTATTCCAATATCAATGGTACCTGTTTGCGGTGCTACTAATTTGCCCGTCCATCTAGCTGAATAATAGTCATAATCAATTTTATTTTGATCTGGTGAGAAAAGTGTCCATCTAAAATCAATATTAGCATCAATCCTAGATAAAGCTGGTTCACCTTCAAGGTTGATATTATTGTAATAGTTAGCTTTAAGGCCAGATTTTAATATTCTATTTTGATCAAAATGAAATAACTGCTCTTCTGGTATGGCTACAAAATCCTCAATGATCCTTTCTGCACCTTTTGCAGTATTTATTTTTACAGCATTTTTAACTCTATTTTTAATAGCCTTTAAAATGCTAACGGGATTATTTCCTGGACCAGAATACCCCCCTAGCCTCAATTCATCTGCATCTGGACCTATAACCGCAATAGACTTTATATCTTTACTTAGAGGAAGTGTATGAGCACTATTTTTTAGTAAAACAAAAGACTCTAATGCCGCTTTTTTTGCCAATCCTTTGTTTTTTAAAATACTTTCAGTCCTATCTAAATTTTCAATATTAATGTAAGGATCTTCAAAAAGATTCAATTCAAATTTGGCATACAAAACTCTCCTAACAGCCTCATCAATGGCATTTTTATCTATCATTCCTTTTTCAAAAGATTCATAAAATAATGGGAAATGCTCATAAGAGGTTTGAAAAATTACGTCAAGACCACCTTCAATCGCTTGCTTGGTAGATTCTGCATAACTTTTAGAGGTGTAATGTAGTACGTTAGCTCCTCCAGTCGCTCCAGCATCTGAAATGACAAAACCTTCAAAACCCCAATCCTTTTTTAATTTCTTATTTAGCAACCAACTATTGGCTGTTGCTTGTGTTCCATCTAAAGAATTATATGCAGTCATTATAGACCTTGCCCCAGCCTCTTGTATACTTGCTTTAAATGCAGGAAAGTAAATTTCCTCTAATATTCTTTCGTTAAAATGGATTGGATAAGAGTCTCTACCACCATCGCCAACATTGGCTACAAAATGCTTAGGAGTACAAATAACACCAAGCTTTTCAAAAGCTTTAATGTAAGAAACCGCCATTTTTGTGGTTAAAAAAGGGTCTTCTCCGTAAGTTTCTTCTACGCGACCCCATCGAACATCTCGTGCAATATTAATAACTGGCGATAAATTTTGCCTTATTCCCCTACTTTTTACTTCTAAGGCAATTGCAGTAGCAACACTGTCCATTAGTTTTGTATTCCAAGATGCAGCTAATCCTATAGCTTGAGGGAATACGGTTGCCTCATCCCTTATTAAACCGTGTAAAGCTTCATCAAAAGGAATAATAGGAATGCCTAATCGAGTCTCTTCAATGAAGTATTTTTGCATATCATTGATGAGTATCGCAGTTGCTTTTGCTGTTCTACCTGATGAATAATCTAACATTTGTTCACTACCTTTCCCTGATGAACTTTTAGTAGCAACTTGAAAACCAAAAATCCCGTGTTTGTATTTTTCTTTACCTTCAAATAAATCTCCTGGTATCATATAGAGTTGCCAAAATTTTTCTTCTAGTGTCATCCTAGATAAAAGATCACTTACTCTATCATCTAAAGAAACAGAGGAATCCTTATAGGCTAACACATCCTCATGCTTACATGAGTATACAATCATTAACATAGTCACTAAGTAGAGGATAAATAATTTATTTCTAATCATTTTTTTAATCCTGAACAAATTTTCTATGAAAGGTTTTTTATTGCAAACTAACATTTAAACTTATTTTTTACGGGCAATAAATTTAATCATGAACAAAATCTCACTTATTCTATTCCAATATAACAAATCTTTTAAATCCAAAAACAACAAATACACTTTAAAATAACAAAAACTCCTTGGCTATCTAATTAACTTTTAATGCTTTATACAAATACTATTTGCTGTATTCGTACTTAATTAAAATAAGAGACATTGAACAAAAAATTTCTAACTATTAAGATTAGAATGTTGTTGTGCTTGCTATAATGGTCTAAAAGAGACTGATTGGCAATTATTTTTGTTTTAAATTTATTGAACTTATAAATCAACTCAAACCAAATGAGTCTATCATATATAGACATTGCTATCGTATTCGTTTATGTAGTTGGGGTTTTAATCTTAGGATTTTACTTTTCTAATAAAGCCTCTAAAAACTTATCTTATTACTTTTTGGGGGGCAATAAGTTGCCATGGTATTATTTGGGATTGAGTAATGCCTCAGGAATGTTCGATATTTCTGGAACCATGTGGACAGTTGGAATCTTGTTTGTTTATGGGCTTAAAAGTGCTTGGCTGCCCTGGTTATGGCCTGTTTGGAATCAGGTTTTTGTCTTTGTGTATTTGGCTATTTGGATTAGACGTTCCAACGTAATGACAGGAGCAGAATGGATTACTTTTCGCTTTGGAGACGGAAGAGGTGCTAAATTGTCTCATATCATCATTGTGATTTTTGCGGTGATTAGTGTGTTGGGTTTTATTGCTTATTTCTTTGAAGGTATTGGGAAGTACGCCACTGAGATTCTTCCATGGGACTTAGGAGTTTCTGTATTGGGATACGAGCTAACATCGGCCAGAGGCTATGCATTAATTATTTGTATTTTAACTGCCTTATATACAGTTAAAGGGGGCATGCATTCTGTAGTGGCTACTGAGGTTATGCAGTTTGTAATCATGACAATTGGCTGTATTGGTGTTGGAATTGTGGCCTATCAGACAGTGACTATTGAGCAACTAAATGCTGTGATTCCAGAAGGTTGGAAGACCCTTTCGTTTGGTTGGAATTTGGATTTGAATTGGGAGGGGACTCCTTATCCTCAAGTGAATCAAAAGTTAGAGAGCGATGGTTTTACCTTATTTGGAGGCCTTTTTGTATTAATGGTTTTAAAAGGGATATTGGCTTCTACGGCTGGACCAGTACCTAGTTACGATATGCAACGAATTTTAGCGGCTAAAGAGCCTTCAGAAGCAGCAAAAATGAGTTTTCTCACTGTAGCGGTGTTGTATATTCCAAGATATTTCATGGTAGTGGGATTTGCGGTGTTGGCTCTAATGTATCTAGGACCAGAAATTTCCGCTATGGGACCTGATATTGATTTTGAGAAAATTCTTCCAATGACTATGAATGCCCATCTGCCCGTGGGATTAAAGGGGATTATGCTCGCTGGTTTTTTAGCAGCCTTTATGGGTACTTTTGCAGCTTTTATCAATGCCGCTCCGGCCTATATTGTGAATGATATTTACAAGAAATACATTAATCCAGGAGCCTCGGATAAAAAATTAGTGCGTTTGAGTATTATATCTTCGCTGGTGTTGGTTTGTATTGGAATAATTTTCGGTTTTAATGCAGGCTCTTTGAACAGTTTAATTCTTTGGTTGAGCTCTGCCCTTTACGGGGGTTATGTAGCGGCCAATGTTTTAAAGTGGGTGTGGTGGCGTTTTACAGGGAGTGGCTATTTTTGGGGCATGCTTTTTGGACTCATTGCCTCTACTATTAAACTATTTTTCTTTCCTCAATATGTAGATATTTTTGTATTCCCACTTATTTTTGCCTTTTCTCTATTGGGTTGTATAATTGGGACTTACGCTACTCCATTTCCCAATCCTGAGTCGGTAGCAGCTTTCTATAAGCAAACAAGGCCTTGGGGATTTTGGAAACCTGTCAGAGAAAAAGTAATGGCATTGGACCCTACTTTTATTCCGAATAGACACTTTAAAAGAGATGGATTTAATGTAATTGTTGGGGTGGTTTGGCAAATGGCTCAATTGCTCATTCCAGTATATTTTATGATTAGAGAAAATGGATTAATGGTGCTGTGGTCAGGTGTATTTCTCCTGTGCAGTTGGCTATTAAAAAAATATTGGTGGAACACCTTAGAAGATTAAAAATTACCTATGAAAATTACGGCTACATTTATAGATGAAATAAGTCACGACATTCCCCACCAAAATTGGGGACCAAAAGAATGGCGACAAGATTTTCTCCATATGAAGGCTATTGGAATAGATACGGTAGTGATGATTCGTTGTGGATTTAGAAAATTTCTAACCTATCCCTCTCCCTATCTTACGAACACTATGGCGTGTTTTTCACCTACCCAAGATTTGGTTAAACTTTTTTTAGAACTGGCCACTGAATGTAGTTTTGACTTTTATTTTGGGATCTACGACAGTGGTGAATACTGGGATACAGGAGATATGTCGGTAGAGATTGAAGTAAACAAAAAGGTCATTGAGGAAGCCTATGAAAAATATGGACAATCTCCCGCTTTTAAGGGCTGGTATCTGTCTTTGGAGCTCAGCAGAAAAACAAAAGGTGCAGTAAGTGCAATAAGAGATTTAGGCCACCACGCAAAAGAAGTTAGCGGTGGTTTACCTGTTCTTATTTCCCCTTGGATAGACGGTCCTAAAGCAGTCATGGCTGCCTCTAGCAAATTGACAAAAGCAACTGGTATTTCTTTAGAAAAACATGCTCAAGAATGGGACGAGATTTTCAAGGGTATTCAAGGAGCTATTGACATTGTGGCTTTTCAAGATGGCCACCTCAATTTTGAAGACCTCAAAGATTATTTGGCAGTAAATAAAGCCTTGGCAGATAAGTATGGTTTTATTTCTTGGACCAACACCGAATCTTTTGATAGGGATATGCCCATTAAATTTTTTCCTATTAAATTTGACAAACTACACTACAAATTATCCAAAGCTCATGAAGTAGGGATGGCAAAGGCCATCACTTTTGAATTTTCACATTTTATGAGTCCTCAGTCTGCTTACATTCAAGCGAGACATTTGTACAATCGATATATGGCACATTATCTACATCATGAAAAAGAGGAGTGAAATGAAGGAATACTCAGCACTTTATCGTAAAGAATTATATGAAGAGATCATTCCTTTTTGGGAAAAATACTCACTGGATAAGGAGTGTAAAGGCTATTTTACATGTATTACAGACCAGGGTGTCGTTTTTGATACAGATAAATTTGTGTGGTTACAAGCTAGACAGGCCTGGATGTTTGCCACACTAGCTAACGCTCAACCCAAAACCCATGAATGGAGAGAAACAGCTAAGCTCGGAATAGATTTCTTAGAAAAGTATGGGCGGTCTCCAGAGGGCGATTGGTATTTCTCTTTAACTAAAGAAGGCGCTCCGTTGGTTGCCCCTTATAATATTTTCTCCGATAGCTTTGCTGCTATGGCCTTTGGTACTTATTTTAAGATAGATCCAGATCCAAAGTATGCTCAGATTGCAAAGGACACCTTTGAGCGAATATTGAAAAGGAAAGATGTGCCAAAAGGGACCTATGAGAAAAAGATTTCTGGCACCAGACCCATGCAAAATTTTGCTCTACCCATGATATTGTGCAACCTCGCTTTAGAATTAGAACACCTCATTGGAGCCCAGCGCGTAAGTGAATTGACCAAAGGACTAATCCCCTTAATCCTAGAGCAATTCTACGATAAAGAATCGGGACTTATTCTTGAAAACATAGGTCCCAATGGAACTCAAATAGACTCTTTTGAGGGTAGATTACTCAACCCTGGACACGCCATAGAGGCTATGTGGTTTATCATGAATCTTGGTATTAGATCAAATGACAATGCAGTCATAGATAAAGCAGAAGCCATTATGTATAATCATTTAGAACATGGTTGGGACTACGAACATGGTGGGATTTTTTATTTTTTAGACCGAAAAGGATTTCCAACTCAGCAATTAGAATGGGACCAGAAGTTGTGGTGGGTGCACTTAGAAACCTTAGTAGCGCTGGCCAAAACCTATGCGTACAATAAAAGTCCAAAGGCCAAAGAATGGTTTATTAAAGTTCACGATTATAGTTGGAATCATTTTAGAGACCCCATTCACAAAGGGGAGTGGTATGGATATTTAACCCGAGAAGGGAAGGTTTTATTTCCCTTAAAAGGAGGGAAGTGGAAAGGATGTTTTCATGTGCCTCGGGCCCTTTATGAAATATCTAACACCTTAGCTTTGATCGATGAGTAGGTCAATAACTGCATTTCAATTTTTTTAACCATAATTGTTTAGACTTATAATGTTCAAAAATCGATTTTATTTAACCTTTTGCTTTTGTGTAAGTTTTGGAATAATATATGCACAAAAACAAACAGATGTACTCATTGTGGGTGCTGGAACAGGCGGAACAGCAGCAGCCATTCAGGCAGCACGAATGGGGGTAAAAGTTAACTTGCTATCAGAAAACCCATGGTTAGGGGGAATGCTTACTGCTGCTGGAGTCTCGGCTATTGATGGAAACCATCAGCTACCATCTGGAATTTGGGGAGATTTTAGAGATGCTTTATACCGCCATTATGGAGGCCCAAAAGCAGTAGCGACAGGTTGGGTGAGCAATACTCATTTTGAACCCAGTGTAGGAGATAGCATACTCAAATCTATGGCGGAGTTTCCCCATTTGAAAATTTCATATAATACTTCTAATATTAAAGTGACTAAAAACCAAAACGGCTGGTATGTGCAATGGATAGAAAACGGACTGGAGAAGGAACTAAACACCACCATATTAGTAGATGCTACAGAAACAGGCTCGTTGTTGCCGCAGGTAGGTGCGTCATTTAGTGTTGGTATGGACGCAAGTTCAGAAACAGGAGAGGCAGAAGCACCAATTGAGGGGAACACTATAGTGCAAGACCTTACCTACACATTGATTCTAAAGGATCTGGGTGTTGCAGCCACTTCAGAAGAATTAGTCACGAGGCACAGCAGTTATACCCCTGAACTTTTTGAATGTGCTTGTAGGTTACCTGGTGTAGAGACCCCTGAGGGAGTGGTAGACGCAAACCAAATGTTACAATACGCTAGATTGCCTAATAATAAATACCTCATAAACTGGCCCAATTGCGGTAATGACTTTTATTTAGATTGGCCCAATAGTTCTCATGAGCAACAAATCGATGCATTAAAGTTGGCCAAACAGCACAGCTTAAATTTTGTGTATTACATCCAAGAGGTATTGGATTTTAAACATTTGGCTATTCACAATGAGTTTGGCACTGATGACTCATTTCCTTGGATCCCATATCACAGAGAATCAAGAAGGGTCCATGGAATGGTAAAACTCAGCGTGAATGAAATGAGGTCTCCTTTTGACTATTCTTTATACAGAACCGGAATAGCAGTTGGAGATTACCCTATAGACCACCATCACGATAAGTATCCAACTGCCCCAGAGATAGATTTTATTGGCATTAAAATACCTAGCTATAATGTTCCATTAGGTAGTCTCATCCCAAAAGAGGTGTCTAATTTTATTGTTGCCGAGAAGAACATCAGTGTGACTAATATTGCCAATGGTGCTACTAGGCTTCAGCCAGTGGTTTTGGGAATTGGCCAGGCTGCAGGCGTATTAGCCGCATTGTCTGTTTCTCAGCAGAAGTCTCCAGATGAGATAGGAGTTCGAGCGGTGCAAAAAGCTTTATTAGATTACAAGGCCTACCTCATGCCATATGTAGATGTTAAACCATCGCATACATTTTTTAAAGCAATTCAAAAAATAGGGGCTACCGGAATATTGAAAGGTTTTGGTCTCTCTTACAAATGGGCCAACCAAACATGGTTTTATCCCCAACAATATATTTCCCAAATAGATTTAGTTAAAGGATTGCAGTCTTATTACCCCCACTTAAATGATTTTGAAGCCTCTGGGGCCCTGGTAGATTTAGATTTTATTGGATTTATCTTGAGACAAGCAGCTCCTTACAACTCATTAGAAATTGAGTCAAAATTTAAAAGGTTATTGAAGGAACAATCCCTAATGGAAGCACAAATACCTTTAAATAGGGGGACAATAGCTCAAATACTTTCTACTGTCTTAGATCCTTTTTCTAAAGAGATAAACCATGAAGGTGTGCTCATTAATTTG
>Ga0213868_10001677_pt1 | contig 21415 bp, 17 predicted proteins | sample PICome_9_FD_160087 | JGI IMG/M metagenome (GOLD analysis project Ga0213868, IMG submission 160087) | Coastal seawater microbial communities near Pivers Island, North Carolina, United States - PICO127 | ecosystem: Environmental > Aquatic > Marine > Coastal | place: USA: North Carolina...
TCTCTCCACTGTGCACGATTTGGACCTGTCTCGGTAAAGTCACCGATGAGGCAGACGCTGAGTGAGGCTGCATTCACTTCGTCAATTTTCATGGTAGCGCTGGGTAGTTGCTCATGCCAGCGAGAACCCAATGTGATCTCGCCATTTCCAGAAAAGGAGCCATTCCCGATGACCATGTGGTAGGCGCCATTCGAGAGGCGGGTGTCCCGCTGGGCGTGATAGGCATTGAGGAGTGCTGCATTCCCTGTTGTGCTCCCACTAGCATGGACGGCGAGGCGTCGCCAACGGTGGTTGCTTTCAGTGGCGATCACAGTGCGGATCTGGTGGCGGAGATTGGCCGACAGATAGTGCCAGCGAGTCCGCGTCTGCTCGAATGGAGCTACCCCATTTGAGGGCTTGCGGACAATGATGGATGGAAGGTGAGATTCTGCGCCGATCGGGTCAGGGAGCTCTGCCTGAACGCCCAGCTGCCCGCGATCAAATTCCAGGAAAGCGCTCCTGCGATCTAGGAATTCTGCATTGTTTGCGTTTCCTCCGAGACCACCCAGTAGGAAGCCAGAAGACTCCTCGCGACCAGGATGCCACAGAACGAGCGCTCCCAGGAGCACGAGCGCTGGAATAAGACGGTAGTTCGGCGACATGAGTTAGTTAACATGTCTTAACCAATCTGATTCGACAACCGAATATCCTAGCCGGAAAGTATCAAGGTTCAGGGGGGGCTTGTGATTCGAAAGAACGCCGTATTCAGGCCCGCCGTGCTGGCTCGTAGCTCGAACGTGCTATCCATGTCGATGGTCGCTTCCACGATGGGCATCCAGCTTGGAGGAACTAGATCAAGCGCGCGCTCTAGCACATAGGTTGTCCCGGGTTCAGTCAGGATCGTGATGGCCACTTCTTTGGTTTCATGATCAAATCGATAGTCGAGAAGAGGTATCTCGATAGGCGCAGGGAGTGCGTAGGTGATTTCGAGCAATGATGCATCTGACAAGTTCTCTTTCGCGGCATTTCGCCGAGCTGTCTTGGAAGTATCTTCTGACTGCGAGAGCAAGATCCAACCATGGTTGGATCTTGCTTTTCCCCTCATTGACTCAACATCGGCGAGGTGGATCTCGGAGAAAGGAATCACGTAGGAGCCATTGTTAACAATGAAGACGCTACCGCCTACCTCTGAACCAACGGTCGCTTCCGCTATGATTCCAAGCGGCTCGCCGTCTTTTGCTGGTGAACCTTACGGCAGTTCAACTGGATGGGTGCCCCCGCTCCAGTGCAGCAACTCGGTTGAGAGCAAACGCTGACAACTGCGCCCCGAAGGGTGTCCTCACCACAGTGAACTGCAATTGCACAGGCTGAATGATCGCGCTCGCGGGGAGCTGGCTATCAATGTCAAAACAAGAGAGGATTCGAGATCGAGCTTGATTTCCGAGCGGGCCAAGAATTCCGGCCGCCAATTCGCTTTCTCCTCCAAAGTTGAAGATGGGATCCAACTCTCAGAGAGACGTATCATCAAAGGATAGACCCGTAGACGTCTCTGCAAACGCAAGCGAGGCTGCGCAGAGACTAGATGTTAGGATGGCAACAGCTAGGCATCTGCCCATGGCTATTCATTGCCGGGAGCATCCGGCTCGACGCTCTTGATCCTGATGTTCTTAATGGCGGCCTTCGTTTGGAATGTTGCGATGCCGATAGGTACACATTCTTCGATTTCTCCGAAACGCATCCCCATGCGGCGTCCTGTGTGCAACAGCTTCACGACCTGCTTCTTGTCAATCCACGCATCTAAGCGGGTGTCGGTTACGCGAACGCGCAAATTATACCACTGCTTGTCTTCAAGTTTCTGGACGGAACCGGTGGAGTTCTCGGAAGCATCCATGTCATCAATGCTAGAAATGCCCACCAGAGCGCCTCCCCATCCGCCCACAACGAACGTGCTGTGAGAACCTGCGATCGGAAAGGTGAGGGCGCAGAAGAAATCAACGCCATCGATGCGCTGCGCGTCTAATGAAATTTCATAATTGGACTTGTAGGGAACCTCGCCATCCCATTTTAAGCCGGTCAGGAGTTCTCCCATATACAGAATAATCTCACCATCTTCGACTTCGATGTCCCCGGTGCCACCAAACTCGATCTTCTTCCAGCCTTTAAGAGATTCTCCGTCGAACAAAGGCTTGCCAGATTTCTTTGTCGTTTCGGGCGTTGCCTTGTTTGCAGTTTTGCTTGTTTCAGCTTCCTGTGCTCCACAAGAAACGAGGAAACTGAGCGAAAGGAGCGTACTGAGGGTGAAAAAGCGCATAATCATAAATTTTTAAATGGGTGACTATTCGGTAGCCGGCAGGTATCGATAGTACACTTCTAGCATAAGGATAAAGAGTGACGTGCGATAGACTGGCGCATCGCCAGCACCGGCAGCCATGCTGCTAGCAGCTCCCTCACCGCCTTCAAACGGCCACGACCCGTCTGGAGACTGGTGGGCAACGGCTTGATCTCGGAACATGGTATTCCACTTTTCCCAATCGCGCCCACCTCTTTGAAAGCAGGCCTGAGCGCCATAGTACCACCCGTAAATGCAAGCATCAGGTGCACCTATCTGCACCTCGTGGTCAAGGATGAACTTAACCGCCCGTCGGATCGAGCTAGATGAGCCGGACAGCATCTGTTGAGCCAACGCGCCTATTCCGGCCAAGCTGTAACGATCGCCGCGATTGCGGTATCCGAAGCCGCCTTGAGGTCCTTGCACGCCCTGTAGGAATTTGATTCCCGAACGAATGGTGCGCTTGAGGTCCTTGAACTCTAAGCCTGTTAGGGTAGCGGCCTTGAGCGCCTGCATATGCCAGCCAGCGACGGAAGTGTCTCCATTTCCTGTCGCTCCTTGTTTGCCCGTGGTTTCTTTATACCATTCGGAGCCTTCGTACTCGTAGACCCACCCGCCGTCGTGGTTCTGCCCCTTGATGATGATGGGCAAGGCCATGTTGATGGCTTCCTTCAATTGCTCAATGTGAGGAAATTTCCTCTTTCCATAGCGGAGTAGGCTGTAGGCCTCACAGATGGCATAAGTTCCGATGCCGTGTTCGTAAACCCAGGCATGTCCTTCGCGCGTCGTGATCTTTCCGTCGTTGTTTAATGCGAGTTCTGCTAGAAAGAAGATCGCTTTCCTAACGGTCTCTGCATATTGAGGCGAATCATAGGTTTCGCAATGTCCTAAATAGGCCAGCAGGGCGAGACCAGTCATGGCAGACTTGCTACTGCCTCCCCAAGAGCCATCAGATGCTTGCTGGGTCTTGAGCCATTCTAAGCCTTTTACCACAGCAGCTTCCGTTTCAGGTGAGCCTCCACCCTCAGCTAGGCGCCGGGCGCGATCTTTCGGTGAGCAGCGGTCTGCTAGTGGAGACCCTTTTGGAGGACCACCGCCACTACCAAAGCCATCACCGCCCAGCCCCATGCCAGCGCCAAATCCATCGCCAAAGCCCACACCGAGATCCACAGTGTCCAAGGTCATGTCTGGTGCATCAGGCACAGCGATCGCACTCACCGCTGCACGTGAAGTGATTACTTTTGTCATCTGGGAGGAAGGGGCCGCAGGGGCTTGCTTGACGACGTTGGAAAGTTCTTTCTTTGGTTTCACCTGCTGCATGAGATCGCCAACCGGGGACGATACAATGAGTTCAGGCTCCTTTGGCTCGGGACCTGCGAGGTACCATATGGCGAGTCCTCCGATAACAAGCGCATGGAGAACACCGGCGATGATGAGCGCCGAGAAAGAGGACGTGGTGGTCTGCGATTTCCGGGCGGAGAATGCTTCTTCAGTGGTAAAGGTCTGCATGGGTGCAAGGGGGAAGGGAAAATCGCGCTGGTGAGGGATCGCAATTGGGAGACTCTAAATTAGACTGGTGAGCATTCGCCTTGTCAAGATCCCCACCTTGTGGAGTCGCCCCAAGCGGTATCGTTTCTCAAAGACGCGGAATCTATCCGATTGCATCTTTCGAAGAATCGCTCGGTAGGTGTCTCGCATGGTTTCGGTGGCGACGACTCGCCGCCGCTCTGACCGCGGAATGGCAGCACCTGCTTTCTCGTAGTAGGTCTCCGCTCGCTCATACTGGAATTGCATCATCTCGACGAATCGGGTGCCTTCAGGACCATTCTGAAAGAGAGAGTCGTCGAGCTCAAACCGGTCCATGTCCTCTTGAGGAATATAGATGCGTTCCTCCTTCTGCCAGTCATCAACCACGTCTCGAACAATGTTCGTAAGTTGAAGGCAGTATCCCAGGTTCTTTGCGTAGGCTTGAGTAGCGGGAATGTCGCACCCGAAGATGCGCATGCAGACAAACCCGACGGAGCTGGCCACGTGGTAGCAGTAGCCCAACAAGTCTTCGAAGGTGTCGTAGCGTACCGTATCGAGATCCTTCTCCATGCCATCAATGAGCAGATGCATTTCCGAAGCGGGTACAGCGTAGGTATTCTGCATCTCCACCACATCTTGCTCGAATGAAGTGAGATCGTTCACACTACCGTCCACGGTCTGCCGCCATCGTTCTAACAAGCGCAGGCGTTCATCGCGCGTTGGCCCTGGCTCATCGACGATGTCATCGACCACTCTGCAGAACGCATAGTATGTAACCATGGCTGCGCGTCTTTCTTTTGGAAGAGTGGCGAAGGCGATTGCGAAATTCGAACGGCTCTTCTTCGTAATCTCGGCCGCGTGCAAGCTCTGGGCGTCAAGGTCTGTAGTGGTCATGACAGAGGTAAGCGGGATAAGAGGCTTTTCCGCTTACGCGTGCGAGCTTGGAGGATGGCGAGTTTCATGGGCTGGAGAGGAGAAGTCTTTTTACCTTTCTGTCTCTGTGTCACGTCAATGCAGAAGTAAAGGCACCATGCATTGATAAACCAGATGACTAGGGCTGCGCGAAGAATAGCGGCGACTACATGCCAGACTTGTGCGGCGATTTGATGGGTGAGCACTGTTGTGAGCAAATAAGACTCTATCAAACGAAGAAGGAAGAAGTGCGTCAGGCAGAGAAAGAGAAACCAAGCATAACGCCAGCTGGATCGACCGAGAAAGCGAAGCGATGCGAGGAAGGATTCCCACGGATTGAGATCTTGCAGGAGCAGGGCACAGATCGGCAAGGCGCCTGTCAACAGGAGGGCGACGAGCTTGATAGCTTCCCACACGGAGGCGGACTCAAGATCAAGGCGATCTTCGACCAGCCAATTGAGAGCGGCTGCCGAGAGGACGATCAGTGGCACGATGAGCACGCGGGGATAACATTTGAGCCCCCAATCGAGGGCTTCTTTGAGATTACAGCGTGCGTTGCCCGAACCATGGCTGCGATAGGCCCCCAGCAAGATAACTAGCTGGATGAAGCAGGCTAAGATGACAGCGAAGACGAGTTCTCCGATCCCACCCAGGAGAGTGCGTAGTCCTGGCATCTCTGGGACCGTCTGAATATCTAGTTGTAGGAGGGCACATAAGCGGCCACTCCACCACCAGACTGTTAGGGCATAAATGCCGACGAGGATCGCTGCGATCCATTGCCGGCCATTCGTGCAAGCGCGCCAGAGTCTTGGAATCCAATACCAACAAGTAAGAAAGGCCACAGGCGTTCCGATGACAAAGGCCATGTCCAATGGGACACAGTGCCAGAAGAGAGAACCAAGGTCGTCATTGGCAAGCGGCAACCATCCTAACAAATCGCTTTTGGTGGTGAGTGATAGTCCAGACTCGTTGTCGCTACCGAGCCCTTCTGCTTGCCAGAATTGCCAGGTGACGGCCGCGATGAGGAGCCCGGCAAGCCCTGCAATGATCGAGAAGTTGTTTCGAGCGAACTGTCGCGCCGTAGCGAACGCTGCACGCAGTGGATGCTGATGCATAAAGAGCGTATAACCCCCGACGGCCCCTAACAGCCAGAGAAAGGGCCACCAACGCTCATCCATGGTGTCAGAAAAGCGTGTACCTGCTAGTCAATCAAGCCCCAATGCGCGCCGAATGGCCAATAGACGAAGAGGGCTGGCCCCACGAGGTTCTTTTCCTTCACCGTTCCCCATCCTCGGCTGTCCCAGCTGTTCGGACTGTTGTCACCCATGGCCATGTATTCTCTTGGCGGAAGTTTCCCCGAATTCATACCGAAGCTTTCTCTTTTAGGGCTCATTTTCCTAGGGCTCAACACGTAGCCCGTGTAGCCGTCCTGCCGCTCCATGACGCGGTTGATTCCTGATTCAGTAGCCCGTACTCCATTGATGTGAAGCTCAGGCGGTTTGACTTCGAAACGGTCACCAGGCACGCCGACTAGGCGCTTGATGTAGTGCTGAGAGTTTGTGTTGCCGTTGCGTTCTTCGATCAGCTCTATACCTTGCGTAGTGAAAACAAAGACTTCGCCCCGGGTTGGATTGCGGAAATGATAGGAGAACTTGTTGACCAAGACTTGGTCACCTGTGTCCACATAGCCACGAGCCAAGACCGTTCCCGCTTTGATACCGGCTCCGTTCACCGAAAAGACAGGTGTTCCGTCGGCTGCTTTGCCTTGCCTTGCTCCGCTCAGGTGATTTCTCAGACCCAAGTCATTGACCGTCTGAAGTATGGGTGACCAAATCCTGATCGGCTTCAGTTTTTCCCCTCTGATTCCCCGCCGCTCGATATAAGTAAAGGAGAAGAACTTGAGCCAGTTCTTCTGGTAGATCTTAGAAATGGTGAAGTCCTCTTTCGCCGTGACGTCGACATAATTGCGGCCACGCCATAACAGATCCCAGCCTTTCACCAGGATGTTCGGCTCGACTTCCTTCCACTTGGTTTCTTCCTGTTCGCTGTAGCCTTGAGCAATGATACCATTTAGTGTCGGCTGCATCGAGCCGGTGGGAATCTTAAACGGCTGGAGGAAATAAGATCTGATACCTAACGCAATCACGATCGCGACAAAGAAGACCTCAACGTTCTCACGCACGCCTGGCATGGTGGGCATTGGGAGAGAGCGTTCACACACTTTTTGAAGTTCCTTCGCCTTCTCACGAACTTCTTCCTTGGTGCCTGTCCTGAGTAGTTCCTTGAAAGCCGTTTGCTTCTTCCGAATCGCATCGAGCTTCTCTTCGCTGAGAATATCCCGCTTGTAATGGATGAATTTGGTGACGCCCTTGATTAGCATCTTGCCATCTTTGATGTGCTTGGCCGTAAACATGTCGAAATTTCTGCTAGTTGGACGTCTTGAGGACTTTGATGAAGGCTTCCTGGGGAATATTCACTTTGCCGATGCTCTTCATGCGCTTCTTGCCTTCTTTCTGCTTCTCTAGCAGCTTGCGCTTTCGCGAGATGTCGCCGCCATAACACTTGGCGGTCACGTCCTTGCGCATGGCGCTGAGCGATTCGCGTGCGATGATCTTGCCGCCGATGGCCGCTTGGATGGCTACTTTGAAGAGCTGGCGTGGGATGACTTCTTTGAGCTTGTTTGCCAGATGACGTCCTCGCGCTTCTGCTTTGTCGCGATGCACGATTGTAGAGAAAGCATCGACAGGCTCGCCATTGATCATCATGTCCATTCGGATGAGTTTGGCCGCTTGGTAGCCAGAATGCTCGTAGTCCATCGAACCGTAGCCGCGGGTCATGCTCTTCATTCGATCATTAAAGTCCACCAGAATTTCGTTTAATGGCAGGATTGCGGTGAGGAGAATGCGCCGTTCGTCTAACGTTTCTGTGTTCTCTACTTGGCCACGCTTCTCCATGGTGAGCTGCATCATGTCACCGATGTATTCATTTGGGGTCATCATGTAGACCTTCACGGTGGGTTCGCGAATTTCTTCGATAGTCGATGCTTCTGGCAAATGCATCGGATTGTCGACGATCAGTTCTTCACCATTGGTTAGGGTCACTTCATAGACCACACCAGGGTAGGTCGAAATGACGTCCATTTGGAACTCACGGCGCAGACGCTCTTGGACGATCTCCATGTGGAGCAGGCCGAGAAAGCCGCAGCGGAAACCAAAGCCAAGAGCAACCGAACTTTCAGCTTGGTAGGTAAAGGCTGCGTCATTGATCTGCAGTTTGCCCATGGCAAGCTTGAGCTGCTCGAAATCCTCGGTGCTTATCGGATAGATTCCAGAGAAGACCATGGGCTGGATCTCCTTAAAGCCATCCAATGGTTTCGGTGCGGGATTCCGCGACTCGGTTACTGTATCGCCAATCTTCACCTCGGTGGAAGATTTCATGTTGGCGATGAGGTAGCCCACATCTCCTGTGCTCAGGGAATCTCTTGGGGCAGGTTTCGGTGTGAAGACGCCGACTTCTTTCACTTCATAGCTCTTCCCCGTACTCATCATCTTCACGGGAGACCCTTTCTTTATCTCGCCTGTCATGACTCGGATGTAGGAAACGACGCCTCGGTAGGTATCGTAGACCGAATCAAAGACCGAGCCGCGCACGTAGTCATCTTCGGCCTCATCAGGAGGAGGCACCCGCTTTACCACCGCCTCGAGAATGTCTTCGATCCCGATCCCCATCTTGGCACTGGCTTCGACCGCTTCTTCAGAAGGGATGGCTAAGATATCTTCCAGCTGGCGACGGACCATGGGGAGATCCGCGCTCGGGAGGTCGATCTTATTGATCACGGGAATGACCGTGAGCTGCTGCTCCATTGCTAGGTGGACATTGGCCACGGTCTGGGCTTCCACCCCTTGTGCGGCATCGACCAGAAGAAGCGCTCCTTCGCAAGCAGCCAAGCTGCGGGATACCTCGTAGGAGAAATCCACGTGGCCTGGGGTATCCAAGAGGTTCAATTTGTAAACCTGACCGTCCTTCGCCTTGTAATTCATGGTCACGGGATGCGATTTGATCGTAATCCCGCGTTCGCGCTCCAAGTCCATGGAATCCAGCAGTTGATCCTGCTGCTGCCTTTCGCTGATGGTTTGGGTGAACTCCAGTAGGCGATCTGAGAGCGTGGTCTGCCCGTGATCGATGTGAGCGATGATGGAGAAGTTGCGTGTGTTGGCCGTACCCATAGGTGGAGAAGGGCCGGAAACTAAGAGGGTTCCCCGACCTTGTAAAGTTGAGAGAGGCAGGGGTTATGACGGCATTCGAAGCCGCCAAATCCCGGTGGAATGGCGGATTCAGGTCCTTTCCGAGGGGCCAAGCGCTACTTTGAAGCGAAGCCCATCTTCTCGAGACAGACGTCGACCTTCTCGGCATTTTCTAGCAACTCCGCAATCGGGTCCCAACGACCACTGACGAGAGCGTCTTGAGCAGTATCGGGGATATGCACGGTGAAGTTTGAGTCGCCAAAGAAGACGCGTGCCTTCTCCACGTCGACCTTCACTTCCAACTGTGGATCGGCCTCAATGGCAGCGCCAAGCGTCGCGATGTCTTCAGAAGTTGCCGTCACGCAAGGAATTCCAAGCGTGGCGCAGTTTCCAAAGAAGATCTCAGCGAAGCTCTCTGCGATAACCGCGCGGAAGCCAGCCCGGTAGAGAGCTTGGGGTGCGTGCTCACGCGAACTGCCGCATCCGAAATTCACTCCGGAAACAAAGACGCTCGCACCTTGGTAGCGCTCCTCATTGAGAGGGTGTTCTTTGGGAGTGCCGTCTTCTTGATGGCGGGCGTCGAAGAAGAGATAGTCACCGAGACCGTCGAAGGTTACACACTTCATGAAGCGCGCGGGAATGATACGGTCGGTGTCGATGTCAGAGCCTGGAACGGGAACAGCGCGGCCTTGGACGGATTTGATTGGATCGAGTGCCATGATGGTAAAAAAATAGACTGAGATTAAACAGCAGCGGCTTCGCCGACTTCGAAGACTTCGCGAGCGTCACTGACACAACCGCGAACAGCGGCGGCGGCTACCATGAGTGGACTCATGAGAACAGTGCGCCCGACGGGGCTGCCTTGACGTCCCTTGAAGTTGCGATTGCTTGAGCTCGCACAGATCTGATCGCCGATGAGTTTGTCAGGGTTCATAGCCAAGCACATGGAGCAACCCGCGCCTCGCCATTCGAAACCCGCTTCGGTGAAGATCTCATTGATGCCTTCCTTACGGCAAAGCGCATCGACAATCTGAGATCCCGGAACAGCGATGGCCTTGACGCTATCGGCGACTCGATGCCCTTTCAGATACTGTGCCACTTCGCGGAAATCGGACAAACGCCCATTTGTGCAGGAGCCAACGAAGGCCACATCGATTGAGGTGCCTTTGATAGGCGAGCCGGGCTCCAGCTTCATGTATTCGAGCGCTTCCGCGATGCTCGCCTTCGCTGCTGGCGTGTCTGCGTCTTCTACGCGCGGCACATTTCCCGTGATGGGGAGGCCTTGGTCAGGGCTGATACCCCAAGTCACGCTTGGAGCGACGTCTTCAGCGCGGATCTCCACGAGATCGTCAAACGTGCAATCGGCATCCGAAGCTACGGCGCGCCAGCGCTCAACGGCTGCGTCCCATTCGGCTCCGGTCGGGCTGTAATTGCGACCCTTGAGATATTCAAAGGTGGTTTCGTCAGGATTGACATAGCCACAACGAGCGCCGCCTTCGATCGTCATGTTGCAAACGGTCATGCGCTCTTCCATCGTGAAGTTGTCAAAGACGCTGCCACCGAATTCATAAGCGTAGCCAATGCCACCTTTCGCGCCGAGTTGCGCGATGATGTGGAGGATGACGTCCTTGGCATACACACCGGGGCGAAGCTTGCCATCGACGTTGATGCGTCGAACCTGCAGCTTGCTCATGGCCATGGATTGGGAGGCCAGGACATCGCGCACCTGTGTGGTGCCGATGCCGAAAGCGATCGCGCCGAATGCGCCGTGCGTTGCCGTGTGAGAATCTCCACAGGCGATGGTCGTGCCCGGCTGGGTGATCCCTTGTTCAGGGCCCACCACGTGGACGATTCCTTGCTTGCCGCTCTTGAGGTCGAAATAGGTGACGCCAAACTCCTTCGCATTCCGATCCAGCTCTTTGATCATGGCGTCGGCCAGAGGATCGGCGAAAGGCTGTTCAAACTGATCGGTGGGCACGATGTGATCCACCGTGGCAAAGGTACGTTCAGGGTGCCGGACGGGGAGTCCGAGATCTCGGAGCATGCCGAAAGCCTGGGGGCTGGTCACCTCGTGAATGAGGTGGGTGTCGATGAGCAGTTGCGTTTGTCCGTTAGACAACTCCGCCGCAGCGTGCGACTCCCAGACCTTTTCGTATAGACTTTTACCCATGATAGCGTGACTCAGATTGTGATGCGTTTCCGTAGTGGAAACGCACCTTCAAGCACGCCGGGGAAATTTCCAACAAATTCGCCCTACTTCACCAATCGGAGAGTGAGCGGGTAGCGGTAAAAAATCCCGGCGTTGGCTTTGATGGCCGCAATGATGGCGAAGACGAGATGAAAGATTCCCAGGGCGATCAGTCCAGGCACGGCGATGAGAGCACCAATGCCGAAGGTGACGATCATGAGGAGCACCAGGGCCAATGCGTAAATGGCGACCGAGATGTTGAAGTTCAGCGCCTCCTTGGCATGCGAAGCAATCAGGGGGGAGGTGTCTTTCTTGACTAGGTAGATGATTAGTGGCGCGATCACGCCACCAATGCCGTTTCCGAGGTAACCGACCAGTCCACTGAGGTGGGAGAGAAGGCACCAAGTATTGTCGCCCATGCCACCGCTGGTCGCTGGCTGGGCAGATGAAGTGGCCTGTGGTTGTTGTGGAGGTGCTGGCTCGTCGATTGGGGGAGGAGTGTCGTCGCTCACAACTTCATGATGATCAAGATGGGTGGCGGAGTCGATTACAAAGCACTCAGATTCTTGTAACGCGACATCGCTGTGCTTCGTTGCCTCAGCATGAATACACTCATCACGGGGGCTAATGGAGGTCTCGGCATCGCTCTCGCAGAACGCTTTCTTGAGAATGCTGATCATCACGTCTGGTTGGGGGTGCGCGCGAATCGGAATCGAGCTGAGGCGCTGGCGCAAATGCATGGGGATCGCGTGCGCTTGGTTGACCTGGATGTGACAAGCGAGGACGACTGGGCGCAGGCCGTGGAGTCGATGGTCCAGGCGGATCAAAGTCCAGATGTGCTGATCAACAACGCTGGCTTTCACAAAGATGGTCTTCTGGCAATGATGCCGACAGAAGACTGGCACAGTGTCATTCAAGCGAATCTGGATGCTGTCTACCTGGGCTGCCGCGCCGTGCTCAAGCCCATGATGGGAAATCGCTTTGGACGAATCATCAATATTGCTTCCTTAAGTGCTCTGCTAGCTCCTCGTGGACAAACAAACTACGCGGCCGCCAAAGCGGGTGTGGTCGCTCTCACACAGAGCTTGTCCAAAGAAATGGCTCGCGCAGGAATCACCGTCAACGCGCTTTGTCCCGGTTACATTGACACCGAAGCCCTAGTGGACATGCCAGAGGCAGAGCGGAAAAGTATACTTTCGACGATTCCCATGAGGAGGCTGGGCAAGCCTGGGGAAGTTGCGGCGGCAGCAGCGTTCCTTGCGAGTCAGGAAGCCAGTTACATCACGGGAGCCGCCTTGAAGATCGACGGTGGGATCTTCTAGCCGCGCCTTTCGACGGGCGGTCTCTGCTTTGGGGATGACAGAAGGGTAGTGAACTTCCTAGGCTTAGTTCATGAAGTGGAGATTTCTAGTCGTATCTTGTTGGTCGGTGTGCCTAGCGCAGGCGATTGAGGGTCCCTTCCATGGGACGGCATTGCTCGATTGGGAAGGTGATATCGCCTCTCGATTGGTCACGGCGGCGGACGCCTTTCTGCTGCAGGAGATCGAGGGCTCTTTTCAGAAACGCGCTGGGTATTGGCATCGGGACGTTTCCTCTGAAGAATCCTATGAAGAATCTATTGCGCCCAATCGCCAAGAGTTTCGGCGGATCATTGGGGCAGTGGATCAACGTCACCCGTTTGATCGTTTGCGAGAGCAGCGCTTTCTCGGTACCTCGGGGCAATGTGATGTTTACGCAATCACTTGGCCAGCGTTTGCCGATGTCCACGGCGAAGGGTTGCTCCTGGAGCCGACCGATGGCGAGGCTCGTGGGAACATCGTATTGATTCCGGATGCGGATCAATCTCCCGAATCCTTAGTAGGTTGGTTAGGTGAGCTTACAAGCGAGCGTCAGCAAGGTCGGATTCTTGCAGAGCGGGGCTACCGAGTGGTCATTCCGACCATCATCAATCGAGAAGTCACTTATCGGAAACTGAGTAACCGTGAGTACCTGTATCGACCTGCCTTTGAGCTTGGTCGTCACTTGATCGGATACGAAGTGCTCAAGATAGAAGCGATCCTCCATTGGTTGGCGCACACTTACGAGAGCGATGATCTTCGCGTGGCCGGTTGGGGAGAGGGTGGTTTGTTAGCACTCTACACGGCTGCGGTGAATCCCAAGGTGACGCACGCCTTTGTTAGTGGCTACTTCGGCCCTCGCCAGTCCGTCTGGGAAGAGCCCGCTTATCGTAACGTGTTCGGGTTACTTGAGCAGTTTGGCGATGCGGAGATCGCGAGTCTTATCGCGCCACGAACGCTTGTCATCGAGGCCATTCCAGGCCCCGACGTGGTGGTGCCGCCAGGAACGGGAGGCAAGCCAGGGCGTCTGGCTTCAGCAAGTCTCGAGGAAATCCGGACCGAGCATGCGCGCGCAGTTCAGCTCACAGGGCTGCCCAACGCAGCGAAGTCGCTGAAGCTTGGCAAGCTTGATGACTTTGCCCCTGCTGGAAAGCAGCGTCTTGCCGTGCCGGACATTTCTCTGCCGGACGTCGAGGCGCGTCATGCGCGGCAGCTCAAGGAGCTTGATCGGCACAATCAACAGGTGCTCGCCGAGAGTCCGTACACGCGGGCGACGTTCATGAAAGACCTCAAGACAGATTCCCTAGCAAACTTCGAGGAATCGGTTGAGCCCTACCGGCAATACTTTGCCGATGAAGTGGTTGGCACCTTTGATCGCGCCCTCGTTGAGCCACGTCCTCGATCCCGCGTCTTTCTGGAAACCGATGAGGTGACAATTTATGAGGTCGTGCACGACGTCTATGATGGACTCTTTGCCTATGGTCTCCTCTGCTGGCCCAAGGATATTGGGAAAGCAGAGCGTCGCCCAGTGGTCGTTTGTCAGCATGGACTTGAAGGGCGTCCACAGATGGTTATTGGCGAGGACGGTTTCCATTACTACCAAGCCTTTGCCGTCGAATTGGCGAAGCGTGGGTTCATTACGTTTGCTCCCCAGCACCTTTACATCTTTCAAGACCGGTTTCGCACGCTGCAGTTCAAAGCGAACGCTTTGAAGAAGACCTTGTTCTCGCTCATGGTGCCTCAGCACGAGCAGCTGACCCGTTGGTTAGGTAGCTTGCCCAATGTGGATTCAAAGCGAATCGGCTTCTACGGCCTATCCTATGGGGGGAAGTCCGCCATGCGGATCCCGCCGCTTGTTCCCGCCTATTGCCTATCTATTTGTTCGGCAGATTTCAACGACTGGGTCTGGAAGAACGCGTCGACGCGCAGCCCATACAGTTATGTCTTCACGGGTGAGTACGAGATCTTTGAGTTCGATCTTGGGAGTACCTTCAACTATGCAGAAATGGCCGCTCTCATCGCGCCGCGCCCCTTTATGGTGGAGCGCGGCCACTTCGATGGTGTCGCTCCCGACGAACGAGTAGCCTTAGAATTCGCCAAAGTTCGTCACCTATATGCGGCGAAACTCAAGTTGCCTGACAATATCGCTATCGAGTGGTTCGATGGTCCCCATCGTATCAATGGCGACCAAACGTTCCGCTTCCTCCACAAGCACCTGGACTGGCCGGAACCCTAAGTTCCCGAGGATCAGTCGAGGCGTTGCAACTCGCGCATGCGGAATGCCTGCTTTAGTCGCTCGTCCATCGCTGCGGTCATCCTTGCGTCCAAAATGAGTTCGTGGGGCGCTTCCGCAATGTCGATTCTGTGGACCGGTCCTTCGGGGGCACCGAATGCGTCAGCCACATCTTGGAGATTCTTGATCTCTTTTCCGTTCACTTCGTCCACAATAACGTGGGACACGGACTCGTAACCCAGCGTGGCTGGCGTGCGCATGACTCGGCTGATGAAGACAACCTTCTCGCGGCCTTCTTTCTCATAGTCTTCGGGGTGTGTTAGGGCCCAAAGGAGTTTCATGGGGGCGCGCTGACGCCATTGGTCGCCAAAGATCTTCAGGTATGGGCGAGTCAGTTCCTGGAAAACGACACCACCGGCGATGAAGAAGCGTGGTCCTTTGTCAAAGAGATAGGGATCAACCAGATGATCTTCTGGTGCACGTCGAGTCATCGTCGCAGTCAATTCCTTGCTTTCGCCATCGCGGAAGATCTTCACAGGCATTTCTTGGCCAATATGGCTGTCTCCACGAACGATGTGGCTCATATTCAGACGACCATAGTCCGGATGCTCGTAGTTGCCCCGAGCATCTATCGGGTGGCCTCCGATTTCTAAGAGAACATCGCCCACCTCAATTCCGGCTCTGGCAGCAGTGCTGTTTGGCGACACGGTCGTCACATAGATGCCGCCTGTTTCGTCGCCTAACTCGAGATAATTGCGCAATTGCTCATCCGTCGCCCGAGAGAACGCCATGCCCAGTGTTGGGAAGCCAGAGTAGTCGCCGTCTTCGAGATCTTTGAGAAAGTGATCGATGATGGGAGCAGCAATCACCGTGGATATTTGTTCTTCGGAATCATAGCTTAGAAGCAGCCCAGCCAGCTTGTTGCCCTTCATGACGGGCAACACGAAGCTGCCGGCATGATAACGAAGAGAGCCTTTCAGTTCGTAAGTGAGGAAGGGGGTGCTGCTGAGGAAATAGTTGTCGATAGAGACTTCAAGCAGTGGACAACGGGTGCTCACCGCGAGGCCATTGTCTTTGACCTGCCAGACATCGAGTTCATCGCCCACGTTGGGGGACGTGTCCAAGGTGAGCCGAGTGACCTCTTCGAGGAATTCGGGCTTCTCCTGGCTAATCTCGATTAGTGCTAGATTGGCCTCGTAATCGACCACGGAGATCTTTCCGGGAACTTTTTCACCAGTCTTCGGCTGCTCAAGTTCGACATAAGTCGCGTCCGACACCATCTGAGCCGAAACGAGGACTTGGCCGTTGTCTAACAGAACGCCGAGTCCGCGGCGAGTGCCGGGCTTTCCTTTCTCCCACGGCTGGTAGAAATTGTAGTTCTGGGCGGTGATATTCACCCTGAGAATGGAGTCGCCTACGGACGCCGCTTCAGGCTTCGCCTCAGTAGAGGGCGCTGCCGTTGTGGCGGTTTCTGCGGAGGCGGAGGCCAGAGTTAGGACCGCGAAGGAAATGAGAATGCGATTCATGTGCTAGGACAAAGAAGAAAGTTGATCGCGATCGTGGGCTAGTTGAAGATGACGGGGACATCGTCCTCAGCGCTTCCGAGATAGCTGTCTAGGCCGACTTCATAGGTGGCTCGAATGCGCTTGTCTGCAGCCTCTACACGCGCTGATTCGACGACGATCGGGAGCCCTTTGCCAAAGAATTCGATGACGTAGAATTCAGGGACTTCTGCAGGGTGGAGCGCATCGTAGAGATCTTGCAGGTTCTTAATCTTTTGATCGTTAATCTTATCGACGACGGAGTGTTGGAAGCCTCCGAAATTGCTGTTGATGGCATCGGGTAAGATACTTGTGAGGACCACGATCTCGGGGCGTTCGTCAAAGAGCTCGTCCTGCACATAGAAGGTGTAGAGATAGCGAGCTGCCATGCTCTCGATATTGTGCGCAGCCATGAGATTGCGATCCAGTGGTTGGAAGGTGAGCCCGGCAAATGTCGCGTAACGCGGCCGCTTGTCGTAGGTATTGGCCTGAATCAGGTAGGGATCAAATGGCTTCAGTTCGATCTCGACGGACTTCGGTTGGCCATCGCGGAGGATCTTCATGTCCACCTTGTCTCCCTTGAATCGGCGCTCCACGATTTCATTCATGTTCACGAACTCGCCGTCGACTTCCACGTAACCGTTGCTAGCGATCTCGCGACCGTCGATGCTCAACAAGACATCGCCCTCTTCTAACATGCCATCACAAGATCCACTGTTGGACACGGACGCCACTAACGTTCCTACGGAGCTATCCGGTTCCAGACCGAGAGCCAACCTCTGGGCTGGATTGATAAGGTCGAAGTCGCCGATGGCTAGATCAACGTAACGGTCATACTGGCCATCTTCGATGTCTTGCAGGAAGCGACGCAGGACCGGTGTGGGGATCATGTAGCCAACATTCTGAGCGACCGCACCGGAGATGCCCTGGAAGGCCACGCCAACGACCTTGCCTTCTTGGAGCACAGGGCCGCCACTATTGCCAGGGTTGATGGCGGCATCGATCTGGATGGCAAGATGGAGATCCGCACCGCTATGACTGTATGGCTGGAAATCGATGCGAGAGACGACGCCTCGTGTTGTGGAGAGGCGGCGACCACCAAGAGGATAGCCGATCACGGTGACCGTGCTCTCAAGCTTGGGAATGTCGCCGATATCTAACGGCTTCGCATCAGCAAAGGGAATTGGATCAGAACACTCTAAGATCGCCAGGTCACAATCGTGAGCGATGTGAAGGAGTTTGGCGGCATATTTCTCCGGGTCGCCATACTTCTTAATGAGCAATCGCGTGTTGTCTGCCACGACGTGGGCATTGGTGACGAACTTATTGGGTGCGATCATGAAGCCTGTACCGGTGCCGCCGGTTTCGCGTCCGCCGTTCCAAGGCTGCTGATAATCGGGCACGAGAGAGGCGCATTCAATCTCGACGATACTTTCGTAGAGATCCCGGGACGTGTTGGGGGGACCCACGGGTGCCGATTTCGCGGCGGGCGTCTCGGTTTCGCTCGACTGTTCCTGCGCGGAGGCAGTCCATAAACTCAGGCCAAGGGCCGTGATCAGCCACGCTGGCTTTAGAAGGGAGATGCGGATGGTCATCATGAATTGGGAGTGTAGGGCGTCGCTTGGCCAGCGCAAGCCTGGGGAATGAGGCCATGCAAGGTCGCTTGACCTACGAACGCGCGGCCCCATAGGCTACCTCAATGAATCGACTTTTCCCAATATCGCTTGCCACCGCCTCTTTGCTCACCCTCACGACCGGCTGGGGACAGAACACACTGAACTTTCCCGCACTGGGCAGGATCGTAGAATCTGACCCCAAGTTGGCCGAAGTCCTCGACAAATCAGCCGAACTGGAGGTCCTGGGATCGGGATTCGACTGGGCAGAAGGGCCGGTTTGGGTCAGAGATGGTAAGTATCTGCTTTTCTCTGACATTCCACCTAATAAAGTGGTGAAGTGGGAAGAAGGGAAAGGAATTTCGACGTTTCTCCAGCCGTCTGGTTACACGGGAGCGACCGACTATGGACGCGAGCCAGGAAGTAATGGGCTCTTGCTAGATGGTCAGGGGCGCCTGGTATCATGCGAGCACGGGGACCGCCGCGTCTCTGTCATGACGAAGGATGGTGGCAAACGCACTCTCGTCGACAACTACGAAGGGAAACGTTTGAATAGTCCCAACGATGCGGTCTACAAATCCAATGGTGATCTCTATTTCACAGACCCTCCCTACGGCCTCCCTAAACGCTACGAAGACCGCCGTCGTGAACTCGATTGGTGCGGCGTCTATCGTTTGTCCAAAGACGGCAAGGTGACTTTACTCACGAAAGAAATGACGCGACCCAACGGTATTGCGTTCTCTCCGGACGAGAAGATTCTCTACGTGGCTCAATCCGATCCGAAGGCGGCTCTTTGGAAAGCGTTTCCGGTGCAGGATGATGGGACGTTAGGCGATAGCCGCGTCTTTTATGATGCTACTTCTCTTGTTGGAAAATTGCCAGGATTACCGGATGGTCTCAAGGTGGACAAAAAAGGGAACCTCTGGGCAACGGGGCCCGGTGGTGTTCACATCTTTGCTGCGGACGGCACTCCGTTAGGCCGCATTGAAACTGGAGAAGCCACTGCAAACTGCGGCTGGGGCGACGATGGTACTGTCCTCTACATTACTGCCGATATGTATCTCTGTCGAATTCAGACAAAAGTGACTGGGCTAGGGTTTTAGTATTGTTAAGAATTTTTTAAGCACTCCCTAGGAAGTAGCGATCTACTGGCATGATGTCAGTCAAATGTGGCAAGTCTAGAGCCTATCTATTGAGTCAGTGGGCGTTGTAATGGCTCCTCAGGCGGCTGCGTTTTCCAAGTCCTGAGCTTCACAGAGACGTGTCCGAGGAGAAGAGCTGGGCTTTGAGCTCGCTGAACAGTGCGCCGCGCCGATCCTTGGAGGAAAGGATCGGATTTTCAATGGGCCATTGCTGCTAGGAAATTGCTTTTCGTCCATGGGGTCAGATTCGCTGCATTGCTAGGGATTGGAGGGGGTTCAATGATTTCCTCTGCTTAGATCGCAGGTGGTAAGCCTGCTACTTCACCGCCGATCACCCGTCTAGTTCGGTGCGACTGCTAGAGAATCACTTTCCAGACCCTGGTGTCCAAGGACGCTTATCGGTCAGGGTTGGAGGGGGTGCAACCAAGCGGCGGACCGTAAGAAAAGGGGCGCTTATCCCCGCACAAGTGGGCCGGCGGGGGAGGCTCAGTAGGGGGCGACGCCTATGGACTTCAAGGCCTCTTCGAAGGGAGCCGGGTCGTAGAGGTGGACGAAGGACGAAACCTTGCCATCTTTCCAGTTCATGAACATGTAGAGGGGCACCTCGAGCTCTTGGCTGGTCTTGCGGAGCGTGCCAGTCCAGCTTACCCACATGTTCGTAAAGTCCATGCCGTTGTTGTAACGGAGCGTCGTGACGATCTGATACCCGGGCTTGATGTCCTTGAACAGCCGGTGGTCTTTGGAAACGTTGGCCAAGAACGTAGCCTTGTCGACGGTGTCCTTGTTGAACTTGATCTCCGCGTCGGCGGCGATCCACTCCGACATCCCATCGGGGTCGTTGGCAAAGTAAGCGGCGAGTACGGCCCGTGCGCCCGCCGAGCGAGTGTCGTCTTGGTCAGCGACCCCCGACCAGGGGCGGTCGTTAGGCGGCGCGCCTCCGGGTGTGACGCAGCTGACGAGACTCGCGGAGCAAAGGGCGGACAGGCAGAGGTAGCGCATAGAATTCATTGTAGAAGGTTTGGTGGGAACAGGATTTTAGTGAAGAGGCTGCTTCAGGCAATTTCTCGATCACCAGCTGGGCTTCGGGATTCAAGATTCATTTCTTCATGCGCAAATCCCGGCGAAAATATGTCACGAATCTTCAGAATCCGGATACATCTACTGTTATGAAACTTCTTGTTCCACCGGGGTCAATGTGAATCCGAGACCTTCGGCCTGCCGGCGCAGAAAGCGTTCTTTTCTTGCGCGGCTTTGTTCGGGATTGCCGAGGCGGGCGGGCTCGAAGGGGGAGCGATGCTTGACCATGTCATAGAGGATGCGGGCCAGCTTGTGGGCGGCGGCGGTGACGGCCGTTTTGGTTCCGAGCTTGGCGCGGATGCGGCGGAACCAGTCGCCCAATGTGGATTTGGATCGATGAAAAGACTGGGCCGCCATGCGCAGGGAGCAATGCCAGCACCTAGCCATTGGCTTGGCAGTCGCTGATCCATCATGGCCTCTGCCTCGCATTCTGGGGGCCGAGGCACTTGATCACCAAGGCAAGACGTCTGAAGCCCTGCTCTTTGCACTAGGCGGTGTAAACGCCGGAGTAAATCCGGTACGGTGGTCGGGTTAAAACCGGTAGGCTTTGGGTTGTTATCGTTTCATGGTGATTCAAGTCAAGAGTGGGGCGCAGATCCTTCTTTTCCTACTGCCGTACTGTCCGAAAACCCGAATCGTCGCCATTTCATGCGGCATACCGGTAGTAATATCGTAGCAATCCGCCAAGCCGCTCGCGGCAATTCACCTCACCTGCTCGATCCGATCCGAAATCCGGTTCAATGATTTTGTTGCCTCACCCTTGGTGATTTCTTTCGTGATGGTAGGGCCTGCAGAACTGGTCGACTGCTCGTCGCAGTGACCTCTCCCCTATCAAGATCATCCGATCGAGGCACTCCCCGATGATCGATCGAACAAACCTTTCCGCAAAAGAATTCAAATTGGGCGATCGCGCCGGAAGGCGCACTGTCTTCACTCCTGCGCTCTCAAGGATCTCTTTAAACTCCCGCGTGAATAGCGCCGATCGAACGTGAATGAGGTAATGGTAGCCAATCAGAAACCCGTCTAGGCAATCTGTGAGGTTCCTCCCTATCTGTTTCATCCACTCTCCATCAGGCTCTGGAATGATCCCGGTGTTGTTGACCTTCCGACTCGAAAGTCGAATTACGGTAAGCGGTCCCCGGCACACCTCTAGCAGAGAATAGCGTAGACGTCATAGATTGTCGGCTATGACATCTTCGAAATCCTCTGATAACCGAATCCTTAAAGTCGACACCCTCAAGCGTGTCCGCGTCCCAAAGGCCAGGCGCGAAGCCATCCTCGACGAATTCGAAC
>Ga0213868_10001679_pt1 | contig 21403 bp, 19 predicted proteins | sample PICome_9_FD_160087 | JGI IMG/M metagenome (GOLD analysis project Ga0213868, IMG submission 160087) | Coastal seawater microbial communities near Pivers Island, North Carolina, United States - PICO127 | ecosystem: Environmental > Aquatic > Marine > Coastal | place: USA: North Carolina...
GCGCTCGTCCTTGTTCGTCATATAAATGAATGGACAATGGACAATGGTTTTCAATGGGGGTAGTCAATCGTGAAGGAACAAAACAATGATACAGACGCGTAGCTATATGTATGTTGGATATCTCCCTTCGAATGATTGAAATATGACTTGATCTTGTTTTGAGCGTTGTGAGAGAGAAAACTACGAGAAACGAGAAACCCGTGATCGTTTGATTTTTGAATTTGGACCAATAAAAACGGGTTACGAATTATGTCATTGTTTCCAAATGGATCGCTTTCCTTATTTAAAAGTGTCCACCACAAAACACACAACAACAAACAACAAACAACCTAAATAACAACTAACAAACCCAACCAGATTTCGATCAGAGATCAGCCAAAAAGAGATTGATTGCATACTTGCTTATACTTATTGAGTTCGTTGCTTCATTTGAAAATGACGTCAATAAAAGCCACGTCAACTCTCTCCCCAAAGTACATTCAAGAAATAACCTCCTCATTCCAAATCTTTGATGAAACGAAAACGGGATATATATCACCCAACTGTCTAAAACTTCTATTACGATCCTTTGGTATCCGAATATCAAGGACAACCGTCTATTCCCATATACTAGAAGAAAAAAAGAGATTGAGTGTTTTAGAGAATCGGACTTTCAATAACAAGAATTATGATCATGACGATGTTGATTTACAAATATGTATTTCCATCATAGAAAGACATTATCCGAAGGAGGATAGGGAATTAGTATTGGAATCGAAATTGAATTTTAAATTAATTGCAGGAACGAAGGGATATATAACCGTGGAGGATATCAAACGAATTGTGGATGAAATCAATGTATGGTGCAAAGACAATAATAATAATAATAATAATGACAATGGCAGCCATTCTGGACTTCAAACCCTTGATATTGATCCGGAACTTATGAAAAATATGATTGAAGAATTCGATTGCAATTGTGATGGTGTCATTTCGTACGAGGAGTTTGATAAAATAATGAAATATAAAAAATAATATGAATACTACTTTCTTAGTCATACTACTACTTCAAGGAACTTTGGGAATGACAAGATACATCTTTTTATATATAGTTTATAGTTTACGTGATGGATGAGTTGCTGGTATGAGAGGGAGTTGGAGAAGGCGCAGTCACATGGTCGACTCCTGTCACAATATCATCCATATTCACAAGTGAAGACAAACTTGCTTCCAATTTGTTTTCAGGAGTTATATCTGTTCCACTGTTGGGGTGCAATGGTGGATACGATTTGACAGATTGTTTCGCTTTGGCACGCTGTTGGACAAACTCATCTTCAAGCTTTTTCAGTCGTTGCTGTTGTTCCTCTTCAGCTTGCTTTAGTCTTTTCTCTAATGCTTCTCGTTCCTTTTCATGTTTTTCTAGCGTCTTTTGGTGAAGAGCTTCCTTTTCTTCTTTGGATCTTTGAAGATTTTCCATTCTTGTGTGAAATGCCTTCTCTGCTCTCTTTTTCTTCTTTTCGTGCTCGATAGCAAGCTTTTTGAGTTCCGATGAATTACTTATATCATCGTCGTCGTCGTCACTCAACAAAATATCTTCTTCGTCCATTAAGGGAGATAGATCAGGGCCTGCTTTATTTAAATCTGGCAATGATATTGACTTCACTCCTAGATCTTGTAACGCAGAAACTTCTGTCTGAGGCAAGATTGAACTCAATGACGCTCGGTGGGCAGTAGTTGTGTTAATAACGGGGTGAGGTTGTATTTGATCCAATATGGTTTCTTGGTCATTCTTAATGACAATGGAAGCGCCTTGTATCGGTGCTGTGTGCTGGGCTACGGTTACAGTAGCATCATTTTTCAATGGTGCCGAGACTTGCTGAGGACCATAATTGTAAGCAGGAGAGGGATACATAGGATCGGGTGTGAAGTTAGTGGGAACAGATGATGATACTGGTACGAAATAATGAGGGTGCGATGAAAGAGGAGGTGGCTGCAAAGTTTCATTCAACGATGCTTCATAGAGTGATTCGATACTTTGGTCCAAGGGAGTTTCATGCGCTGTAGATGGTATCTGAATTCCGACATTATGAACTGGTGCGGCTTGTAATTGGTGTGGTGGCAGATGAGGTATGTTGTGTTGCATTCCCGTTTTAAAATTTCCTTGATGAATTCTTGCTTGTCTTGCGATACTACTGATGGTTTCACTAATTTCGAGTGTTGCATCTTGAGGTAAATGTAATTCTTTCACCATTTCACGGGCAACTTGAACAGCATCATCTTGGACAAGATGGAACCCAAACTGAACATGTTGTTCGTCAACACCGAGCCTGAGAGTCAGTCGGAGATACATGATATTATTAGAGTATGGGGTGCCTGTAGATGAATCTTCCAATATTGAAGCCATTTTCATGTACTTCAAGGTGGATTCTAGAGGACAATTTTGGTATAGTAGCGGATTAGAATTATCACCTCCGTTGGGCATTAGTCGTTGAGTGGACAAAGGAGCACGAGTGCTATCAGAGACCACACTTGGTACGACCTTCTGTGTAGGCATTGGCTGATATGAGACAACTGAGTGCCCTATGGCCGAATTGAACCCTGGAACAAGAGTAGGCAAAGGAGCTGGCGCATTTAAAAGATCTTGATTAGAATGATTCATCGAGCTCTCTTCTATATTTTCTTCGAGCTCTTCATCTCTCCCCATCATCACCTTTACTTTTCTCATATTCGATTCACTTTGTGGCATATCATCGTAGTGGCATGGGGCTTCTTGAACTGAAGAGTGTAACGATGCTGATTTTTGTTGTGTCTGCTGAGCAGAGAGTTGTCCCTCAACAACCTCTTCATTGCTTACTGAAGAAGAAAGTGTTCGAGGTGATAACACTCCTTTGTTAGATACCATCGATACATTCTTCACATTTGGATCTATGGATGGAATTTGAATATCATCTGGGATAGCAGCCTGTTGCGATTGAATACCACTGCGCACTAGAGAAGAAGGTCCTTCTGATATAGTCCTTTCTCGTAAAGGAAGATCGATTTCAATTTCGGAATCATCACTTTCTCTGCTTACTAGGAAAGGATGGTCTAGAAGTTCGGATGCGCTCGGTCTATTAACCTTGCCAGACTCGTCTCGCTGTCCAAGACATTGTCGTATGAAGTCCCGTGCCTCCGAACTACGAATTCTATTCAGACTTTCCGGTTCAATGCCCATCGTCACCTTTTTGTAAATCTGTGCTGGATTAGAACACTCTCTATAAGGAACTTCTTTCGTACAAATCTCTAGCATGCACATGCCAAAAGCATATATATCTATCTTTTCGTCGTATGATTCATCATATAATTCGGGAGCCATGAACTCAGGAGTACCTAACACGCTTAGAGCCTGTAATTGAACGTCATGTGAGTATATTCAAAGAACACTGATACACATCATTTTGTTCGCTTATTCGTACATACCTTGCTACTATTGCTCATCACAGTACTCAAACCCAGATCACCAATCCTCAAATCTCCACTAGTACCATTAATAAAAATATTGTCACATTTCAAATCACGGTGTATGATCGGTGGATCCTGACTGTGTAAATAGGACAGTCCTTTCAATATCTGAATTGCCCACCGTTTTGCAATTTTATACCGAATCACTTTCACCTTGTTAATGAACTGTTTCAAAGTCCCAGAAGATAAAATTTCCGTGACAAAAATAACTTGCTCCTCTTGTCTATTCACCCATGATCCATGGAATGAAATAATGTTTGAATGATTGAGTTTTTCCAAAAGCCTCACCTCGTTCACAATATACTGTCTTTCAGCCTTGTTAATACCCGATAAATGCACAACGTTCCATGCTACTTCAATACCTTCACTGGTGTCATATGCTCTATACACTTCCTTGTATGCGCCAGATCCAAGTTTTTCTGAAAACCGAAGGTACCTTCCACCAGGTGATTTCTCAACAATATCATCCTTGGCTTTGGGGCTGTTCAGAATGCTATCAATGTCGACATCTACATCAGATGTAGATGTTACAGCTCCACTCATAATCGGTGCCTGGAGAGGTTGTGTTAGTACGACATCTGGACCAGACGGTGGAACGTTCGAAGTAGCGCTAGACGATGAAGTTGAGGCAACGGGTGAAAGTGCCTTGACAGGAATATCATTTGATTCACTATTGGTAGCAATTTTTATTTCCAGAAGATTCGTATTTGAGTGTTTGTTCTGTGATTGAGCAATGTCATCAAAATAACTCATGGGTATTTCGGGTACAGTGACAGTTGGTGGAGCTGACATCGGACCCAAGACAGGCGACGGTATCTGAAACGTTCCATTGCCCATGGTTTGAAACAATTCCTTTTCATGAACTACTACATTTTGAAACATATTTTTTGATACAGCTCCATTGACTACCGCAGAATTTTCACCTAAAGCAATCGGGTTTCCATTTCCATACTGACCAGAGAAGTGATTCATGTTGCTCATCAACTCAGATACATTTCCGTTCGATTGCAAGTTCGAGGTTTGCCCTCGTTGCCCATCTACTGCATTCGTCATACTGCTGTTATAAGTGACATGATCCAGTGAAATGTCTGTTTCGATCGACTTTCGCGTCTCTTGCTCCTCCACGTTGGTACTGTGACTGTGATTGCTACTGACCATGGTTCGTTTCTCTCTCTCTTTGTCGTGGTCACGCATTCTACGTTTGTTCTATTTCTTTTCTAAGTAGTTCAATGGACCAATCAAAGGACCGATATAAAAATAGATGTATCCAATCGAGGAACCAGAAAGAATACAAGTGCAACGATTGAAAAAAAAACGAAACAACGAGATTGTCCTGAAATTCCAGAGGCAAGCTTCAATTCAAAAAAATGAAACGACGACGTTCAAAATCGTGTTTACAGAAATCGAAAGAGAAGCAACTTCCTTGAAAAGATGATTGTATCTATGTAACTTGGATAAGATGATGATGATGATTGGCTGTCGCAACGAAACGGTAAAACCTTGTTGAACGATGCCGGTGATGGTCGTTAACTAAACGTGCGTGACTCTCTTGAAAAAACACTTGGTGTTCGTGTAGTGCTAGCTAGAGAGAGTAGCTATGTGAACATTCTACCCCGCGCTGCCCTATGCGCTGGGGGCTTGGCAGTGTGGGCAGGGGGGTACAGGCAAAAAGCGCGCGAATTTTGGAGATTAAAAAAAACGGCTACTCGCGCCCATTCACATCATCTGCACTCTGCACTCCTTTTTATCTTTTTTCCTCTGCTGTGTTTGTGTGCGGACAAAAGGAAAGCTGATTCATTCATTCAGCACTGCATACTTCGATACATACATGCATGCATGCATTAGACTCTCTCAATAATGTCTGAAGATTTAACTTTATTTGCAAGGTATACGGGTCTCAATACATCCCTCATAGCCAAAATTGTAATTTCATCAGACCACATTCTTGAATCATGTTCTCAAAGCAAAGTTGTTTCAAATGCTGTATCTCATATCAATGAATACCTGAGTCTGTGTGGAGTACCAGATAAATCCCTCTTGACTACTGATGAATTTGTGTTGTTTAGTTTAACCATCATCTTTACTTTGGTAATGTACTATCTTTTGATGGGTAAAAGTCATGAGAAGAAAAGGGCACGTTTAGCAGCCGACTTGAAGATTGCACAGGAAAAAGTTCATTTCTTGGAAGATAGGCTGTGTTCTTTGGGAGATGATGATAGTCATGATGGGAAAGAAGTTCGGATTTTTATGGATGGGGCTTTTGGTAAGCATGTCATGGATTTCATTTGTATTTCTTTTTGGAATTGGATTTGTTTTTTTTGGCAACAATTGCATCTTACATATTGATTGATTCATGTACTTTAGATATGATGCATTACGGTCACATGAACGCTTTCCGTCTTGCTCGATCACTAGGAACACATCTTATTGTGGGTGTCAACTCAGACAAGAGTATAACAGAATGCAAAGGTGCTCCATTGACGAATGACGAAGAAAGACTAGCAATGGTCAAGGGCTGCAAATTCGTGGATGAAGTTTTACCAGATTGTCCTTATATTATGAGCGAAGAATATCTTAATTGGGTTATTAAAGAGTACAATGTGGATTATGTAATTCACGGAGATGACCCATGCATCGTCAATGGAAAAGATGTGTATGAGACTGCGAAAAAAACAGGAAAATTTAAAAGTATTCCTCGAACCGAAGGTATTTCCACAACAGATATTGTTGGGAGAATGGTACTCATGTCCAAAGATCATCATTGTGATACATTGGCAACGGATGCCCCTGGAAAAGATAGAGAGGGAAATCCTTTGCTCTGTGAACAGTCCAAATTCTTAACTACGAGCCGACTGCTCCGATTGTTCAGTGTAGGTATGAAGTCTCCGAAACCTGGTGCCAAGATTATCTACATTGATGGAGCATGGGATATGTTTCACTGTGGACATGTAGCTATGCTCGAAGCAACAAAGAAGGTAAGGCGCATGACAATATCATAAACACTCTTTCAAAAACTTTATTCTCACATCATTTCGCACAATCAGAGAGGAGACTATCTTATTGTTGGTATTCATGGAGATGCGTTGGTAAACAGAGAACGTGGATGCAATTTGCCGATCATGAACTTGCATGAACGTGTGTTATCAGTTTTAGGGTGTCGCCATGTCGATGACGTCTTGATCGATGCTCCAAGACAAATAACTCATGAAATGATACAATCGTTAGGTATCCAAGAAGTAGTCAATGGAAAGGATGAAGATGATTTTACTCAGCATAATGATGAAAAGAGCGACCCATATAGATTTGCCAAAGAAGCTGGTATATATGTTGAGATCACTCCTCCTTCCAAATTTAACCTTTCCAAAATCGTCAGCAGGATCCAAGCTAATCAAACAGCATTTCAAGAAAAAATCGCTAGAAAGAAGAAAGCAGAGAGTGACTTTTATAACACAAAGTACAATCGTAAACCCTCAGAAGTGCCAGCTGAATAGAGTCGATGTTGAATAATGAATAAATTAAAACTATTTATTTTTAAAAAACTAAGTTTGGCGATTTGAAGTTTCAAGATCACCATCAAGTAAGACGGCTATTTCATCATTCACAGTTGAGGAATAACGCCGCCGTGATCTTTTTGATAACGAACGATGCCCGAAGAGCCCATTAGGCGTATTCTTAGTCTTTTCCGTGGTATCACTTTCATAAGAAGAGACCGAGTTTTCCTGCGAAAAGGATATGGAAGGTAACTTAGCCTTCTCGTGTAGAATTGTAAAAGCTTCCACATACAAGTTACTAGGACGAAGCCCCCTGATGAATAAGGATGCTAAATACGAGAGGCCAAAGAATCCATCAAAGAAAAATAGACCAATCGAACAGATAAGAAGCATAGTCACCCCTAAACATGGATTGGCCATTTTACCAGGTTCGGGTGCTGAAAATGGCTCTTGTGGACTCTTTTCAGGAAATAACCAGTCTAAGGCATTTGATAAGATTTGCCCACCTGCATCATATACATCGAGGGGATAATGCACACCATCATAACTTTCATGCACTCTCCCTCGAGAAAAAGAGGGTCCATCAATAACAAATGATGCTGACTTCAAAAGTCCCTTTTCTTCATGAATATTTCTCATTTGCTCAACGTGGGCTTCTGTCATGCGATCTCTTTTCTCTGGCGTATTTAAAGCAGGGTCGTTCATAGTCGTTGGGACATTCCAAACTACAGGAACGTCCATTTTAGTCATACTTTCTACTTCACGTTGAAGTTGGCTCAAGTAAGTTAAAGTATTTTGTTTGTCGTCGGGGTTTTGAAACTTCCATAGAACATCCCAAGGTCCTCCCCCAATAACTACAAGGTCGTACTTTAATACATCGTTTTTGAACGCAAAATCATTCAATTCTTTCATTTTTAAGACTTGATCAAACGCGAAAGGAGCCCATTTAAAATCAATCTCTGTCTTACCAACGATTCTGTCGATGTCGCTGTGCTTTGGTCCACTTGTGTCGTATTTCCCTGCTTCAACTATGCCCATTTGCCTGCAGAACGCATGGTATAAATAGCGAGTGATCGAATCCCCCACAAAAACCACTCTTCTATGCCTTAATTTACGTTGGAGATCTGAACTCGATCTTTGAGTAAATCGGCATCGTTTAGAGAACTTCGACATTTTCCATCCCCAAGAATATGCGGAACCCAGCGGGCTACAAGTAGCAAAGTTGACAATACGATTCTTCCTGTAAGCAAGACCACTAGTACCAGCATTGCATCCATCAATAGGGACCCAGAGGCCATCATTCGCCGTCAATTTACACTGCGGGGGTAAAGGCCCAACTTTGCTTGCCCCAATAATCGACACGCCCTGCCAAAGTATTCCAATGAATAATATCGCTATTGTACCAATCAAAGGCGGAAATGAGCGGGGAAGCGTAAAGTCCTTGTCAAAATTGATGGAGGAACAGGGTTCATCTGTTGAATCAACTGCGGCAAATTTTTCCCATGTCGTGTCCAATACTATATGATATAAGACTCCACCACAAAGAATCACTATACATCCTATCAATCCGAAACTTTCGAACTCATACAATTTCAGCAAAGCAGATATAACAAAAAATATTCCAATAATCATACTCATCAGTGTCAAAGCGCGGATACAGCCTTTCGTGTTGTTTGGTAGTATCATAGCTCGTAGAAATAAGGTAACCCTGTTGAGATACTTTGACAGCCAAAAATACATCAAAGTAATGAGAAGCATATTCAATTTTGGCCAACCTGGGAAAAATATAAGAACCGTTTTTGAATTCGATGTAAGCCAGATATGATGTTGCATCAGATATGTCTCAAGCGTTATTTTGCCGATTGAATGCAAGAAATGGAGATGGTAAGCACGAAGAGTTGGTGTTAAATTTCGAAAGTACACATATGTCATTAGAGGAATGACGCCAAAGTATGCATTTGTTGCATTGTATTGGAATTTATCCTGTTGAAAGGGACCATTTAACCACAGAATAAAAGCGCTTAATAGAGCTATGCTCATTGCACCTTTCCCAGCCCAGCATTTCAAAGGAGGCAACGCCTCAAGCTTGCGAAAAAACAGAGATGTGATTGGGAAGTTAGCGGCAAATATCATACCAAGAAGTGAAGACCAATGATCCAAAGAAGTTCTGAAGTACCATTCCCAAAGAGCTCCATTGGTAGCACCAAGGATGGGTTTTGTCCCAAAGAATGGGAAATTAAGGATCCGAAATAATCCGCTATCGACATCCCATATTAAAAAAATTAGAAAGGCTGCACAAGCTATTTTTATCCTCAACCCATACATTGTATAATTCAATTGCTTTGCTACCGCCATCACCACATATACCATCAAGAAATAGAAGGTATGTAGAGGTGCGATATAGTACAGAATGTACGTTGTTCCCTGCGTCATCATCAAAAATAGAACAAGAAAATTTAGTCTCCAAAGCATTTGTGCAACTCTCACGAAGCTGTAGTCATCCTTTATGTAGAAGAAACTAAAGTTTCCGAAACCAGTCATCCATACATAACACGTGATCATGACACGAATAGAATTGTAAATTTCCTCAGCATGGTAATAATGATAGATAAGAAAAATAATCTGCATCCAACCTTTCCATTCTTCTGTTTGATAGCGATTTAAAAGATCGTTATCATCTATCGTATCGATTGGCCGAATGTAATTGTCCGTAGCAGTAGACGCATCATTTGCTGATATATATGAGGGGTTTCTTGAACGATCGCTAAGTGCATTAAGCCGATGATCAAGTTCACGTCGATGAACTTTATTCTTTATATAATTGCTTTCGTTGCAATCATTCGATGTTGTATCATTCTTGCGTATTGTACAAAAACTGACTAAAAATACCATTGTGATCAAAAAGAAAAAATGGTCTCGGTCATAAGTCTTTTCACCATGTGGAAAAGGAGGATGATTTTCGCATATGTACGCGAAGAAAAGAATTAGACCAAACATAGTCAAATGATGTAGTAGCGAATATATTGAAACGAATGATCCAGTGTCCAAGGGTTGGGCTCTGGAATGTCTGATGGCAGAAAAAATACGACTGTCGCCAACGAGCCATGTCCTCGTTGCGAGAGATACTGTGGCAAAAGTTATCGAACCAAATAACATTAACATTGCCAATGATGATATTGGGATCTGACTGATATCTAAATGTCCCATCGTGTTTGATTTGTTTCTCTAGTTATGCACGGTTTCATTCATTATTTCAAAGAATAACGAATAACAGTACAAAATACACGAACAACACCGGAAACCGGAAAGCTTTGGGCTTTGGTGCAACTGAACAACGGTTTTCCCGCAAAAAAGGTTTCAAACTATAATCTGAAATTCTCAATTACAGTAGTGAAATTTTAGAAGTTACCAAGTGTGTTATCTCGCTTATACAAAGCACGTTGAATAATCCATACTCGCGTGGTTGTAAAACGGTGTGAGTTTATCTCCAAAGACCTCAGAGTACTTTTCATAATCAATTCTATTGGATGGATCTAGTTCCTCCATCTTTTCCATGTAAATGGCCATAGCATACAATAACGCGTCTTGACATCTGTGTAGAGCATATCTAATATTTCTGTTCCGTCTAGATAGACTATCAACTTTATCTTGATCGAGAGCTTCTTCCCAAACCATTGTATAACCCATGAGTGGCAAAAGAAATGCATCCACTGCCTTGACGCCAAATTTGGTAATACCTACAATACCACCATACCAACTCCCTAAGTAGTCATAGGATGTATGTTCTATCGCCTTGCACAGAGTTTTCAGTACGCTTCCTTGAAGATTTTTGTACTTTTCACCATAAATAAAGCAGATTCTAGCCAATACATCTGATGCTTCATCTCGTAGAATCCAATGATTGTCATTTTTCTCTTGACTCGAAGGGGTATCCTGTTTATCGCTTTCAAGGCTTGAAGGTCCAATCTGTTTTGCAACTACGCAAGTCAAGACTGGTCCTAGTAATTGGTGTAGATGCAACTCAAGGTGTACATGCGGATTACGAGTTAATGCATCAACACATAGAATCATAAGTCTACACTGCTCCACATTCTTCATATTTTGATGGATATTCTTTGTAATGAATTGAATAAGGAATGGGATGAGTTCCTGAATGCATTTATCGGAAGCCAGGCGTGCTATTGCAGCCTCGGGATATTGCGAAGTAGATGAAAGTGTATCTGTAATACGAGTAAAGTAGAGTTGAAGTTCATCGGATACTAATCTTGGAAGCAATTGGCGAATAGCCACCGATGTATCTTGTTGTTCTTCATCTTCTCTAATAGTCAGCCCCTTATGACTATCCAGTGGAATACTCGTGACAGTGGTGGGTGTACCGTCAACTGCAAGCCAGTGAAGAGTCATTCCAATCTCAGTTGGGGGTGGCAATGAGATCTCATCAGCTAATAAAGCATTAAGATCTACCTTTTCTTTAGAGTTTGTGGTGATTGGAGTATTAGTAATAGAAGGAGCCGTGCGCTGGAGACAGGTGAGAGCTAGCTTCACAGACGAAGAGTGGATGGGGTTTTTACGAGATCTTTTGCAATGTCGTTGCATAATCATGGAGTCTCGGACCACTGCAGTGACATGTTCTTCCACTAAATTGTTCAAAGTTTTCTTGGAAATTGGTTTCATATTGCATGTAGTTGACCTCTCTTTCCTTCCTGTCTATCTATGTATAGTACACACACAAGTTGCTTTGCTGGTCTGTTTTGCTGTTCTTCTCGGCGTTTTTTAAAAAGAATTCATTTTATTTCAAGCATCTCCATAACAATCCAGTTTTTCAAACATTTTATTTCAAAGCAACCGAAGGAAGAGAACAAAGATCATTTTCCGCAAAGACCAAATGGCTAACGGAATCGAAGCAAGAGATCTAAAAATTATTATAATCGGTGATTCGGCAGTCGGCAAAAGTAAAATGGTGGAACGATTCTTGGAATCAAAATACACCAGCAATCGACTTTCCACGCATGGATGTACCATATTTGAAAAGTCTCATAGACTGTCTGATGGTACCACCACACAAATTACAATATGGGACACTGCTGGGCAGGAAAAATTCAAGAATCTTCATCCCTCTTATTACTTTCAAGCTGATGCATGTATCATGGTTTTCGACGTGACAAGGAAACAGACGTATGTTGGCTTGAAGCATTGGTACAATGAATTACGAGAGCAAGGAGGTGAAATCCCAGTCATTGTTGCAGCAAATAAGTGCGATGTGAATTACATGGTCACCAAAAAGCGATTCAAATTTCCTTCAGAAAAGAATTTGCCCTTTTTCTTTGTTAGCTCTGCCGATGGGACCAATATAGTACGTGTATTTGAAGAAGCTATTTGTGCTGCCATTGGTCAACGAAAGTTTGGCCCTTGTGACTTTCTAGACGAATGTTTGGTTTTCCTGGAAGATTCAATTTTCAATTCCGATGATGCAGAAGATCTGTCATCGAGCTAAACTTGAAAAGTTTTTATAAGTATTACATGTACATAGGGTTAGAACTAATCCTTCTCAGAAACGTTCCACACCTTTCTTTTCCGTGGAGGAATGGACCTCATTTCATCCGATTCTTTCTCTGCATCATCTCCAGAGCTATTCAATGGCCCTTCGTTATCCTTTCCATTATCACTTGAAGACGACTCTGTGTCACCTGCTGAACTTCCAGTATTATTGGAACTCCCTGTGTTGTTTGAACTTGTAAGAGACTCATTCTGAATCGATTTGAACCTGGACGCTTCGTAGTCTTTGTTTCTGTTCTGCACTGAAAGGTTGAAATTGTGATTCAGAAGATATTCATTACTTCTATTGCGCTTTTTCTTATACTCGTGATTTGAACTACTCATTTCGGACGCTGAGGCACTCCCACTGAATGGGTCTGTGACCATAGTAGATTGTTCATTTGATCTACGAGGAAATGCGGTCTCTGTATCATCAGAGACGGCCTTATTGTGATTAGTTTGTAATTCTTTCAAGAACACGAGAAGAGTTCTTCCGGCGTCTTCATCTTCTTGCGTTCGGGATTTCTTGACAGAGTGATTATCAGCCCTTGCTGAAGTCTCTTTCTTTTCCTCAACTTTTTTCGCAGCATTTTTCTCGTTGTGTTCTTCCTTTTTCTTCTCAGCCAATGCAAGTTCGTACTGCTCTCTTAATGCTTCAAGATATAGCTTTGTTTGATCGGAACCTAAAGGTTTGCGATCTGGTGCCGGTGCTCGTTTAGACTGCGCAGGAGATCTGGCGACACTTGATGTACTAGAGTAGATTCCATTTGAAACTTGATCATTTGAATGAAGATGAATATTTGAGCCATTTGTCAAAACGTTTAGACTCTCGTTGTTTAACTGCCTTTGAAAGTATTGTGAAGGGTCACTATAGATATATTCGAGACATGAATGAGTAAATCTGAATCATTTGTCAAGACTAAAATATTTGCAAAGAAACTCACTTATTTGATACTTGTTGAGAATTCAACAATGAAGCTAGTAAATTTGATGGCAATGTCATTGCAGATTGGGGCATTTGTTGTTGCGGTATCATGGGAGAGATGTTACCATTACCAAATTGCTGACTCAGTTGAGCCAACTGTAATATCAACTGATTCTGATTTTGAAGTTGCTGCTGCTGATGAGGACTTGGAAACGGTTGAATATTTTGATTCATTTGAGTCTGCATTAGTCCTTGAAATAAAAAGCGAGACAAATCATTTTGATCTGTAAGAGATGCAGAAGTTGTTGCATCGATTGAAAGGACTTGCTCACCAAATGACGGCGATGGAAAACGCGCAGGATCAAAAACGCTAGGAGCATGAGAACTGATACTAGGTACATTTGTTGGCTGGACAAATGGGTTATAAGGGTCAAACGATGTTTGGTTCGTCTGAGTATGTAGTGGACTTCGACCGTATTCAACTCGATACTTATAATTTTTCTCTAACCGATCGAGCTCTTCCTTCGCGAGCTCAATGTGCTCTTCCGGTATAAATGACCTATTTAAAACATTCATTTGTTAGATGATATGTAAAAAGACGCTTGATGAACAAAAATAGAACTCACTTTCCGCAATTGAATACTCGTTTCCCCAGGCACCCTTGGCTAGCAAATTTTTTGGTGATTCGCATCGGATCACAACTTAACTTATGCGCCAAATATGAGCGGAGAGTATGGCCATTTGGCAATTCTAGTAGACCCGATCGAAAGTACCTAGCGATAGCATTGGCATAGTCTTCTTCCTCCGGCTGATAGAAAACATGAATGAGGGGGATATGCGTGAGTATGACGCGTTTCTTCAAAATGTTACATCACCATCGTACCTATAAATCTAAAAAGGCCTTAAACACGTAAATATAAAACTCACCGTCCATTTTCCCTTTCTAAGCTTCTTTGTGCCGTCTTTTTCTAATGAATTTGTGTCACTGCTTTTCTGAGAATTGGTACTTCTTTCATCACTACAAGTTATTGGTGACGACGACGTGAAAGATGTGGACTTTTGATCGTGATCATCTTCATTTTTTTGTTCAGAAAGGTTCCTTGTTTCACTATTCGATGACTCTTCATTTGCACTTGTTTCTTCTGTACAAGATGAATTTTTCTTTATTTCTTCACTAGACTTGGAAGAATATACAGATCCAGTGACTGAGTCGTCGGTTATTGTGGTGACCGTTGACTCCTTTGACTTTAAGGTTGAGGTCGTTCCTTCAGGTTGAATCGTAGGCTCGACGGCGTTTATATGACCATCTATTTCTGCATCTTGTTTTTCACAGTCCATACTGATGTATTTGGTATCTAAGATGTCAATTTAAATGTGATTGATTTTGTTTGACTTGCTGCTGTGAGTATATGTTTTTATTGTGAGAGTTGACAGTTGACTGTATTCTCGTTTAGTGAGTTCCCATGTATGTTCCCCTAAAATATCATCATGCACTAAGCCCCAAGTTGTGAACCAGGTGTCGCGTCTGCCCCATACAGAATTACATCATTCCTGAAATTGAAGAAGCACCATGCTTTTCACCTACTCGTGCCGACAATTTCATGCAAACGTTCAAAGAGACCAAGCGAGGAGCGAACAGAGAACAGATACATAAAGCAAATAAACGTTATATGAATCCACCTACAAATGAATCAAGGGGATAACAGGCCAAAGAAGCGACGGCGTCATGATCATAAGTGTACTTCAAAATTTTCCGAAAGCGTTGAGAAAACCAGTGGAACAGTAACTATCCTCCCATGGACAAAATCACAATATGTTCCAGTGCTAGCTGAGGAAATGGTACTTCCTTTACTCATCAAATACGGGTCGAACGAAAAGGGGATGATGTGTAAGCAGCCACATCATAGAGTGAAGAAGATACGTGACGCCTGTCGGGAGCATGGTATACGTCTTGAGCAGGCTTTGAGTCTCAGAAGAACACATATCATGAATTTGAATCCGTACAAGCGTCACCTTTTGAATCTTGGAACACCCGACGACATAAGGACATCTGCTATGATTTTTGAAGATATCGTTAAGAAGTACTTGATGAGACATCGGCTATCCTTTTGGACAGAAGATGAGCAAAAGAAAAATGTTCCTGAAGGAACACTTTGTGGACCAACACCTGATTTTTTATTTCACAGACCAGTCCAATTACAGATTTCCCAAGACTTGACCCGTCCTATTTTTTGGATAGAAGCAAAAATGTTTTATGGAGCTTCCACGATTACTCATGGTTCCAATAACGCTGTTGGAAAAGTACTAGAAATAGCAAGAAAATATCGAGACGCTTTCGGTCCAGGTGCTGTTGTGTTCAGTTTCGGATGTGGAGAACGTATGAAAGTCGATTTAGAAACTGAAGGGATATTTGCTTTAGATTCACGTGTATTGGATCTGCGTCGTATGTACGAACATCAGAGGAAATGGTGTGCTGACAGGAATGGCGCAATTTTACCGTAGCATGTTATTATAATTTATATAAAGATATACTATTTCTTGAGGGATGATATTTTTAAATGAATTCGGTCCTCACTTGATGCCTTTCGTGGGATGTCAATGATAAGATCCGATCCATTTTTAGGTAAAGTCAATATTTTCCAGTTGTCACAAGTGATTTTGACTTTCAGGTCCTTGTTGCTGCTGTCAGATGGGGTTGCTATGAGCCAAGTGTTCATTGTAGAATCAACTATAAAACCCCGTTTTCCAGTATGGGAAGTAGAATCACTGCGTGATATTTCGACTGATGCACCAATCAACTCCGCCGTAGATAATATATTTGATATACTTTTTTTATTCATCGCTGATGGCTCATTCTGGAGTAAATTCAAAATATATTGATTCCACATGTGATTCAATCCAAATAAAATTTCACCGTGATGATGCTCTTGACCTGCTTTAGTCTTCAGGGTGTTTTTGTTATGAAAAACTTTTATCAAATTATTCCTTCTCTTCCGCTTTTTCCTCGATATAGATCCCTCCAACTGGATCAAGGCTCGCTTCTTTTTGTGTTTCGTGTTTGTGCCAAAGGCATTTCCATCATCTAACAATTCGTTGGTGGATTTCACTATGGAAGATCCAAGCCCCCCCTTTATCAACGTAAGTGCTCTCATTGCTAGCTTTTGTTCCATTTGTTTGGCAGGAATACCAATACCACCATTATTTCCTACATGTTTAAGTCCCAAAGAAGTTGTGCCCCCATGATACTCAGTGCTGATTGATTCAAGAAATGAAAATAGATTTTTTTCTTTCACAGAAGTACTTTTTCTGTCTCCATAACCTGGTATGGTAGCATACACATTTTTGTTTATTGTCTTCAAATTTAGAGAGTCATTTGGCGGAGAGTTTGACATTTCTGAACTCAATGAAGGTTGAAAAGGTAGTGAAGTATTGGATGAAAATCAGGGAAAAGTTGACTAAGTAAGCTAAGTACAAAGAATGAGGCAATCGTGTGCGAACGTCCGCGCTAGTCATACCTGAAGTAAACGTGGTGTTTTTGAAGTTACGTGGTAGTTCAATTTGCACGTCACAGAACCGTGCAGGATGGGTAATGTGTACGAGTATCAATAAGAACAACAACCGAGTATTTCTGAAGAAAAAACTCTAAAACTATATTGAGATCGAAAATTCCTCATTCATTCACATTCAGACTACCGTAAAGCATTCAGGTAAATGGTTTACGGTGTAAAAACAAGAGAGTCAATTTTATACAAATAAGACGAAATCGATTGTAAACAATCCTAAACTTTCTTTACTTTCGTCACAATGATTGATTCGACGAAATAAGTAGAGTTGTATTTTCTGTCATGTGAGAAAAAATACGAAAACTATCTACTACGATTCTTCTTTTTGCTGCTGCCGCTACTACGATCTCTCGCTTCAATTTGACGCTGATCGCTGCTATCATCATAGTTATTTTTGTAGTAAAGACTAGACTTATTGACCTTGAAACCATAAACCCTCGGTATGTATTGTTGAGTTGGCTTAGATGGAATCATATCCTGAAAAGCGAAATAAGTTACATTTGTGATGAGTTGAAATAACGTTCACATAACGAAGAATTTGAATCGGATAGAAGATGTAAACACGTTTGACACTCACCGGATGTGTCATCAAATATAAGTGTGGAAAGGTGGTTCCAAAGTATGCCCCATCAATATTTGCCTGTCGTGTACTTTTCGGAAAAAACAGACCATGGCATCTTGGGCAGAAGACATTAACAGTGTAGTTTCGTGGAAGATCAGACAGTCCAACAGGAAGAACAGGTTGTCCTTGACAAAAGACATGCGGGCAACGTCCAAATGAAGCAGACCGATATTTTTCATACATGGCATGCATACCGCGATTCGTAAGGATATAGCGGGCGTGTATCATGCCATATAACATTTCCTAATAATGAGAACAGACAAGTATTAGGAAAACATTCTAATTTTTGTTGAATCATTTCGTTCAAATCCAAACTTACTGCTGCACTCTCAACGATCTCCTGTTGTGCTTCAGTCAATTTTTCCTCCATTGGCATTTCTACATCTAGCACCATATCTAGAGCATAATCATAATAAGGCACCAGTAGATGGAGGCCAGTAAGATTGAAGTCATCTTGAATATAGTCTTCATCTACTTCACAAAAGAATTCGTTCCCACGCAAGGAACAAAACCAAGAAATCCAAGATCCATCTTCTGAAATCTCGGATGAATCTTCCTCTGCTGGAGTTTCGTTCCTATTGACAACTTTTGACGCTATGGCCATGTTTGAATTCGGGGTATTTATGCCTCCATTTGTTTTTGTCACGGCAGCCTGATTCTGGTAATCCTTAAGAGCATTTGATGCGTCCAATGCTGAAGATTTCACACCAGAACTCTTTTGTTGATCTTGCGTATTTTCAGTCGGGGAAGGTGAGTGGCAGGCGGCAGCAGATTCAATGGTTGTTGGAGGGTCCAGTGAGAGTTTTGATAATTTTGACAAGTCATGTTCAACATCTTTAGAAACTTGGTTATCCGCTAGACTTTCCCGTTCGGTCATTTTCTCAAAAAAATACAAATTTTGTTTATTGGATGTAATGAGTTCAGGGTTTATATATAGTGTTGTTTGTTTGCACAGTTGTTGCAGTATTACCGCATTTTCACATTACACAGGTCAAAAGGTCAGAGCACTCCGACCTCCGATTTTCGAATGGCGCCAAAGAAGCCATTTGTCCTTCTCGGATTGGCATTTGGTTCATCTTTCTAAAAAAATAGCACTACGCATTACTCATTACTTTATCATTTACGAGTACATAAATCAATTAGTATGTGGAAGTTGAACTGTTGTAATCTTTCCAGTATATTTTTTCGCAAACACCTTTCTTCATCCAATGGTAACGATTTCTTGGATCGTCATTCTTTAATACTTCTGCACAATAATGATTAGGACTATTATAATCACGGGAATGGATACCCACATATCCGTCCAATGATGCGCCAATATCAATAAATGACTGTATGTAATGGTTTCTGCTTTCTTCTCTGTATTGTAGAAGGTCTGCAATGATTATCTTGGTACTAAATCCAGCTGCTAGTAAGAACATCAACGGTTTCCCACCTCCTTCTACTATTTGTTGATCCATCATTTTTTTGCATTTAGATGTTAAATCGGAAGTTTTTTTCAGATTTCTGTTTACACCTGATGACTCAAAATGTACTGATGGATTCAAAAAAGGAACATCGACTAGATGTGAAGGTCCCACTAAAATTATACTGTAGTCTTCAATCTCATACAACCACCCTTTAATGCCCCTGTCTTTATATAATAAATTTAAAGGCCCTCCCATCGGAAGATAGAAATGATTGTGAAATATCATCTTCTTTGCTTTGAAACTATTTTGAATCTGTTCTTGGACTGTTTTTTCATTTGTCACATTACCAAATGTTTTGACAGATTCGGAGAGTTGAGGTTGAGGTGGGACTACACTATTCCATTGATCAGTCATTCTTTGATTCTTCAACCACCACATTCCAACATTTACAATTGCGTATTCATTTCTTGACAAGTAGAACAGAGAAGCTTTCAGTCTCTTGGAATATTCTCCTTCTTTAGTTGATTCAAAGATTTCGCCATCACCCCATCGAACCCATGCAAAGGGTAATTGGAAACTGATTCGATCCATGACAATACGAATAACATCATCGCTGGAATAACCCTAACCCTAACCACCGCCTCCGACATGGATAGCCCCCACGTCATCACCTCTCCATCATCCTAGATACTACACACTAACCTTATAATACCAATCTATACGCCTAGTGTATACTTACCTAGTCTCTATAGGTTATTGAGCCCTCGGTTACCACACGTATCGCCTTACGACAGTTCATACCTGTCCCGCTGAAGTAACTACTTATGTAAATCTCGATACAGATAGCACCAAACCTTGTTTATTGGATTATCTTGAAAGAATAAGCTACTCTACTCAGGTAACTCGTCATTGGTTTTGATATCATTAGTAAGAGATAAGTCATTGCTACTTCCAGCATTTTCGTTGTTATCCTTCAATGTGTCTTCTTCTTTCGTCAGTTCATTAATACTGTAATTTTGAGTATCCTCATTCTTGCTTTCCTTCTTATTCTCAACAGTATTCGATAAAATTTTACACCGCCGTCGTCAATCGCTATCGTCAGACAGTTGAATTTCATTCAAAGTATTATAAAACTTATGTATTTCGTGCCCTTTTCTTCGAAGGAGGTAGATCTTCAATTATCATGGTTTTTGTATTTTCCCTCTTTTTTTCTTTGTCTGTGGATCCTCTACGTTTCATTAACTTTTGAATTGATGGCACCACAGCCGAACTTCGCCCTCCACTGTTAATAAATGCTATACTTCTACCTTTTGCATCCTTGAGTCCGACGCTCTTTCCCTTACTCCATCTATGGTGAAAGATCCATTCATTTGGAAACATTTCACATCTCTCCAAACATTGATTACCCACAATTAATATATTTTTCAATCGATCCTTTAATAGGGATACTTCTTCATGAGTTAACATTGTCTGATTTGGATGTATTTTACTTTGATATAATACTTCATCCGCTATCCAATTACCAACTCCAGATAGAACAGCTTTCTGGTCAAGAAGCAACGATTTAATTCCTTTTGTTTTTCCAACGAGGCCATCAAGGGAAAGATCGGGATCCATTGCGTCTAGGGCGATTTCTCTCCATTGCCGCCCTAATGAACTATCATGTCCAAGACCAATACCACCAAATCGACGAGGATCTGAGAAAGCAACTTGTAGTTGATCAGATACTTTCATTATCAAATGTGTATGATCAGGAGGATAACTTTTTTTGCTTTGCGATTCAAGAGAAGGAATGTTGTCTGGTGAAGATATTATTCCAGTCATACCCATGTGTAGGTATAAATAATACTCTTTTATTTGACTCGTTTCCTCATGATCCCTATTCGATTCGTGAGTTCGAACATTATGTTTCTTCGTTGAATCTATGCAACGAGAACACTGCTTTAGAATCATTCTCAAAAGTTTCCCTTTCCTTTCCACATCATGAAGATGACAATTTTCAACCGACTTGAATTCAACCAATGTCAAGAAACCGCTTCTCATCGTAGGAAAAACCTTTGAAGTTCTCTGAAAACACAGATGATGGTGATGAGAATCAGTAGTGTCCACATCACGTAATCGTAAAAGTATCCTCCGATAGTTTTCGACCTCTACCAGTTCAGGCATGGTATTATAATAAAAACTAATACTTGTGATACATACTACCACACATATATATTCTTAACGAGCTACTACTCAGGTCATCTTCGTATCGGCTGCATCACCTATCACCTATCACCTTGCATCATTTTGAAGGTATCTTTGAAGATAGTGTGTCTTATCAGTAAATATAATACTATAAAAATAACATACAAACATTTGGATGGCTAACGGTGTAC
>Ga0213868_10001680_pt1 | contig 21399 bp, 20 predicted proteins | sample PICome_9_FD_160087 | JGI IMG/M metagenome (GOLD analysis project Ga0213868, IMG submission 160087) | Coastal seawater microbial communities near Pivers Island, North Carolina, United States - PICO127 | ecosystem: Environmental > Aquatic > Marine > Coastal | place: USA: North Carolina...
CACGTGTTCGACCTCGCTGGTGCCGATGCCGAAGGCGATGGAACCGAACGCACCGTGCGTTGCGGTGTGGGAGTCGCCGCACACGATGGTCATGCCCGGCATGGTCCGACCTTGCTCGGGGCCGATGACATGGACGATGCCCTGGTTGGGGTCGCCCATGGGGAAGTTCGTGATGCCGAACTCGGCAGTGTTGATTCGCAACGTGTCGATCTGCTTGGCAGAGATCGGGTCGGCGATCGGTTGGTTGATGTCCTCGGTCGGGACGTTGTGGTCCTCGGTCGCAATCGTGAGGTCGGGTCGGCGCACACCTCGACCGCTCAGCCGGAGGCCGTCGAACGCTTGCGGGCTGGTGACCTCGTGGACGAGGTGGAGGTCGATGTAGAGCAGTTCTGGCTCACCCTCGGTGGAGTGAACGAGATGGCGGTCCCACACTTTTTCTGGCAAGGTCTTTCCCATTGCGAACTCCTGTTGACCTTCGATGGTTGCGGCATCCCACATAGTGAGATACTTTTCTTGAAGTATGGACAGAGTATCAGAAAATGCTGCGACCGTGCCAGAGACTGGCGTCGGTGTGCTCGACAAGGCGATGGTCGTGATGCGAGCTGTCTCCGATGCGCCACGTGGTCTCGCCGAGCTGCAGGCCTCGACCGGCCTTCCCCGGGCCACGGCACACCGTCTGGCGAGTGCCCTGGAAGCGCACGGATTGCTTCGGCGCGACGCATCTGGCCGCTTTGAACTTGGTCATGGTCTAGTCGCCCTCGGACAGTTGTCGGCCAATCGTTTTCCGCTCGTCGACGTTGCTCGACCGGTCGCTACTGCGCTGCGCGATGCAACTGGTGAGGCCGTTCAGGTGTTCGTGCGGGAGGGCAGCCAGCGGCGTTGTGTGTTGTCACTCGAATCAGCGCATGGTTTGCGGTGGATTGTTCCCGAGGGATCCTTGCTGCCTATCGAGGTCGGCTCGTCCGGCCGGTTGCTCGAAGGGGAGCCTGCCCGCAATGGCTGGATGCAGAGCGTCGGTGAGCGCGAGGCCGGCGTTGCCTCCGTGAGCGCTCCGATTCACACCGCCGACGGCGCGATCATCGGAGCACTGTCGGTGAGTGGGCCGGTCGAGCGTCTCACCAAGCAGCCTGGCAAACGCTTCGGAACAATGATCGTGGCTGCGGCGAGCGAGATCCGGCTGTAGCACTCCGTCAAGCTGCGGGAGCTGCATTGCGGAATTCGCGCCACAGCCACCAGAGCAGTGGAAGCTGTACCGGTAGACGGGCCCAGTTGGCCGGGCCCGTTGCAGTCCCAACGCTCCGGGTGAATCGGCCGTCGACCAGTTTTGGCTCGACCTTGTTGACCGCAGCATCGATGTTCGCCGGGAACACGGCAATCGTAAGCACGACCAATCCGAGTGCGGAGATTTTCCGTGTCGCGGCGTTGAACATGCCGATCCCAAGCAGTAGCTCGGCGGCTCCGCTTGCCCGGTTGGCCAACGCAGCGCCTGGAAACCAGTCGGGTACGATCGCCTCAAAGAAGTCGGGCCTCGCGAAGTGGGCGACGCCGGCTCCTGCGAAGACGATGCCGGCTGCAATTGCCGACGGTGGGGCAGGGTTCATCCTCATGAGTGCAGTCTGCCGGGAACGAGCGGTCAGGACGGCGCGACGAGGCGCAGCCCACGATCCTAACCCCCTTCAAGCCGGTGAACTGATCAGGTCGTCGGTTGGGGGCCTACGATGGGCCTCGTGACCGACACGGCAACGAATGTGGAACTGCTTCCTTCCAATTGGCGTGAGCAGGTGCTGACGCTTGCTGAGGAAAAAGACGCCGTCATCTTGGCCCACAACTATCAGCTTCCCGCGATTCAAGACATCGCCCACCACACTGGCGATTCGCTCGGCCTCAGTCGCGTGGCCGCCGAAGTCGAAGCATCGAAGATCGTGTTCTGTGGTGTTCACTTCATGGCGGAATCCGCCAAGATCCTAAGCATGGACAAGACGGTCCTCATTCCTGATGAGCGTGCTGGATGCAGCCTTGCCGAGACAATCACCGCCGACCAACTCAGAGCCTGGAAGGCAGAGCATCCCGGTGCCGTCGTTGTTAGCTATGTGAACACCACAGCGGCGGTGAAAGCCGAGACCGATATCTGCTGCACGTCGTCGAACGCCGTGGATGTCGTTAACTCGATCCCGGCCGAGACCCCGGTGCTGTTCGCCCCCGATCAGTTTCTCGGCGCCCACGTCCAGCGCGTCACTGGTCGCGAGAACATGCACATTTGGATGGGTGAGTGCCATGTACACGCCGGCATTAATGGCGCTGACCTGAAGGAACGTGTTGAAGCGGAACCAAATGCTGAACTGTTCGTGCACCCCGAGTGCGGCTGTGCCACCAGCGCCCTCTATCTCGTTGGGGCCGGCGTTGTGCCTCAGGAGCGGACCAAAATCTTGTCTACCGGCGGAATGATTGCCGCTTCCCGTGAGACGACCGCGAGCAAGGTCCTTGTTGCCACCGAGACCGGCATGATCCATCAGCTTCAAAAGGCGGCACCTCGCGTCGAGTTTGAAGCCGTCAACCGCGCAGCAGTGTGTAAGTACATGAAGATGATCACTCCTGCAAAGCTCCTCAATTGCCTACAAAACCTCACCGACGAGGTCACGGTTGATCCCGACATTGCCGATCAGGCTCGTATGTCGGTCGAGCGAATGATTGCCATCGGTACGACGTCGCCGACCGCCGAGTAGATCGCGAAGATCATTTGATGCTGCCTCGCAGACTCGCCGCACCCGCCTCGACGTGGGAACGAGATGTTGACGTCGTCGTGCTTGGTTCAGGAGCTGCCGGATTATCGGCCGCGCTGGCGTGTCGCCCGGTGCGTAGCGTGCTTGTTGTAACCAAAGATGTGCTTTCAGCTGGGTCGACACAATGGGCCCAAGGTGGCCTAGCTGGCGTACTTCACCCATCAGACACGATCGAGAATCACGTTCGAGACACGCTCGCCGCAGGCGCCGGCCTCTGCGACGAAACCGTCGTGCGTGAGCTCGTCATGCAGGCACCAAAGTCGATCCGCTACCTGATGCGACTTGGTGCAGCGTTCGATCCTGAGAGCGGCGGCACTGATATAGCGCTGACCCGCGAAGGTGGACACAGTCACAATCGAATTGTGCATTCTGGCGGAGACCAGTCGGGGGCGGAGGTCCAACGCACTCTCGATGAGTCAGCGCTCGGTGCAGGTGTCGATGTGATGGCTCGAGCTTTTGCTCTTGACCTCGTGATGGGCACCGCAGCCGACGGTCAGCGTCAGGTCGTGGGCGTCCGCATAGGTCAAACGGACGTTAGTGGAGCGCTGGTATCGGTCGGAACGATCACAGCTCGTGCAGTGGTGCTGGCCTGCGGTGGGTACGGCCAAGTGTTCGCCTCAACGTCGAACCCTCCAGCGGTGACGGGCGATGGAATAGCGATGGCGCTCCGAGCAGGCCTGCCGGTGACCGATATCGAGTTCATCCAGTTTCACCCAACAGTGATGTGGCGTGGAGCGGGTGCCACCGGGCAGCAGGCGTTGGTGTCTGAGGCAGTGCGGGGCGAGGGGGCGGTCCTCTATGACGCCGCAGGTAAACGAATCATGGAAGGGGTGCATCCTCAAGAAGATCTTGCGCCGCGCGACGTTGTTGCTGCAGCGATCAGCAGGCGCATGGCCGAGACGGCGGCCGGTGTCGCTGATCATGTTTACCTCGATGCGACCCATTTGGGAGAACGCTTCTACGAGCGATTCCCGTCGATTACCGCCGCATGTCGCGAGATTGGGCTTGATCCGGCGACTGAACGCATCCCTGTCGCACCCGCCGCGCACTATGCTTGTGGCGGTCTCCGCGCCGGCCTTGACGGTGGTACAACATTGCGTGGCCTCTACGCTGCTGGCGAAGTCACTGCCACCGGCGTGCATGGCGCCAACCGGTTGGCGTCGAACAGCTTGACCGAGTCGATTGTTGCCGGGACCAGAGTCGGCCGCGATCTTGCCTGGGAGCTCCCTGACGCTGTGCAGCCTGATCCTGACACTCAGTATGCAGCGCACGATCCGCTTGAGGAGGCGCTTTTGCACCCGTCTCAACTATTGCAGGTCCGCTCTGCGATGTCCCGCTTTGTCGGCGTGTTGCGCAGCGCCGAGTCGCTGGCGTCTGCGGCAGGCGCAATCGGATCGATTGCTGACACTCTTGCCACGAGTAAAGAGTTAGTAGAGCCCTCGCGACGCTCATGGGAGGGCACCAACCTGCTGACCATCGCCGCTGCGGTAGTGGCTGCAGCACAAGCTCGCACCGAGAGCCGCGGCTGTCATCGTCGCACCGACTTTCCCGAAGAGCGCGATGTTTGGCGAACGCATCTTGACGTAGCGCTCGACGCCGCCGGCACGATCACCGTGTCGGGAGCCCCTTCCGGGGTCTGACCAGTTCCTGCCCCGTCGTACACTGCGGCAATGTTCGTTTTTCATCCGCTGTCGGAAGTGACGCGGCGACATCTGCTTGACGCCGGACTCGACCCCGATGCGCTGTCAGGTTTGATCCGCCACGCGATCGCCGAGGATCTGATGGGCGGTATCGATGTGACCTCGACGGCCACGATTCCGGCGGATCAGCGCAGCATTGCGACCTTGGGCGCACGCGAGGCCGGAGTTGTGGCGGGCTTACCGGTCGTCGCCGCAGTGATCGAGACCGTTTGCGGGGACGCAGCGAGTGAGCTGGAGTATCTCGTTCGCGATGCATCGCGAGTCGAGATCGGAACGAAGGTGCTCGAAGTCACAGCACCCACCCGGCTAATGCTTACTGCGGAACGAACTGCGCTCAACTTGCTCTGTCATCTTTCTGGGGTGGCGTCGCTGACCCGGAAGTGGGCAGATGCTCTGGCGGGCACGTCGGCCGCAGTTCGCGACACCCGTAAGACCACTCCTGGAATGCGGGCACTCGAGAAGTACGCGGTGCGCTGCGGTGGGGGCGTGAATCATCGCATGGGTTTGTCAGATATGGCTCTCGTTAAGGACAACCACGTCGCCGCCGCAGGCGGGGTCGTCGAGGCGTACACCCTTGTCAAAGCCCTGGAATCGACCATCTCTGTTCAGATCGAGGTCGACTCGGTGGACGTCATGCGCCTTGCCATTGAGTCTGGAGCAGACGATGTGCTGATCGACAACTTCACACTGGGTCAGATGCGCGAAGCCGTGCATCTTCGCAATGCGCTGAACCCGAACGTGCGTCTTGAAGCGAGCGGTGGCCTCACTGTTGACACCGCTCGTCAGGTCGCTGAGACCGGGGTCGATTTTATCGCTGTCGGTGAGTTGACGCATTCGTCTCGGGTGCTGGATTTTGGTCTCGACCTACAAGAAGTCCTTTGAGATCTGCACATCGGGAGGGTGAACGAATGGTCGGCAGACGCGCCAGTAGCGTGCGAGCCATGCGTTGGACGATTCCCATTCTTGTCACCCTCTCCCTGCTCGGTGCCGCCTGTGCCGGCCCAGATTCCGAAGCCATTTCGGATACCGCAGTCGAGGACTCGGTCGATGATGTCGTCAATTCGTCAGCGGTTGCCGACGATGCCGTCACTGATGACATCATCGAGTCGGCTCCCGTGCCGACGAGCCCCGATAAGCCGACTGATATTGCTTTTCCCGGAGAGGCGCCAGTGGAGCTTGAGGTCACCGTGTTGATCGCAGGCGACGGGCCCGAGTCGGAACTTGGTGACACCGTTATTGTCGACTACGTCGGTGTGCGCAGCCTTGATGGAGTGGAATTCGACAACAGCTACGACCGGGCGATGCCTTTCGCCGTTGGCCCTCTCGGCGAAGCGCAGGTGATCGCTGGGTGGAACGACGGCCTCATCGGGGTGCAAGCAGGCGCACAACTGCAACTCGACATTCCGAGCGAAATGGCCTACGGCGAGGCAGCGCGGAGTGAAATCATCCGTGAGAACGAACCACTGACGTTCGTCATCGATATCCGATCGATCATCAAGCCGCTCGATCCGGCTGAAGCCCCGACTGAGTCCGGTGTTGACGCATCCGAAGGCGCCACCGAACTGTCCTTTGAAGATCTCATCGAAGGCGACGGAGCGGTACTTGAAGAAGGGCAGACCGCTGTGTTCCATCTAGTGCTCTTCCGAGCAGACAATGGTGTCGAACTCGACAGCACCTGGACAGACGAGCCGATTCAAATTCCGATGGATCTGACCGGGTTCCCGGCACTGGTCCAGGGTATGCCAGGCATGAGTGTTGGTGGCCGACGAGCGATCACGGCCCCGCCATCACTCGCTTTCGGCGATGAGGGCAACCCGACGATCGGACTTCCGGCCGACACCGATATCGTGATTGTTATTGACCTCGTCGGCGCTTACTGAGGCGCAAACGCTCATTGAGCGTTAAGCGACGTGGTCGCCGGCTTGGAACACTCGCTCGACCCGGGGATGAAGATCGCTGACGTCGAGTTCGGTGCCACTGACCATGGCGGCGTCGGCGAGCTTGCCGATTTCGAGCGTGTCAAGGTTGCTATCAACGTCCATTAGTTCAGCGGCGACCCGTGTCGATGATTCGAAGACTGCACTTGGCGACATCCCGAGTTCAGCCATTGCTCTGAGTTCGCGCAGGTTCTGGCCGTGTGGCGTGACGCCCGAATCGGTCCCCATTGCGATGTTGACGCCGGCGTCGATGGCCTTGCGGATCGACTGGCGATGAACGTCGACCACAGCACGGCACTTGTCGAGGATGACAGCGTGATGATCGATGCTGCGATCCGCTGCTTCGAGCAGGCCGAGCGGTGCGATAAGGGTGGGGACAAGATACGTGCCGGCATCGAGCATCATCTGAATCGCCTCGTCATCGAGATAGATCCCGTGCTCGATAGACCGAATTCCGGCTCGAATTGCGTTCTTGATCCCATCGGTCGCCTGAGCGTGAGCCATCACGAAACGACCTGCTGCCGTAGCCTCTGCAACAAGCACATCAAGTTCGTCCGCCAAGAAGTGCGCGTGCTGGGGATCGTCTCGCATCGAGATCACGCCGCCCGATGTGCATACTTTTATGACGTCAGCTCCCGCTCTGATTAATTCGCGGACCTTCTTACGCATCTCCTCGGGCCCGTCGACGATGTTGTGCGGCCGACCTGGATGCTCTCCATCATCCCCGGCATGTGTGCGCCGCACACCGCCCATCCATCACCATGGCCGCCGGTCTGGCTGAGCCTGGCATACCTGAGACTCAGGAGCGAGACGCTAACCAAACAGCTTCGGCCTCGCCGATCGTCGAATCCGGGCCAGCATCGACAAATGGCCAAAGCTCTGAGGCGATGCGACGATAATTGCCGGAGGCGTTTAGTTCGCCGAGCAAGGCGTACAGCCCGAGATTGATTCGCTGGATGAACACGAAAGCCCTTGGCACTGTGGCGTACTGGCTTATCGGGCTCTCACGGTCAAAGGTGTGGCGTACAATTGTGTTGGCGTACTCACGCGTCCATGTCATTTGCTCGTCGCGTGCCACAGTGTCGTAGAACAGCGAGAAGTATTCGCCAACTTCGTCGGTGTCGACAGGCGCATCGGCTTGCAACATGCCGGCCCGCTCGAGAATTTCGCGGAAGAGATGCGGGTTGTGCTTTACGGCAGCTGCTTCGACCATCGATGCAAAGGTGTCGAGTTCGTCGCTAGTGAAGTGCTTGACGAGACCGAAGTCGAGAAATGTGACCGTGCCATCGTCGTGGAAGATGTAGTTGCCGGGGTGTGGGTCGCCGTTAAACGCACCCATGCGATACAGGCTGCGGAAGACGAAACGGAAGATGACCTCACCGGCATGATCCCGTTCGACCTGGGGCCGTTTAAGCAAATCGGCCCAGCCGAACCCATCGACGAGCTGGGATGTGAGTACCCGTTTGGTGCAGTAGGCAGGAACAATCTCAGGAATGCGGATGTACGGATGCCCGGCGTAGTAATCGTAGAACTCGCGTTGGTTGCGGGCCTCGAGTTCGTAGTCGACCTCTTCAGCGAGGCGGATCTTGATCTCGTCGACCATTTCGGTCGGATCGAGTCCACCGAACCCTTGCTTGAGGATGACACCGAGCATGTCGGCGTTTTTTAAGTCAGAGGTGATCGCCCCGTCGACTCCTGGGTATTGCACCTTGACGGCCACGGCACGCTCAGATCCCGTCGTCGGATCGTTGATAATCGCCCGATGCACCTGCCCGATCGATGCAGCTGCAATTGGCTCCGGGTCGAACTCGACAAACAGGTCACGGACGGACCCGTCGAGTTCGGCCTCGATGGTGGCAACGGCGAGCTCAGTTGACATGGGGGGAGCATTTGACTGGAGCTGTGCCAGCGCCTGCCGGAGTGGTTCAGGGAGTCCGTCGTCGAGGTAGCTGGCCATTTGGCCAAGCTTCATCAAGGCACCCTTCATTTGGCCGAGTTCGTCAGCAACCTGTTGGGCGGTTTTAATTTCGCGTGCTCGATCGAGTTCATTGCGGCGCTTCGTAGATGCGAACGTTTTGCGCGCAGCGGTGGTCGCGTAGGTGCCACCGACCTTGACTCCCATGCGTGCGAGCCGCGCGTTGCGGCCCTTCCACGATGTCTTCATAGCGGTCCGATTAAAGCGCCGCGAGACAACGATGGTCGCTGCGAGCGCTCCCATTATCCCGAGCCATGTCAGCTTCTTCACGACGAGACCCTCCGGCGGACGACTGAATCGAGGGCGCGGAGGAGTGCTGGCACGAACTGGTCGGCGTGAGCTACGGCTGCGTCATGATCGCCGTCGACGCGAAACGCCTCAGCTTGCGAGATCATTTCGAACAGCTTCACTTGTCTGGTGAGTGGGATCACGCGGTCGGTCATGGTGATCAGCACCGACGTTGGGACGTCGACGTCACCGATCCAGTCAGCGCTTGAGAACCGCCCGATGGCCTTTCCGGCCTCGAGCACCATCCTCCAGTCGTGGCTTGCCGCTTCTTCGATTGCCCAGGGCGCCCACTGCTCGCTCTTGCGTTGTAAGTAGACCTGCTCGGTGAGCCACTCTCGGGCCTGCTCGGGGGTGTAGCGAGCTACCGTGGCAAGCCCGGCGAGGCCTAGGAACGATAATCGCTCAGGGCGACGATTCGAGAAGAACGGTGCGGTTGCGCACAGCACGAGTCCGTCGACACGGTCCGGGTGGCGCCGCCAGAGCAACTGTGCAATTGGTCCGCCCATCGAATATCCGACCGGAATGAATGAATCGATGCCCAGAGCGGAGGCGATATCGGCAGCATCGTCGGCACAGTCTTCGAGCCGAAACGCTTTCTTCGTCCGGAGACCAGCGGCGTGGCCTCGATGGTCGAAAGCCACGACCCGATACTGCTCGCCGAGCGCCCGGTAAGAGCAGTACCAGTTTAAGTCGGCCGATGCTGTCCAACCGTGGAGAAGAATGATGGTCGGAGCGCCCGGTATGCCACCGAATTCGCGAACCAAAATGTCGCCCCGGCCCTCGAGGTGGACGAACTTTCCTTCGGGAACAGCAGGCTTCTGGATGGGCGACGCAGCAATAGGCTCAGTCAACGGAGGACGCTCAGACCGGCTCGACGCTCAGCACTTTGATAGTGAGCGCTCCGTTGGGAGCGTCATAAGTAATCGACTGCCCTGGAGTTGAGCCTTCAAGTGCTGCCCCCAGCGGCGAGGTGGCGCTAATGACGTCAGCGCCGTCGATTTCTTCTTCCATGTTACCGATCATGTAGCGCTCGGCCATGTCGTCTGAGTCGCCCTCGTAGACAATGACGTATAGCTGGTTTTCGACAATCTCTGGCTCATCGATCAGATACTCCAGCTGACGGATGCGTCCTTCCATGTGGCCCTGTTCGTCCTTCGCTGCGTGGTAGCCGGCGTTCTCCTTGAGATCGCCCTCTTCGCGTGCCCGTTCGATCTTGTCTGCAACCTCAATGCGCCCACGGGTCGTGAGGTCGTGAAACTCTGCCTGAAGACGTTCGAATGCGGACTTCGACAACTTCGCTCCTGCCATTTACCAAACGATACAAGTAACAAATCCGGACAGACCGTTTTCGTGACTCGGTTCATCCGCAGTGCAGTTGAGTAGCCTCGCTCGTCGTATGACGCACAACATTGCAGTGATAGGAGGCGACGGCATCGGCCCGGACGTCACCGCAGAGGCCATAAAGGTCGTCCGGGCGGCCGGAGTCGACATCGCCACAAAGGAGTTCCATCTCGGTGGTGCCCGTTATCTGGAGGACGGAGAGATCTTGAGCGACGCAACGCTCGACGAGTTGCGGCCCTTCGACTGCATCCTTCTCGGCGCCGTCGGTCATCCCGACGTCAAGCCTGGGGTCATTGAGCGCGGACTGTTGTTGAAGATGCGCTTTGACCTTGACCTCTATATCAATCAGCGACCGTTCCTCGGCACGGCACCGGGAAGCGACACGGAACACAACTTCGTCGTCGTTCGCGAGAACACCGAGGGCCCATACGTCGGTGAAGGTGGAGCGATGCGCATCGGAACGCCGTACGAAGTTGCCACCCAAGGATCAGTAAATACTCGGATGGGTGTCGAGCGATGCATTCGCTACGCCTTTGACCTGGCTGCAAGCCGGGAACGTCAGCACCTCACCTTGGTGCACAAGACCAACGTGTTGTCGTTTGCTGGGACTCTGTGGGAGCGCACCTTCAACGAGGTCGCTGCCGAGTACCCGCAAGTCGGCACGGCATACAACCATGTCGACGCTGCGTGCATTTACTTCGTGCAGGATCCGCATCGCTACGACGTGATTGTGACCGACAACCTGTTCGGCGACATCCTCACAGACCTCGGTGGCGCTGTATCGGGCGGCATTGGCCTGGCCTCGTCAGCCAACCTCAACCCGACCCGCACCGGCCCGTCGATGTTCGAACCGGTGCACGGTTCGGCCCCCGACATCACTGGCCAGAACAAGGCCAACCCCACAGCAGCGATCTTGTCTGCGGCTCTCATGCTTGACTTCCTGGATGAAGGTAGTGCTGCGGATCGGATTCGTGCAGCATGTGCTGATCCGGTTACTGGCAGCACCACCGACGTAGGTGACGTCATCGCCGAGCGCGTGGGACACTGACGCCATGCCCATTACTCCCACGCCAAAGATCTGGATGAATGGCGAACTTGTCGACTGGGATCAGGCCCAGGTTCACGTGCTCACCCACACGCTGCACTACGGCACCGGAGTTTTCGAAGGCATTCGGGCCTACGAAACGGCTGACGGTCCGGCGATTTTTCGTCTGACCGAGCACATCGAGCGGCTCTTCTCGTCGGCCAAGATCCTCGGCTTCGAGATCCCGTATACACTGGAAGAGCTCATTCAGGCGACCAAAGATACGGTTGCTTCGACGGGCCTGGCATCGTGCTACGTTCGCCCACTTGCGTATTTCGGCTACGGCGAAATGGGACTCAACACACTGCCCTGCTCGACCGAGGTCGCCATCGCCTGTTGGCCGTGGGGAGCGTTGCTTGGCGATGATGCTGTCCAGAAGGGGGTGCGGATGAAGGTCTCATCGTGGACGCGTCACGATCACAACACGATGCCCCCAGCGGCGAAGACAGTCGGCAATTACGTCAACTCTTCACTTGCCAAGGTGGAAGCGCTGAAGGCTGGTTATGACGAAGCGATCATGCTCGCTCCCAATGGACTCGTAGCCGAGTGCACGGGGGAGAACATCTTTGTCGCACGACAGGGCAAGCTGCTGACCCCGCCGTTGTCGGCAGGTGCACTCGAGGGGATCACGCAGAACACGGTCACGTCGCTCGCTGAGGATCTTGGCTTCGAAGTGTGTGTCGACAACATTGCTCGCAGTGATCTGTACATCGCTGAGGAGGCTTTTGTCTGTGGTACTGCCGCTGAAGTCAGCTCTATTAACTCGGTCGATGAACGAGATATCCCTTGCCCAGGTCCGATGACGCTTGCCCTGTCCGAGGCGTATTTGGCCACCGTGCGCGGCGAGAACTCCAAGTACAAGTCCTGGAACGAACTCGCCGTCTGATCCGCACTCTTCCCGTTTGTGCAGAGCGAAGGCGTCGCTGGTGACACACTCTGGGTCTGCGAACGGAGCGATGAAGTCAGACAGCGAGAGCCTGGTGGATCTTGATTACTGACTGAAGGCTGTCACGGGCCAGGTCGAGTGTCGGGCCAGGAAAAAGGCTGACGTCGTCGGCGCCGGCGTCGGTGAGCGCCTCGATGTGGGTCACGACATCGTCGAGCGTGCCGATGGCGCCGATATCGACCCACCATTCGTCGGGAAAATCGACGATGGCTTCGGAGCCGTCCGCTGTGAAACGTTCGAGCATCTCGTCATAGTGCGGGTGCGCCTGAATGCCTGCCTCTGGTTGGCTGAGTAGCTTGGCGACGAATGGACTCATCGCGAGATGAGCCAACTTGCGGTTGGGGATGAGGCACAGCGCGCTGAACACCGAGGTGCGGAAACCGTCGGGTGATCCGGCCCGCTCGATTGACTGTCGCACGTAGGCGGGGCTCGAGCCTTCCGCCAGCACGACGCCGTCGGCTATTTGGCCGGCGAGTGCCAGCGACTTTGGACCGCGAACGCCGGCCAGTACCGGCGGTATTTGAGTCGGTGCTGGAACGAGCGTCACGTCGTGCATCGTCACTTCACTGCCGTCAAAGGTGACGGTTTCGCCTCGGAGTAATCGCCGGACAGTGGTGATCACCTCATTAAGCGTCGTCAGAGGTGATGGTGTGCGGGCACCCATCTGCTCCATCCAGTCCTGCACGCCGTGCCCGATGCCGGCAAGCAATCGCCCTGGTGCGAGTTCAGCTAACGTCGCGATTTCCATCGCGGTGACGGCGGCATTGCGCGCCACCGCAGGCAGAATGCCAAGACCGACCTGGAGTTGGTCTGTGCGAGCGAGCGCTGTTGCGGCGAGCGAGATACCGGCTGTGAAAAAGCAGTCTTCGATCACCCACAGTTGTTCGACGCCGCTCGCTTCGAGTCCCTCGGCGAACTCAACGACGGCAGCCGGCGGCAACGAACGATCGAAACACATCCCAAGACTTGGTGTTCCTAAAGTCATCGCCGCACCGTAGCCGCCCTCGACTTCACCGAAACTTGTTCGGTCCGCGTCGTCCAACGGGAATTTCCTACACGTTTCGGATCTGCGCTCAAATAACTTGAAAAAGAAGAATGCCCCGTCGGGCGCAGCCAGACCGAGGTCGGCGCTCCCTTCGGGGCACTCAAGGCGGACAGATCCACCACTGATCGATCGACGGGAATTAACCTGCGTCTCGATCAGTTCACATCGCCCGTTGCGTTCACTTCAACCAGTCGAAACTGGCCGTTGTGGCGCAGCGGGCGATGCCGCTTTTCGGGACACGTTGCCGGCAAGCCGACCCCGCCCCCGAGTTGTCACCGTTTCACGCTGACCCGGTTTCCCGTGCCATCAAAAGCTGGTGCCAATCAGAACCGACCTCTCGGAGGCCAGTTGGGGTGGCCCCAGATCCATCGGCTCTGCACCACTGCCCCGTCTCCGAACACCGACCCGGAGGCCGACGATCGGTTCGGTTGCCTCGCCGAATCGTTCGGTTTCCCGAACGCCCCTGCAGATCCCCGTGGCCGCTCGTTCCCCGAGGGGACCGCTCGACTCGATCGGATCTCACACCTTGACCGGTTGCCCGGACTCGGTGCCGACTCCCCGTTGTTCGCGTTTCGCCCGAAGGCGCAGTACGAACCCGGTTTGAGGTGGCCGTGAACTCTGTCCGTCCCGAACCCGCTGTGTCACACAAGCGATGGGGGCTGAGTCGAAACCCCGTCCTCACCGCTCCGGTGGCTTGCGCTGTTCGGAACAAACATCAGTAAAGACGTAACGCAATCACGGGTCAAGGGGTTTTCCGAAAGACACAGGGTTATCCCCGAACCTTTTTTGTTACCCCCAGTTTCTGCTGTGTTGCGCACCGTTCGTGCACACCCATGTCCACATGTTGCAGGCATGTCATTCAGCAAGCTGTCGCGAAGAGCGCTGTAGGGAGATTGAATCGTTCCTATGGATGTACGCGCAGGACGATTGGTCGAAGTGTTCGACACCACTTTGCGCGATGGCTTGCAGGTCGAGGGAGTATCGGCCACTGTCGACGACAAGCTGGCGATCGCTGAACAACTTGACCTTCTCGGCGTGCACTACATCGAAGGCGGGTGGCCCGGCGCAAACCCGAAGGACATCGAGTTCTTCGCTCGAGCGGAGTCCGAACTCAGGCTCGACAGCTCGACTCTTGTGGCCTTCGGTTCCACTCGTCGACCTCGCGGTAAATCTGATGACGACGCAACCTTGCGCAACCTGATTGAGGCCAACACAGCTGCGGTGTGCATAGTGGCCAAGAGCTCGGAGTACCAGGTGATCGAGGCAATGAAGACGACACTCGATGAAGGGGTGGCGATGATTGCTGACTCGGTTCGCTTTCTGCACGGGCAAGGTCGGCTCGTGCTGGTCGACCTGGAGCACTTCTTCGACGGCTATGCGAGCAATCCCGAGTTTTCTCTTCGCGCCATCGAAGCGGCAGTAATCAACGGGGCGACGCACCTAGTGCTCTGCGATACCAATGGTGGGACGTTGCCACATGAGATCGAAGCCGTCGTTGCCGACGTCAAGGCCCACGTCGGCAACGACGCCATCATCGGCATTCATTGCCACGATGACACTGGGTGCGCCGTAGCTAACTCGATGGCCGCAGTGCGCGCTGGTGCTGGCCACGTGCAAGGCACGCTCAACGGATTGGGGGAGCGGACCGGGAACACCAACCTCACCACCGTCATCCCAAATTTACAGCTGAAGCAAGGCTTCACCTGCCTGCCGGAAGGCCGGCTCGAGCGCCTGACCACGGTGAGTCATCGCGTCGCCGAGACGCTCAACCGTGCGGTCGATCCGCAGGCGCCGTATGTCGGTTCGTCCGCATTTGCGCACAAGGCGGGACTGCACGTCTCGGCTATTGCTCGAGCCAAGGACGCATACGAACACATCGACCCGGCCGCCGTTGGTAATGGCACGCGATTCGTCGTGTCGGAGATGGCGGGGCGAGCCACGATTCAGATGAAGGCGGATGAACTCGGCCTGGTTATCGACGGTGCCCAGATCAATGACGTGATCGACCAACTCAAGCGTCTCGAGCACGAGGGCTACCACTTCGAAGCAGCGGACGCCTCGCTTGAACTGCTGATGCGACGAGCAACCGGCCAGGTCCCTGAGTTCTTCGAGGTCGAGTCGATGCGGGTGATCACTGATGAGTTGGCCGACGGGTCGTTCAGTACCGAAGCAACCGTCAAGCTGTGGATCGGCGGAGGTCCAAATGACGAAAGCGCCGAACGACATGTCTCGATTGCCGAGGGCAACGGTCCAGTTAACGCCATCGACACAGCTTTCCGAATGGCGGCTGGGCAGTCGTTGCCGCAGCTCGCCGAGATCCACCTCATCGACTACAAGGTGCGGATTCTTGACGGTGGATTAGCCTCAGGTGCCACGACGCGAGTACTTCTGTCGGCAACGAACGGTGTGCGTGACTGGACCACTATCGGAGTGAGTCCGAACATCATCGAGGCATCGTGGCGTGCGCTCGAGGACAGCATCGTCTATGGATTACTCCACAGCTTCTGACTTGCTGGCGCGACCGAAGAAGTCGCAGCGGTGTTGAACGTCGCACCGAAGCGACTGCTTATCCTGTAGAAAGAAGGCAATGGCAGCACCGAAGTTCAGCCCCGTGGCACCGACATCTCGAGCCCGCGCCTACCGATCGCCCGATCATGTGCCTGACAACTGGATGCCCGATCGTCCAGCAGAGATCTCTGGCTTTCAACCTCAAGGCGAGCGTCGCGGCAATCCGGGCCCGGACCAAGGATTCGCGCTGCGTATAGCCCGACAACTTGCACCGTCATTAAGGATGCAGAAAGGCGAGCATGTTGAGGACGCCATCCGTGGTTGTCTTGGCGTTGCTCTTCGCCGTGCATCGCTGTTCTCGCGTGCACCGGTTGTCCACGACCTGAACATGGCGTTCACGATGTGGGGCTTTCTTGACGAGACGCCGCCCACTGACTTGATCGAGTTCCGCCAACCCTTGTTCGAGGGACTACGCCATGTTGGCCATCACTACGCCGAGGCGCGCTTCGTCGCAGACATAGTGCCTGAAGCAACGCTTCGGCTCGCACCGGCTGAGATCGATGCGAGCCGGTGGCGCGATCTCCTCGGCGTCTGATCCCTCGGTCTCATCGGAGCGCAGCGTTCAGGGTGGCGATGGCCTGTTACCGCTAACGACGCCCTGTGTTGGGGAGGTGTTCGCAATTGTTCGCTCAGGCCGTTGCTCCGATGCGACCTCGACGAATACGGTCAAGACGTGCCTGAGACCTTTGACCCGTCGACCCACCCGCATCGTCGTCGCAACGCGCTCACAGGAGATTGGGTCGTGGTGTCGCCACAGCGGACAAAGCGGCCATGGCAGGGTCAAACCGACGAACCCGCAATTACTCGTCTACCTGACTACGACCCGGATTGTTACCTCTGCCCCGGCAACGAGCGAGCCAGTGGCGGAAAAAACCCTGACTACACATCGACCTTCGTCTTTGAGAACGACTTCGCGGCGCTGCTCCCGGATGTGCCGACGCCTCCTGCCGAAGCGGTCGCCGGGGCAAGTAGCTCGCTGTATCAGTCGGGAACCGGTGACGGCGAGTGTCGAGTCATCTGCTTTTCGCCGAAACACGGGCGGACACTCGCAACCATGGATCTCGACGAAATTGGGGTAGTAGTTGACCTCTGGAAGGAACAACACGCTGAGCTGCTTGAGCGGTTCGAGTATGTGCAGCTATTCGAGACGCGCGGCGCCATCTCCGGGGCGTCGAACCCGCACCCGCACGGTCAGATCTGGTCGTCGAACTTCCTTCCAAACGAAATCGTTATCGAGCTTGAACACCAGCGGGCCTATCACGCCGAGTATGGACAACATCTGTTGCTCGACTACGTCGAAAATGAATTAGCCACCGGCGATCGGGTCATCATGTCCAACGACCACTGGGTCGTCACGGTGCCGTACTGGGCGTACTGGCCCTACGAGACGATCGTGCTGCCGCGACGCAGAGTCGCTTCGCTGCTCGACCTCACCGTCGACGAGAGCGAGGCGTTAGCCGAAGCGCTAAAGGTCATGCTGAGCGGCTTCGATCGGCTTTTCAACACGCCGTTCCCGTACTGCTCGGGCTGGCACACTGCGCCACGGAGTCAGGACGCCCACTGGCAGCTTCACGCTCACTACTACCCACCGTTACTGAAGTCAGCAGACGTGGCCAAGATTCCCGCGAGCTATGAGTTGTTGGCGAACCTGCAGCGCGACCTGACTCCTGAGGCAGCGGCGGCCAATCTTCGTCACGTGCTGTAGCGCCGGCGGGTTGAGCTCAGCAGGTCGGCGTAGGTCGCACCTCTGTGAGTGCAGCAAGAAAGCGGTTGTTCCAGTCCCGGCTCGCAATAGTCACACGAACTCCGACGCCAGCAAACGCCCGAGTGACGACGCCTCGCCGCTCCAGATCGCTACCCAGTGCGGTTGCGTCGGCAGCGACGGGGAGCCACACAAAGTTGCCCTGCGGCTCGGGGATGTTCCACCCAGCATCACGCAATATTCCGGTCACGCGTGCTCGCTCAATGACGACCTCGGCAACCCGCGCCCGCATCTCGGAGGCCGCGTCGATGCTCGCCCGAGCAGCACGCTGCGCCAGTTCATTGACGGCAAAAGGGACTAGGGACCGATCGATCATGCCGATCACCTCAGGGTGGCCAAGCGCATAGCCCACACGCAGGCCAGCCAACCCATGGGCCTTACTGAAAGTTCGGGTGATGACCAGGTTCGGGTGGTCGGTGAGCAGCAACGTCGAGTCAGTGACGCGCTCGTCGGTCACGAATTCAGAGTAGGCCTCGTCAAGCACAACCAGACAGGTTGACGGGACGGAGTTCAGAAAGGCGATGATCTCGTCAGTGCTGACCACAGTGCCGGTCGGATTGTTTGGATTGGTAACAAATGCAAGCTTGGTGTCGGCATCGATCGCCGCTGCGAGTGACGAGAGATCAAAGGTCTCGTCGAGCAGCGGGACGCGGATCTCCTCGGCTTCGACCAACGCAGCAAACAGCGGGTACGCCTCGAAGGACGGCCAACACATCGCAACCTTGTCATCAACACCGACGTAGCTGAGAATGAGCTGCTGAAGAATACCTGCCGACCCGGCGCCGACGGTGACCTGGTCGGCGTCAATGCCGACGAACGCAGCGATGTCGGCGCGCAAGGCGGCAGCCCCGTGATCGGCGTAGAGACCGAGATGTTCGATGCCACCGCTGATCGCACCGGCGACTGACGGAAGTGGACCGAACGGCAGTTCATTTGAGGCCATCTTGATCGCGTCTGCGATGCCGTGCTCGGCCGCAACTGCGGCAGCTGAACGGCCGGGTTGATATCCGGGAAGCGCTGCCACCGCAGCGCGAGGTCGTCCTGTCATGGCTCCATATTCACAGATCCAGGGCGTGGCGCTGTGGAAGGATCAGCGTTATGAGCGAACAACGTGGCGCAGTGACCTGGGTGCCGGCAGACGATGCATGGGATTCGAGCGTTATGGCGGAGTTCGCCGAGCACGTCGAAGCAGACAACGGGCTGCGTCTCCGGTCGTATGACGACGTGCTCGATTGGTCGCTTCAACAGCCTGGCGACTTTTGGAACGAGCTTGCGCGATGGCAAGCCATCAACTGGATCGACAAGCCCACAGCGTCACTGGAGTCGGCATCGATGCCAGGCGCCACGTGGTTTCCTGGCGGCACGCTGAACTACGCGGAACGGGCCCTGGCGCACGGCGCAGCGCTCGGTGACCAGATCGCCATCATCGGGCGTTCGCAGAGCCGCGAACGCGATGAGGTGACCTGGACAGAACTGATCGACCGCGTCGGCCGATGTCGTGCTGGTCTGCGTCGTCTCGGTATAAGTCGAGGCGATCGCGTGGTTGCGTTCGCGCCCAACATCAGTGAAACCCTCGTAGCGTTCCTTGCCACTGCCAGCCTCGGCGCAACATGGTCCTCCTGCGCTCCCGAATTCGGGGTGCGGGCGGTCACAGACCGATGGGTGCAGATTGAGCCGTCGGTACTGATTGCGGTCGATGGGTACATGTACGGCGATCGGGCCATTGACCGTTCGGATCACGTCGAAGAGATCGTCGCCGCGCTGCCAACTCTGGAGCACGTCGTCCGAATTCCCTACCTCGATGCTTCCGGAACCGACGGATGGACGCCGCTGCTTGCGGAGCACGCGCCACTCGAGTTTGAGCCAGTGCCATTTGACCACGCCCTCTATGTGCTCTTCTCCTCTGGCACTACTGGGCTGCCCAAGCCGATCGTGCATGGACACGGTGGGATCACTCTCGAACACGTGAAGGCATGGTCGTTGCACTACGACTTGCGCCCCGGTGATCGCGTGATGTGGTTCACGACCACCGGGTGGATGATGTGGAACTTCCTCGTCTCCGGCCTGCTGGTCGGATCGACGATCGTATTGTTCGATGGTGACCCGGCCGTGCCCGATCTTCTTGAACTATGGCGGGTGGCCGCCGATGAAAAGGTCGACGTCTGTGGAGTCAGTGCCCCGTTTGTGATGGCGTGCCGCAAAGAGCGCATCTGCCCAGGCGACGAGCTGGATCTGTCCTGTGTGCGGCATCTCGGGTCGACCGGAGCCCCCTTGCCGGTCGAGGGGTTCGAGTGGGTGCCAGAGGCTGTGGGCGCTCACATCCAAGTCGGGTCAATGAGCGGTGGTACCGACGTGTGCACGGCCTTTGTTGGCACGGCGCCGATGCTGCCGATCCGGGCTGGTGAAATCGGTGCTCGCATGCTCGGCTGTGACGTGCAGGCATTTCGACCCGACGGATCGCCGTGCGCACCGGGCGAGACTGGCGAACTCGTGATCGCAGCGCCGATGCCGTCGATGCCTGTCGGCTTATGGGGCGACGTTTCCGGTGAGCGATATCGGGGCACCTACTTCGAGACGTTCCCAGGTGTCTGGCACCACGGCGACTGGATCACGTTCTTCGACGATGGAGCGTGCGAGATCACGGGGCGTTCGGATGCGACGCTGAATCGTGGTGGTGTTCGTCTCGGGACCAGCGACTTCTACGTCGTGGTGGACTCGATGCCAGAGATCGTTGACAGCGTGGTCGTGCATCTCGAGGACACATCCGGTGAGGCGGGGCCGGGTGAGCTGATTCTTTTGGTGGCGTGTGCCGAGGGCGTTGTGCTCGACGCCGAACTTGTCGGCCGGATCAAGGTGGCGTTGCGTACCGAGCTGTCGCCCCGTCACGTTCCCGATGTCATCGACGCAGTGCCGATGATCCCGCGCACGCTGTCAGGCAAGAAGCTTGAAGTGCCGATCAAACGGATGCTGCTCGGTCTGCCGGCTGAACAGGCTGCTTCGAAGGATTCCTTAGTCAATCCCGTCGCACTCGATCACGTGACCACCTGGATTCGGGCCCGGCGAACAGGTGGCGGCCGCTGAGTCGCAGCGCTTCGAGCTGCAAACCTCTGGTGGGTTGGAATCCCGTTCGAAAGGCTCTAAGGAGCGGGCCGAGTGGTCACGCGAAAATTCAACGAAATAGGGATGGTTCGCCGTTCGTGATGTCGTCAAGATTGGAAGAACGCTCAGTCGGCCACCAATTGGGGGAGCCTCGAGAACCCGATGGTCGAGCAATCGGCCTCGCCGTTTGCTCGTGGTGATCTTGCAGTAATCGACTCGATGATTGATGCGGCTGCATTAGCAGCTGCGTTGGATTGAGCATCCCGATGTCCCTGACTGATCAACCCGAGTGAGGTATTCAGGGTGTGGTCTGAGTTCGTAATGTGGACCGACTTGGTTCTGAATGCGAACTTACCTATGATTTGGCGATGGAAAAGCTCGATGAGCGTGACAATTGTGAGGCGAATCAGGATGACCGGGCGTGCTCGATTCAGGACAGTCTCGACATTTTGGGCGATCGATGGACGATCCTGATCATGCGTGATGCATTCCGCGGCGTCCGCCGTTTCGACGACTTTCGACGTGACCTCGACATTGCTCGACCGGTGCTCACCGAGCGACTGAAGCGGCTCGTCGTGGCGGGCGTGCTCGATCGCCGGTTGTACTGCGAGCGTCCCCCCCGCTACGAGTATCGGCTCACCCCGATGGGTGCGGCGCTGTCGCCGACGTTGGTTGCTCTGATGCGCTGGGGAGATGAGTGGCTGACTGACGAGCCGCCGACCGTCCTTGTGCATGAAACGTGCGGTGAGCCTCTCGACCAGGCCTTCGTCTGCTGGCACTGCGACGAGACCTTTACGCAATCCTCCATCGCGAGCCGACCAGGCTTGACGCCCACTTCCTGACCGACCGGAGAACTTCATGACTACTGCGCATC
>Ga0213868_10001683_pt1 | contig 21396 bp, 16 predicted proteins | sample PICome_9_FD_160087 | JGI IMG/M metagenome (GOLD analysis project Ga0213868, IMG submission 160087) | Coastal seawater microbial communities near Pivers Island, North Carolina, United States - PICO127 | ecosystem: Environmental > Aquatic > Marine > Coastal | place: USA: North Carolina...
TCACACGATCGGCTCAACTTTTTCATCGCAACACACAAAAGAAACCAAACGGAAGGCTAATGCTAAAAAACTATTATCCACGAACTCAACAAACCTACATCGTTATCGGATACACTCTGATAAACTATTGAAAAATTCAATATTGATTGGCGGTGAAGACAGAAATTGTTTGCCAGAACCCTGAACACATACATGCACACACACGCAAACACAACCTCTTGACCCTGATCAATCGAATTGCGCGGATAATATTTAAAAATCTTTGAGTGGTTTGACCTTTTATTTAGATTAGATGTCGAATGAACTAACATCAGATCCCTTGAGTCAGGATGCCAATCATCCATTTTCCTCTGGGCCTCCACAAGGCATGAATGGCGATGAATATGAAGAGATCCGTGAACAGGTACGTTCTTTCATAGGATATGTCAATTGACTTATCCTTTAATATCATAAATCTCTTAATATAACTTATTAAATCTTGATGTTCACAGGATCGCTTTCTACCTATCGCAAATATTGCACGGATAATGAAAAACACCCTCCCCGAAAATGCAAAAATCGCCAAGGATTCGAAAGAAACGGTGCAAGAATGCGTATCCGAATTCATCTCATTTATTACATCAGAAGCATCTGATAAATGTATGCAAGAAAAACGGAAGACTATTAACGGAGATGACCTTCTTTGGGCCATGAGCACTCTTGGATTTGATAAGTATGTAGAACCTCTGAAAATTTACTTAAGTAAGTATCGGGATGCTATCCGTGGGGATAAACCAGAAGGTGATCCGAACAAGCCTCCTGGTTCGACCCCATTAGGAAGGCCACCTAACACTGCCGCAAACGCGGGGGGAGGAATCGGATTTCCTGCTGGGTATTCTACAAATCTTCCACCACCACCACCGCAATCATCATCGCCGTAAATCTTTATTTTGGCTTGCTACAAGACAGCAAGTCGAACATCAAATTTGATGTATACAATCAAGATTTTTTTTGGATTTATATACAATATGGGGGAAGTCATGAGTAACCAACGATATAATGTAATGGTAAATTATAGTTTTCAACACATGTATCATTTTTTCAATCCTCTCAATTGATTGTAGTACAATATTATGCAACACTGCTAAATATTTCTCTTACACTTCTGTTTTGAATTAGGAACCTTTTCATGTAACAAAATGCTGAACGAGCGAGGAGTCGAGAGGAGTCGCCATTCTTTTCACACCATGAAATCCCGATCCTACAGAGATTCTCGTGAGTGGACTGGACCACCAATCATTTTTTTAGTTCAACTGAAATCTTTCTATGGAAACGTCGTTCTCATACTTATTTCTGTAATAACCAATGGCGAAGCACCACGTGAAAAACAAAAAGAAAAAAGGATCTAAGGAGCATAAACACTCCAGACCTCCCATAGAGGAAAATCTAGATCGTTTTGCTGGGTCCAGTGAAGATGAAAATAATAATGACACAGATGATGAAAGTTTCGACAATGATGCAACACGTGAAGTGATCGTTGAAGAGGAGGAGGACTCAACATCTGATGAGGATGAATATGGTGAATCTCACAGAAATAAACAAATCGCCAAGCCAAAGGCTTCACACAAGCAGCATGATAGTGATGAAGTCGACACAGAAAACGACGAAGAATCTGAAGACGACATTCCTTCACAGCAAGCCGAGTCTGGTCTTGCTGGAGCCATGGCAAAAATTCTTGGGATCGCCGCCCCGTCCAAGACCAAATCTAAACAAGTTATTTTATCGAAAACCATAACTCCTCTTCAGAGACAACAGAAGAAAGAGAAAGAGCAGGAAGATGCGCTTAGATTGAAACGTAAACAGAGACGAGATGTTCATTTGACATCAATGCATATTCCATTATCAGCAGCTACATCCAGACCCATTCCAGGAAAAGATGACATGAGTGATTTGATTGCCAAGGCTATGTCGAAGGAAGTTGAATTAGAAAGTACTCACAGGCGAGTTGCAACAAGAGGTGTTGTTGCCTTGTTCAATACTATTTCCAAGCATCAACAACAAAAGCTTCAAGAGCAACACGAGTCTGGAATACTTCAAAAGTCCAATAATGAAGATATTAAGGCAATGACAAAACATGGATTTCTAGATATGTTGAAAAAGACTGGATCTTCCCATTCAGAATTGAAGGGATCCAACGATACTCTAAAACAATCAAAGGCTGAAATTAGCGGAAGCAAAACATCCAAGGGATGGAACGCCCTAAAAGATGATTTTATGATGAACTCAAAGCTAAAAGATTGGGACAAGGCAATGTCAGATGATGAAGATAGCGATGATGACGACGAAGGCAACTTTAGAGGAACAAAACGAACCGCAGATGATGATGATGATGATGTAATGGACAATGATTGGAGCAGCGAAGACGAAAGTCGTCAAGTTTCAAAATCCAAGAGAAAGAAAGTCAAGTAGACCAATTGACTTCAGTTAATACTGTCTCCAATCGTAAGGGAGTATAATTGATCCATCGTCATAAAGCTGACATGATTGCCCTGACCCGGCAACTCCAATGGCCTGTCCTCTCAAATTTTCAAGTATCCATTTCTCTGATCCACTTAAATCTAAGCTAAGAAGCGCTTCTATACCAACCAAGTATTGCTCTGTTGTCAAGCTTGATACTTTTGTTCGAAATACTTTTGTGACCCCAGCTTTTGCAATAAGTTGCTTTTTCTTTTGGTCTATTTTTTCTTGCAATAATTTATTCTCTAACGCTTTTCTCAGTGTCTCATGACGAAACGTGTGTATGGATGTCAAAATATCACCAGCATTCATCAAGGAGGATACTCTTAGAATTCCCTCACGTTGCACACTTGATCGTCTACAATTCTGAGGCGATTCGACAACGACACGAATTTGTTCATCAGCCAACGCATGAGTATACTTGTCATCGAATCCACTGGTCGTCCCTTCCAATAATGCCTCTGATAAGTTTTGCAAACAAAAGAAAAAGTCTTTTGATGTACAAGTGTATCCCTTCGAAATACGAATGTTTAATCTACTATTCACAGTAGATAAATTTGCATCCATCACCTTCCTATTGGATCGAAGCTCATTCAGTTTGTCATCGGTAATGGAGACGAGAGTTTCCAGCCACTGAATTTGTGTAGATTGAGGATTCAGTCTCAATATTCCCCCATATAAATCTAATTTATTACGAAATTCGTCATTTGTAAGGACAAGACGTAACGGATAAAAAGAGTGGACAAACTTGTCACCATGCTCATCGTGGAGACTAGCAAGCGACACCAAGAGTTTGGCCAAAGATGCAGATGACCAACCGAGACTTGTTCCATCTATTGCCTGAAATTTGTAGAGCTGTCGCGCTACTAAGGCAGCAGCAGAAGCATCAATTCTATATGCTCGTCGTCTTTTGATTTCTTCATGATCCAAGTTCTTCAAGAATTGAATCAAGTTCCTTCCTTTCATTGTATTAATATCATAAGAATGATTGATACCATTGGAACCAACTGCAGATCGGATAGTAGTGCGTATGCGTTCCAACTCTGCTGATTGGAAATCGTTGATAGGTGCATAAGGTGGATCATTCTTATAATGCATATCAAAATTGGAATGTATCGTGTTGTGTTCCACCATAGGACGACTCATAACCTTCATTCCAGTCGACTTCAAAGCAACTTCCATGGAATACAAAATATTTTCCACTCCCTCATTCAATTTCAAATGGAACTTTTGAAGCCTTCCACATTTTTGTTCTAAATAGTACTCAATCTTCTTGTATTCAGATTTATTTACAGGGTATACAGATGGATGATGATCTACATTTTGACAGTAGGAAATAAAATCCGGTGCTGAGATTCGTTCTTGTAAAGCTTGAATTGCAGAAGCTTGGTTCTTTCTTAAAGTTTCACTAGGATGCATTCGAAACCTATCTGGATGCACTCTAAGTAGAAATGCACGGCGAAGATGAGATAGATATGTCGCTCGAGTAGTCATTCGTATACATTGTTGAAATTCTGTTAACCTCTCTGGACTTGTGTTGTTATCTCTCATCTCTCATTTTTTCTCTTCTCGTTTTTGTGTTGTGTCACTGAGTACTATCTAGACTACATTTCCAAGTTGAACTTAGAGCCGAAAAATAGTTCCACGAAGTCAGTAGATACTTACGAGTAAATAGCTCCAAGCATTGAACTATTTTGAACCATCATCGTACATCAACAACCACAAATCTATTGCACCACAACCATGAAATTTTCAGCTTTCACCACGTTTCTTCTGATCAGTTCAGTGAATGGGTTTGCCCCATCAGTTACCAAGTCTTCTTCTTCCAATCTATTCAGTGCAGCTACTGAGAATGAAGCCACCAGCCAATCTGGCGCAACTACCAAGGATCCTTTGCTCATCCGCGCAGCCCGTGGAGAAGAAACTGAACGTACTCCTGTATGGATGATGAGACAAGCTGGTCGTCATATTAAGGAATATCGTGATTTGGTGAAGAAGTATCCTACTTTCAGAGAGAGAAGTGAGATTCCTGAGGTTGCCGTTGAGGTTTCCTTGCAGCCTTGGAGAAATTACAAGACGGATGGATGCATTCTTTTCTCTGACATATTGACTCCTCTTCCAGGCATGGGAATCGAGTTTGATATTGACGAGAAGGTTGGACCTGTTGTCACACCCATTAGAGATTGGGATGCCGTTCAAAAGGTGAGTTCAAATTATGTGGAATTGTTTCTCTTTGTTATTTTCCTTTTTTATGTCTTTATGAAAATACCTATAGCTAACACAATGATTTCTTTTTCAATGGAATGTTGCAGATGCACCTTATTGATCCTGCATCGGCAGCTCCATTTGTGGATGAGGCACTTCGCACTCTTCGTAAAGAAGTCACCCCCGAAACAGCTGTTCTTGGTTTCGTAGGATGCCCCTACACTCTAGCTACATACCTTGTTGAAGGAAAGACATCTAAAGAATATCTAGAGATTAAAAAGATGGCATTCACCGAGCCTAAGCTTCTCCATGCAATTTTAAAGAACCTAGCAGATTCCATCGCAGAATATGCATTGTTCCAGATTGAAGCTGGTGCACAATTGATTCAAATCTTTGATTCTTGGGCTGGGCATTTGAGTGCTCGTGATTACGATGAATTTGCTGCTCCTTATCAAAAGATTATTCTTGATAAGATTAAGGAGAAGCATCCTGAAATTCCTACTGTTGTATACATTAAGCACTCAGGATCACTCATTGAGCGTATGGCTGCTACTGGAGTAGATGTTGTTTCACTTGATTGGACTGTTGACATGGCAGAAGGAAGGGAAAGAATCAATGCAGGACGTGCTAAGGCTGGACTTGAGGGGCCTGGAGGAGTTCAAGGTAACTTAGACCCTGGTGTTTTGTTTGGATCACAAGAGACTATCAAGGAAAGGACGGAGGAAATTTTGAGAAAAGCAGGAAACAAGGGTCACGTTATGAACCTTGGGCACGGAATTGAGGCTGCTACCTCGGAAGAGAATGCCAAATTCTTCATTGACACAGTAAGAAACTTCCGTCACTGAAATACAATGTAATTTATTTAAAGGAAACTATCATGAATGAAACGAGAGTTGAAATAATCAATTTTTATTTGAATTATACAAGGTCACTTAAATTAAGCTGCGATAACCTCTCCAGTGGTTGGCTTAAGAAGTTCGCACTTTCCTCCAGCTCCTTCAATAGCCTCACGAGCAGACTTGGTGAACGCATGTGCTTGAACAGTAATTCCCTTGGCGGTGAATGCCTCCTTTCCTCCAACAACCTTGTGAATTGAAAGCTTGGACTTGGTCACTGCACCAGAAGCCAGAAGAGAATCATATTGAACAGTCTCTCCAGAAGCAACTCCGTTCAACTCATCAAGTTTGATGATGTTGTATTCTGTCCTTGTATGTCCAGGTCCAGTGGGCTGACCTACAAACTTGGGCAAACGTCTGTAAAGAGGCTGTTGTCCTCCCTCGAATCCAGCTCTCACTCCAGGTCCAGCACGAGATCTTTGTCCTCGCATTCCGAAACCGCAAGTCGCACCCTGCCCAGCAGAAATACCGCGTCCTTTACGTGTCTTTCTCTTCCTTGATCCAGGGGCAGGATGGAGGTTTCCGAGGTCGAATTCAACGTTTTCTACATCATTTTGTGCAGCAATAGCGGCGGCATCTCCACGCTTTTTGAAGTCAAAGATCTTCATAGACATGTTAGATGAATACGCACGAGTATTGAGTCCATTAGAGCTGGTGAAACTAGACCAGGCAGCTGTAAATTGAAAGAAGAAAAGTCTCGTGAGATTATTATTGCAGAAATTGAATTTAAATCCATTGGGTTATGAGCTGGCGAACATCACTAACTTAGAAGGCATGTGATCAGGATTGTGAAATAACACAGAAGACCAAGATAATATAACTTCTACGGCATGGTGTAACAGTTTCATGTGCTATTTCCCAAATCTATGGACAGCTTTTGATATTTCTGTCTCTGTCAGCCTTCTCTGACGCACGAAGTTGCCTTCTTTTTTTCATAGAAAGACAAACCCGACCACCACCGATTCTCCTCTAGTTATCTGCAAAAGCAACCGCATATGTGATCTTACCAGCTGGAGCAGCAATGAGGGCCAAAGCAAGAGCAGAACGTACGATGGCAACCATCTCTTGAAGTATTTGATGTATGTGAAGTGTTCAAAGAAGTTGCGGAGAGTTGAGTGGAAACCACGAAAAAACGACGGACGTAAGTAGATAGTAGCGAGGGTGAGATTTTGCGCGCCAAAATTCTCTAGAGAGACTACCAACCCAAAGAAGATTGTGACAAAAAGTGAGTTCAAAATAGCAAGCACCAAGCACGATCGCGACCAGCGACCAGCGACCAGCGAGTAAACAGCCAACAGCAGACGGCCACTTCGTTTCACAAAAGTATTAAGGTAAACTTCACGCTATCAAAGCATTATCACATTTAAGATGACTGATCTTCCACCTAAGACGAAGAGGCTCATGTCTGAGATTGTATCTTATCCGGCATTGCTGGAGCATGAAGAGTCCCTTACCAAACAGTCATCATTAATGTACGATGTGTCCTCATGGATGTTATACCTCTCACAAGTCGATGAGCTCTTGGAAAATTTTCAAGAATCTCTGAGAGAATATCATTCAAAAGATTATAAAAGAGAAAAGGGGGTCTACTCTGTTGCGGCAGCGATGCAGAAACATATAAGTATTGGTGGAAGAGATGATATCAAAGTACAAGATTTGCCTTCCTCCTATGCTTCCCTTCTCAAAGCACGGAATCTCATTTCTGAACGCGCGCTATCACTTTTACCAGGCTCATACAAATTATGGAGAGACTATCTTGAATTTAGATCATCTCACGTATTTTTGCAGCAAGAGCAGCTGATCAACAACCATGACTCCATGGACTACCATTCTTATCAAATCATATCAACTAGTCAGAAAAGATATCGAGCTGCAATATCCGCCTATGAAAGATCACTGATTCGGATGAATAAATATCCAAGAATATGGCTGATGTATATTGGATTTCTTGTCCATAACGATGTATCTTGCAACATAACTTCAGTCAGAAGATTATTCAATCGAGCGCTGTTAGCTCTACCAGCCACACAACATGATTTAATCTGGAGTGAGTACCTCTGTTACGTACTCCAAGAAGTTCCTCCCAAGGAACTGATGATTCAAAAATCTGGAACGAGTAACAATATTGGACCCTTGGTGCAATCTTGCAAACAGGGAACGTTGCAAACGGTGAATTACCCTATAAAAATACCTGACGAGGTAATTTTAAGAGTTTTGAGACGATACACGCATTATTACAATCCCGCAGCAAGAGAATTACTAGCGAATATTGCACTGAAATGTGAAAGATATGGTGAAGCTGCTGCATTATATTGCGAAATTTTAAATGACAACGATTTTTTAAGCGTGGAAGGGACAACAAGACATGAATTATGGATGAAGTTCACTGATGTATGCACAGAACACCCAGAAGAGAGCAGCGATGCGGGAGTTGACTTTGAAAATATTATTAGAGGTGTATTGAAACCTTTGGAAGAGACCAAAGAACTTGCATGGCAAGTTTTTGATTACACGAAAACAAATGAAGAAGAAAACGATTTTCCCGAGAGTGTAGTAGAGAAGCAGAAAAAAATTAAAGATCAGCAAGCTCAACTACAGGCATCATTGGGTGAAATGGAAGGAACTTTGTGGACAAAGCTTGCTCATTACCATATTCGTAGGGGAGAATTCGAATTGGCTCGTAGCATCTACGAAGAAGCTATGGAGAGTGTAACACGAGTGCGTGATTTTAGTCTCATTTTTGATGCTTATGTGAAGTTTGAAGAAGGCGTCATTGAAGCTATGATGGAAATGATGAACGATGAAGAAGATGAAAGTAATGATGTGATAAATACTGAAGCTAACGAGATGCAACTTGAGGACGACCCTGATATGAACATTTTACTTGGCGAAACCAAAAAATCTGACGATACCGATCAGGAAGACAATTTTAACGCAGACATTGAATTAGCCATGGCAAGAGCAGAAAATTTAATGAGCAGAAGACCATTACTTTTGAATCACGTTCTTTTGCAACAAAACCCGCATAATGTTGGCGAGTGGCTGAAAAGATCAGATATTTTCGAAAAAATGCAGCAACCTATTCAGGCTATTGCATCTTTAGAGGAAGCTGTGAAAATTGTGAATTCCAAGCAAGCTATGAATGGATCTCCTTCAGATTTATACAAAGCGCTTGCCTCATTTCACGAAGATAAGTGTAAAGATATCTCAAGTGCGCGTGCTGTATATAAACGTATTTGCAACCCAGCACCAGAGTACAATTTTAGAGATCCTGATGATTTGGCCCAATGCTATACATCATGGATCGAAATGGAGCTAAGATACGAAAATTGGGATGACGCTCTTTCGATCGCACGTCGATCTATCGCACACGTTCCTGCTAATATATCCAACAAGGTAACTAGAGCATTATCAAGATCTCTACGGCTTTGGAATCTCCTTCTTGACCTTGAAGAGTCACTAGGCACCTTACAAACAACAAAAGATGCATACAATAAGCTGATAGAATCCAAAGTGGCTACACCATCTCATATTCTTAATTTTGCCACTTATTTGTCAGAGAAAAAGTATTTTGAAGAGAGTTTCAGTGCATATGAGCGAGGACTTGACATGTTTCCATTTCCGCATCCAGGCTGCAAAATTTTGTGGAAAGAATATCTACAATCATTTCGATTGCGTTACGAGGGAGGAAAAATCCATCGAATGCGGGAATTGTTTGAACGGTGCATTGACTCGTGCCCTCCTGAATTTTCATCCGAGTTCTTCGTCATGTATGGCATGTTTGAGGAACAATATGGCCTATCAAAAAGAGCCCTCGGTGTTTACGAGAGAATGTGTATCACTGTCCCCCCAGAGGAAAAATTCACTGCATATCAGCTTTATATCACCAAATCCATCAAATATATGGGAATCACATCCACCCGACCGATATATGAACGAGCTATTTCTGCCTTGGAGGATAAATTCGCTTCAAAGATGTGCAATGAATATGCTAAAATGGAATCTTCCCTTCAGGAGATTGAAAGAGCACGAGCTGTTTACACATATGGAGCCCAACTAGCTGACCCAAGACGAGATCCAGAATATTGGGGGCAATGGCATGAGTTTGAAGTGGCACATGGCAATGAAGAGACATTTAGGGAAATGCTTCGAGTTAAACGTGGAGTACAAGCTGCATTTTCCACAGTTAACTACAATGCCGCTGATATGGGATCAGAAGATCACTTAGGTGCAAGACCGCTAACAGACGACGAAGCACTTGCAATGCTGGCAGCGGAAGAAGGTGAAGAACCTTTACCGAAAGCAAATGTCTCTGGGTTTGTACAGGCTAAACGCCCTGCCGAAATGAAAGATCTCGATGAAGTAGAACGCAGAGCTGCCAAATTAAGAAAGGTCACCGCAGGATTGGTCGCAGCATCACAAGATAAGCAATTGGATAAAGGCTATGAAGATGAGATAGATATCGACGATGATGAAGATTGAAGACTCCCTATCTACTAGCTTTGGCTCTACTCTATCTCTCTCTAGCTAGCTAGAGAGATAGAGATCTCTTTTAGAAAAAAGTTATATTTTTTCAAAATGTTTACATTTCCATTTATTTATTGAGACGCCTCTTTTTTAAAAATAAATCTGGTTATTCATCCAAACAAGAGGTTTCATATATTGCATTCATTCTCATCAAATGAACCTCTTCTTGGTACAAGAATTGATATGTCTTCTCCTCCTCAGACCAGCTACCAACAGAGAAAAGTTCAGTCTGAACTTCCGAGCGCAAAAGGTAGAATAATGACAACGGACGATGCCCATGACAGTCGAAGAGCAGCGGATATTCTCGAAATAAACATGGATGGCAGATCTCAACCAAATTTATTTTGCAATTTTTATGTATAAATTTGGAAGGTTCTTGATGGCTTCCTTCTACAAAGATTATAGATGTTAGATGTACTTAGTAATGTTGTTGCATAGAGAGTCAGTCCTTTCATGGAGCCCATCCCATTCCTACCATGGCCTCTCTTCGGCAATCAAACGACCCCTTCATTGTATCAATCGATATATTTACTCACAGAAGATACCTTGGAAATCTTACAAAGGTCTGCAAGTCTTCGAATGGTGCACTTTCTTTCAGATTCAAGCTCAGTATTGTACATTGTACGTTTCCTCTATTGCAACGTGCAACCCATCAAGACTCCTTGAAGCCCTTTCCTGACATGAAGAATCCTCCTCTCTCATTTCTACGCATACGATTCTTACTGAAGATTCTTCGATTTTCATTTGTCAATTATAATGTAAGATGTGTATTAGTAGATAAGAATGAGTTTGGTGAAAAGGCGTCTCAAAAAATGAGAAAAATGAAATAAAAAATGTCCGCCTAAAACCTTCCAGTTTATCAGATTCTCAACCTGTTCACCAACGATGTTCTGTGTTCACCTCTGTTCTCTTTTTAGAAAAATACAATTCAAAGAGACAATCTTAATTCATTCCGAAGGACTTTTGAACCCGATCATACATACAGTACATGAATCCAAGTCACAATACGTCACAGGTCTTGGATCAGCACGAAGATTTGCCTGACCTTCCTAATTTCGCTTCATCCTTCATAGACGACAGAGAGAATGATACAGTCACTCAACCAGTTGGTGTTATTGGTGGCATTTCAGAAGAAGCAGTGACAACACCAATAGGTGCTGATCGCGATTTTGAAAGAGGAAACAATGCAAAGTATGGTGCCTTAATTCGAAGTAAGACATATTCTATCACTTGAGTTCTATTATTATTTGCCTTAATCTTTCAACCAACATCTCTTTCACGCTCTGCAGATCTTTATGAAATGATCAGTACCATTGACGAGGATGTTGCTATATGGCTAGATTTTGGAGGATTTGCCATAAAAGATAAGCAAAAATTTGAACAAAGGTTACGAGAGCTTGAGGTAAGCAAGTCTTTTAGTTCTTTCCAAAGAATGCTTGCAAACTATCAGTTTAAAAGATCTACACAAGTGGATGGATCTATCAACTATTTCCATGAGTTTTTCAGAAAAGGCCAAATTGAATTCCTTGACAATATTAAAGATAAGAGAAGCAACGTGCAAGAAAAACGTCCAACGAAAGACCAGAAAAAGGAAATCGAAAAGTTTCATTCGGAGATCGAAGAACTTAAGACACAGAACAAAAATCTTACCGAAGAGAACAAGCTCAATTCAGAACGAATGAAATTACTAATGTCAAAGTTAAATCGAGCAGAATCCTTGGTAATTAGGTATGAAGAGGAATTACGAAGACGAATTTCAGCTGAAGGCACTTCTATAAGTGTATCATCGAACTCTTCAGACGTGCTAGAGTCAGCCGAATCCTTACTAATTTTACATGGAGGACAGGATAAGCGTGGAGATGACTCTTCCAAAAGCGTTCGTTCTTCGAAGCGCACAAAGTTGACCTCTAGCAAGGTATAAGAGTGTATGGTGTACGAGTAAGTTGTAGTGAAAAGTGAAAAGTAGACGCTTTTTAATAAAATTGCCTACCCCGTAACCAGTAAATAAATTCGGCGATTGTTTTTTTGGTGTCTTTTTGACAATTTTGCGACGCTCATTTCCCAACAATTGAATCATAATTCTGTACTAAATAACTGGGAGTTTTTTAAACGACGAAATGAAAGGGATATATAACGATCCTCCCGATGGTCAAACTTATGGGAGGCGTTTAGCTTCACGCCTTTCGAAATTTAGATTTTATTATCCATTATCAAGAAATACTGATTCTTCTGATGAAGAGAATATGCCCAAACGTTCAAACCCAGAGCTTGATAAAGGATGGGAATTCTTTGAGCATTTTATCCTTCCTCGTTGTGTTGACAACAAAAATGCAACTGGTGGAAAGTATAACAAAGTGGAACCCGGCTCAACTCAGGAGTCCAAGCTCTACCCTGTTTTTGGAACTCCTATCGCGGACATGGGCGACTTTGGTATTGGAGTTGGAATGTATTACAATACTCTACGATTTTTGGCAATCATGTGCTTCTTAGCTGGATGTATTAACATTCCAACAGTTACATATTTTGCTTCAAAATATGAAACAGAGAGTGACAACGCCCTTTACTTGACGACTGTTGACAAAGTCAAGAATTTTGCGCTGAAGTCCAGTGCTATGTGTAACAGTATCTCTTGGGAACTTTGTCCATCATGTACTGAAGAAGATTGGAAGCAGTTTCCTTCTACCAATGATAGAATTGCAAGAGGAACACAAAATGATCTTTTTACATACTTCATCAAAAAGAATGAATGCAGCATCAACGACACCTATGGATTTATCACAGCCGCAACTGTTATGTTTTTTGCCTTTGGAATGTTCTATTTCATGTTAACACAAAAGCGAAGACTTGATTTCTACGATAAAGAAGAACTTGCCACGCCTGACTACAGTATCGAGATTACAAACCCCCCGAAGAACGATGAATCTACGTACGATCCAGACCAATGGAGAGAATGGTTTGAGAAGACATTTGATGTTGAAGTTGCAGCCATTACGATTGCTCTTGATAATGAGCAATTGACTCAAGCGTTAATCGATCGTCGAAGATTAATTTCGATTCTACAAGGTAGATTAAGAGACCCCGATGATTTTGATATTGATAATATTGAAGAAAGTATCAAATTTTGTGATCCTGTACCCAGATGGAAGAAGATCTTATGTGGAACACCGTCGTCTGAGCACATATATAACAATATATTGGCGAAAGAAGAGCAAATTGAGCAGCTTTCAAACCAGGACTATCACGTTGCAAGCGTTTTTGTCACTTTTCAAACTGAGTCTCAACAACAACTTGTATTGGATAAGCTAGTCACTCCACTTCTACGGAGAGGTTTGGTATCCGATAAAAAGTATGCGTACAAGGGAAAATTGTTGAAAGTCCATGAGCCACCATATCCATCAGCAATTCGTTGGCACGACTTAAATACACCTGGTCTTAAACGTTTCGTTCTAAACACATCGACCACATTAGTATCATTGGCAGTGATTGTCGGAGGAGCGTTTATCATCACCTCTGCTAGATACAAATCAGGAGCAGAGACCGCAGCATTCGTCATCACTCTTATGAATCAATTCACCCCAAGAATGGTGCAATTTTTGACTAAGTACGAAAGTCATCCTGATCAAACTTACGTTTCAGCGTCCCAGTATTTCAAGGTAACAGCTTTCAGATGGGCTAATACAGCGATTGTTACGACAGTTATTACTCCTTTCACCGACACAATTCAATCTGGCGAGTATCTAATCCAATGGGTCTACGCCATGTTTTTGTTTGACATATGGTTGACACCAGTTCTTCAGTTAGGTGATATCTGGGGAAATATTTGCCGTCACTTCTTCGCCCCAAGAGCCACCACTCAAAAAATGATGAATTTAAATTTCAAAGCATCGTCGTACGATATTGGCGAGCGATACACAAACGTCACCAGAATTCTGTTTTTCACTCTATTCTACAGCAGCATCTTTCCATTTGGGTACTTTTTGGCATCGGTTATTTTCATAATGCTTATCTTTCTGGACAAATTCAATATGCTGCGAAGGCAAGTAATGCAATTTGCATTTGATTATTTTTGGAATATCTGAATCTCACAAGAAGTGATTTTAATTTTTTTACCTTAGCTTTAGTTGTGGACCCAAGGTCGGAACACGAGTGGTCAAGATTAGCAATATTTTCTTTCTTCTCTGCATTGGAGCCTACGCAATAATGACAACGTATAACTATCTCCAGTTTCCTTTTGACAATGTCTGCACCTCTAATGAACTTTCGACAGACTACGTTGGTAATTGGGACGTAGTTTTTCCAGGAGGCGATGAGACAACTTTAGAAATCGACGAGAATACCCCAGTTTACAAATACTGCAACCAATTCTTGATCTCAAAGTTCAATTGGAGCGACTTGTTTCAAATGAAAAATGAGTGGCTGAATAATTCTCAGAAAAAGTATGGTTCTATATTTGGATGGACAATGTTGACTGTGTCCATTTTGGTATTGATTGCCTTGGTCTTGATTAATTTGGTCCGGGCAATTTACAATCTTTTCTTCTATGATTTCAAGGTGGAAAAGAATCCTAATACAGTGCGTTTTTCAGAGGTTTCTGAGATCAAGGCATACGTCCCCCAGGTACAAGTAGGAGGTTATGTATTTCCGTTGTTGCTCTGTGATGTCGATGGTTTGAAAGTTGAAGAAATCGGATGGGTAGATCCTTATTCCAAGAAAGAAGAGAATCCTTATGACAAGCATAACATTATATTTGATGTCCCGAGCGTTTCCGCTCGAAAAATGAAGGAGAGGGCTATATCCATCAATCAAGCTTATGCAAAGAGCAAGGATTTGACAGACATTGATTTATCACGAAATGAAGTTGAAATAACAGTGAATGAAGAGAAACCATCTGTATCAGACTTCATTGATAGATGCTGCATTTCGCACTTACGATCTGGTTCTTCTTTACCGGAATCCACTGAATCGATCAAATTCAAAAATGAAATGACCGAAGCAAAAGAAAGCGATGGACGCCACATCTTTTCCATCGTAAAAACTTTTGAGGATAAGAATAGGGAACAGCGTAAACTCGAACGATACGATAGCGATGAAAGCATTTCCACCCAGGAATCATCAGTGGGACAACCCAGTCATCATCAGAATGAGGAAGAAATCATGACTTGGAAGACTTTGGTAATGACACCGTTCTAGAAAAGAAAAACGCGTTTTTAAAACTATTTATTTATGTAATAAAGTAATCATTTTTTTATTATGAAAAAGGATTCTGTTTTGAGCTGAATCTTGTAAACCAACGAAGACTCTCTGCCGCCAATGCTCCAGCCTAACTTTTTTTTCGTGAGGTTGAAATCGAAACGTTATCTGGAAACAAGAATCATCATTGATTTGTCATAACCTGCAAAATGTTCGAAGCCAGACTCGTAGAAGGACGCGTATTTAAACAGCTCATTGAAGCAATTAAGGACCTTGTCCAAGACGCCAACATTGACTGCTCTGAAGATGAACTCTCCATCCAAGCCATGGACTCGTCCCATGTTTCCCTCGTTCAGGTGAACCTCCAATCCACAGCATTCGACCACTATCGCTGTGACCGTGCTATTTCTCTCGGCTTTAACTCAGCTAATATGAGCAAGATCCTTAAGTGCGCCGGTAATGATGATAGTATCACCCTCAAGGCGGAGGACTCTGCTGACTCGCTAACACTCATGTTTGAGTCACAAGGCCAAGAGCGTATTGCCGACTTTGAGCTTAAGCTCATGGATATTGATGCCGAGCCCCTTGGAATCCCAGATACAACCTACAAGACCACCATCCGTCTCCCCTCTGGAGAATTCCAAAGGATTATTCGTGATCTCCAGGTACTTGGAGACACATGTGTAATCTCATGTACCAAAGAGGGAGTACGATTCTCTGTCCAAGGAGACCTAGGAACGGGAAATGTTTTGCTTAAAGCAAACGCTGGAGAAAAAGAAAGTGATAATGTCATTATTGATATGGAAGAGCCAGTTGAATTGACCTTCGCTTTGCGTTATCTTAACTTCTTTACCAAGGCCACCACTTTGGGAGGTACTGTCATTTTGAGCATGAGCCCAGATGTTCCCATTGTTGTCGAGTATCCAATTGGAGACGCCGGCCACATAAAGTTTTACCTGGCTCCAAAGATTGACGAGGATGAATAAACTAATGGTTGTGTGCTATCGACATCAATGGGGAGTTATGGACGTTCTACAGCGTAGATTTATTTTGTTTTTTTAAAAAATATATAAGTCCAACTAGAAGCAATGTTTTTCCATTTGTAGCCTTATTTACTCTTACAAGTTTGATGGAATGAAAGTACTGTATCCACTTAATGACGTTGTGAACACACAGCTAGTGATTTGAGGATGCCAATGTGCCTCCTTTGTGCTTTCAGATCCGCAGTGAACAAATAGAAGTTGTGGGGGGATGCTATCTTCCAAGTCGCCCTTTCCATCTTCTTCTTCGTCTTCTTCTATACTGAGATCATAAATATAAGTGGCATCTTCATCCGTTACAACAACCATAGATTCATCGGAGGGGTGCCATTCTAGACTTGTGATCGGCTTCTTGTGGCAGGTGAAACGAGCTAGTGGTTGCGGCGGTGTATCAACTGACTGAAAGTTGCGTAGATCCCAAACTGAAAATAAACCTATTGCGGTAAGAATGGTGGGTGCGAGTTAATAAACCAGAGAGAAAGGGATAGAGAGACCAAATAAAACATCTCAAAACAATATCCAACTCACCATCATCACCTCCACTAGCCAACAGATTGGAAATGATGGGGTTCCAACTTATCACATTCACATCAGATCCATCTTCATGTATCTTATTAGTAAGCATGGCTCGTCCTGCACATCGTGTATCGTAAATCTTTACCACACCACCACATTCTGCAGTAGCAAACACTGTTCCTTCGGTTGGACTCCACTGAATGTCTTCAACGCTAGGATTGTCGATGTTGACCCCGCATGCGCTATACGAAGGTGTCACCTTAAAACTAGACGTATTCAAGTTGGAATAGCCTTCTGCTGGTACCCAAACATGAATGTTACCTGAACAATCTCCTGTGGCAAATTGACCCTCCTTCACCTTGGACCAGTCCATGGCATAACCTTCACATTTATGACCCTGATAAACAAAGAAGGGATCCCTAACAATTTTACGCGACGTCTTGACCTCGGCACCCGTTGATCGTTCAAAGCTATCAAGGATTCCACCAATATTGTAAATATTGACATTTCCAAGCTCACTCCATGTAGCTACAATCTCCGGTTTCTGTGGCATGGCTCGAATTCTATTCACACCACCCATATGTTTTAAGCTGAAATGTTCCAAAACTGGATCCAAATCCTCAACTTCATCATCTTCACTTTCACTATCATCGCTATTGTCATCTTTATCATATTCTTCTCCAAGCATTTCGTCTTCTAGTTCCTTCTCGGTCTTTTCCTTTGCACCTGTCCTACACAAATCAGATAGCTTCATAATGGTAAGTTTATTTCTATCTGCTCTATCGGCTTGTGTACCTACCGCGACAATCATTGAATGTGGGAAACGAGTTCGAGATTCACCGAGGTTATCGCGAATTATGTCAAAAGAAAGAGCGGGCCATTCAGGAGTAAGAGAATGGTGCATTTTGTAAGCTGATTCATCTACTTCTAACTTGGTGTTTGGATCAAGAGTAGATGTCAGAGGATTCCATGCCTTAACACTCTGCTGTACTTCTCCTGATTCGTCTTGCATTTCTTCTTCTTCACCATCAGCGAATTCTTCTGGTTCAAATTCATCTTCGAAAGGATCTTCGAAACGAAGATTATCAGGCGTTTCGTCCAGCAAAATACGATTGTCGCTCTTTCTCTCTGAGATCTTCTTCGAACTCGACTGCCCTGACGATGGTCTCTTTGATTTCTTTCCCATTGTACGAAACTGAATAGGTAATCAATAATTGCGTATATCACGAATCACGATGTAGCTTTGAAATGTGAAAACGGTCCAAACAAATTTTGGTTGGTTCTTGTTCGGCATAAATTAACCGTATCAAGGCGCTTGGGAAACGTTTTTGAATTTTACTTTATTATTCTCATGACTACTATGGATAGGCGGTCATTAGTCATTACAATTTTCGTGTGGCACCCTAATATCGATAATATTCTATGACATTTCGCTCTGTTCACTTAAGGCAATCATCAAGGAGAATGAAATATGCAATTCGAAATAGTAAGACTTTCATTGGCCTTAGACAGGCGGCCTGTTGGGAGCGAAGCGACCTCTCTGCTGGTCAAGCTGATCAAAGAGCTGAGCAGACATTTGAACTCTCTCTACTCTTAATCATCCTTGGCCTACATGGATCGACCATCCTCTGGACCCTCAGCTCAATCCATATCGATCTCTGAACTAAAGAAGATCAGCTACAAATCAGCTACGGAAATCGTAAGATTTCGAATCCTGAACCTCAGATCTCAGGAGAAAGAATCTGAATCCTTCTTGTACAAGACAAGAAGAACCAACCACTTTCACGAATTCAATGAGTTGAAGTGATCAGTAGATGCGGGAAAAAGATGTAAATCAAATGTACTGGTCACCTACTAGCTGCTTTTACTAAAGTTTCATAGTCTTTCTCTCGTGGGGTGAGTGGTCGTTCCTTTTGGATATTCATATGTTTTCGTCTAATCTCTGCCTCAACTCGTTCCGCATGCTTTTCAACAAGTAATTTGTAGTTTACCTTGAGTTTTGTGATCTTTATCTTGCCACTGTATCGAATATACGAATCAGATGGACTTCTTTGTTCACTTCCACTAGACCTATCGTCGTCATCATTGTCTCTGTTACTTTCCTCCTTTTCTTCGACTATCTCTGCAGCATTGCTTTCTAACACCTCGTAATCGATTGAAGCATATTTATTTGACTTTGTTCCATATCCAAGATTTGGTTTTGGTTGGTGCACAAAGAATTCACTAACTAGAATCCCAAGAGAGGGTTTCTCCGTCGACATTGGTGGCTCTATAGGATCCTCATTGCTAGGGTGCCAGTAGACGCGTATTAATTGACCACGATACGCATAGGTCGAATGGTTAGCGTCTTCTTTATCTTCTTCAAAGTACGGTTCATCTACATCTCTCAAATTACCGCTATCCCAACTAAATGAAGATGTAATATTATCAATGGGATAGTATGCATCATTCCGATACTCAAGAAACACCTTTTCCTTCTTATCATAACAAAAAAGTCTGAAGGCCCCACCTCTAAATCCCAAAATCCCACATGGCATGTTTCAGAATCATAGCAATAAATTTTATCCTCCTCATATATTTCCTTGCCATCTACCAATGGAGTGATGGACAAATTCAGTGTCTTTATTTTCTCAGATGCAATGGACTCTGCAAGTTTCTTGAAGTATTTGTTCACAGATCTCATGCAATAGAGTGACAAAGGATCATTGATCAAATCTGACTTCAGCCTCGCATCCATGGCGATATCCATAACTTCATTCAACATGTCAAATGATTTCGAACGATCTATTTGATCATCATAGTTGACACAAGGTCGCTTCTTTGCTCTCCCACTCTCTTCCATTACAGCAGTCTGAGCAGCATCAGATGCATCCATTGCCCCCTGCTCCACCTTGATGAGATGTCCCCCAAAGCCATCATATGAACGAATGGCTGTTAAATTATGCCACAAATAGCCATCTAAATGGTACACTGTGTTACTGCTACATTGTGCTGTTCCTTTTGCAACACGCCAATCAAAGTAATTTAGAAATGGATCAAGACGATGTGATAGAGTAGCCGTAGGCCGTAGTGGAATTTCTGTCCGTGTCAAATCCAAGTGTGATGCGTGGATGATCTCTATTGCATAAAGTACAACCGTTCCGAGGACTATAATCATCAAAACGACGATACTCATCATTTCTGGGTCCATCAATCAACCATTTCACACAACACCGATTGAAAATGTGTTTTGGTGTCCAAATTCGTCGTCCTTTTTCCAGCAACTGTTCGAATATTTCACGGTTGAGATCCCGCTGATCCTCCACCCATGCAAGAACCTCATCCATTGTTAGTTACTATGAGTTGCTCCAAGTATAAACACGAGTTGTATGCGGTATAAATTGAGTAATGTAACGTGCTAAGGTGAACACAATTCTCAATGTGATGGAGTGTGGAGTGTTCGTTTATTTTTCATAAAGCTCGGTGCCGCGTACCGCGTGCAGCTAAAAGACAGGAGAACAGACACACAAATGTGGAACGCAATACTTGCAATACTTTACTTGAAATGGTACGAGGCGAAGTGAAGTGTTTGCATCGGAAAAAGACCTAATTTGCACCCACCGAATCATTTGACGTTCCAAACGAACCTTTTACTACTGAATGTGCTGATAGTACTGAAAATACACCTCAAAATTTAACGTATCCTCTATCTGATTCGATCCGTTCATCTGCTAGACACCGATTTCTACAGGAGAACGATCGACTTATCAACTCAATCAGCCCAAGTAATTGCGATAAAGATGCTGGTGAACATTCGTCTAGCATGAAGTGCGATCTTTGATAATAGGAATTTACCGTTAATGCTTAACATTCAATCGTAAAAAGCATGCGTAAATTCATTAGTAAAGAATTCAAACGGTCTCTACTGAAAAACAATTTGCAAAGGTGGAGTTATCCATCACACAATTCATTCATCAAGAAATACACTGAACCCTCCTCTGGATGAATTTAATCGTTCATTACTGAACCCATAGAAACCATAACTGCTCCCATCATTCTTTGATGGTAATGCACTACTATCCAGTGATTCACCTGCGTCTTCTCTGGGAGGCAGACTAGTTGTTTGGTCAGGTTCCATTTCGTCAACAGAAGTATTGCTCAAATGTGGCATAATCGTCGGAGTTGGTCGTCTAACAGGGTCTAGTATATCATCAATCTCATTCTGACTTCCCAACTCTTGAACTCCTTCTTCTTCATGGTTTCGTACATCATCAGGGCTGTTGTTCAAGACCTCTTTGACATTATCGAAAAAAAACACAGACTCATGTTTATGCATTAACACTTTCCACACGGCCTGATTCCAACTCAGCGTTTCTTCGACTCGTCTTCTTTCATATGCTTTATGTCCAACGAAGATGAAGAAATTCACCAGCCCATGCGACGGTCTGGTAATCAGATGATAGTATGCGGCCCAACTTGGTCGATCGGGGTCTGTTATCGTTAGATAGATGTTGATAGAAACAATAAGCATCGAGATGAAGTATGCA
>Ga0213868_10001687_pt1 | contig 21385 bp, 19 predicted proteins | sample PICome_9_FD_160087 | JGI IMG/M metagenome (GOLD analysis project Ga0213868, IMG submission 160087) | Coastal seawater microbial communities near Pivers Island, North Carolina, United States - PICO127 | ecosystem: Environmental > Aquatic > Marine > Coastal | place: USA: North Carolina...
CCAAGGGATGGAATAAAGCATCAGGTGAATTAAGAATTGATCAAGATATTTACGACACTGAAACCAAAACTTGGCTGATTTCTGATAGCTCGGGTTTGGCGGGGCCTCCCAGTAGCTGGATGTTGTTTAAGTCTTTCTCCAAAAGACTTGCGGTGTCCGAAGATAAAAAAACTGGTTTAATTTCCGTCTCAATAGAATATTATTCGCCACATATTGCCAAGAGATGGCTAGATTTATATATATCTTCGATTAATAAGCATATGCAAGAACGGCAGATGGAAAAAGTTAGCAGAAATATTCAATATCTTGAGAATCAGATAGAAAAAACCGAGATCGCTGAAATGCAAGAGGTTTTCTATACTATTATTGAAGAGCAGTTAAAAAGTAAAATGCTTGTCGAAGCCAGCCCAAATTATGTCTTTACCGAGGTCAGTCCGAGTATGATACCAGAAGAAAAATCTCAGCCAAAACGTGCATTAATCTGTATTTTGGGAGTGATGCTCGGTGGTATGTTGTCGGTGTTACTGGTGCTGGTATTGCACTATGCTAGAAAATCGGATTAGCCAAGAAGATTTTTAACCCTTTATTCGACGATAATATCTAAAAATACGCCACAAATTAGCTTCAAGTTTATTTCTGGGATATGTCACCATTTTTGGTTAATGCTTTTGGTATCTTAGTTTTCCCTTGTTATCCTGTTATAAATAGCTTGTTTAATTTAGTTATGTGGTTGCTGGAAAAAATAAAAATAAACATCTAAAAACTTGAAAATCTATGCATTTGTGTTATTTTGTTCACAGAATGAACGCTGCGGTTTTGAGCAACAAAACTAATATTCTTAGGTCCTTCTGTAAGGCAGAAGCCTGCGGTAGCCTGCCTGACTAATTAATCTGATATTTATTATGACTAACCAAGAGCTCGAATATCGTGCGCTTAAAATTCTTGAGCAGCACCCCGAACTTACTCAGCGTCAGCTGGCTGAGGAGATGGGTATGAGCCTGGGTAAAACTCATTACCTGATAAAGTCTTTAATTAATGTCGGCTGGGTAAAGTTAGATAATTTTCAAAAGTCCAATAATAAATGGGGCTATGCCTACCTGCTTACGCCACAGGGTATTGCAGAGAAGGCAGCAATTACAGCGCGGTTTTTGACAAAAAAACAGCGTGAATATAACTTATTGAAAGATGAAATAGCGCAACTACAAGCCGAAGTTCGAAGTCAATCGAAAGATACTATCGAATAAGATAATCTACGCTTAGGGTTGCGACTAGAATAATTTCAGGCTTGATTCTTAATTGTTTGCTAACCTGTATGATAGCTAAACATGCTTATATTCGACTAAATAATAAAAAAGGTTATCAATTATGTTTAAAGATAGGAATTTGATTCAGCTGTTAATTTGGTTTGGTGAGCAAGGTATATTGTTAGTAATTTCTTTAGCCACTATTGGCGCTGCGTTGATTGAGGTTATTCGTATTTTTGGCGAAATGTCAGTTAATTTAAGTGATTTGTTTTTGTTATTTATCTATGCCGAGGTCCTTGGCATGGTGGCGATATTTTATAAAGACCACCGAATTCCGGTGACGCTTCCCATTATTATTGCCATCACAGCGCTAACGCGAATGATTGTTTTGCAAACAAAAGAGCTCGAGCCCATCAATATTATTTTTGAGGCCTCGGGCATATTACTGCTAGCTATTGCGGCTTATATTATGAGCGCGAAAGAAAAGTTGAGCTTGGACAAACTTAAAGCAAAAAAAGCAGCGGGTAAAGTTTAAACTTTTCTCAAGGAAAATTTACCCTAAAATAAGACTAAGGCTAGGTAATGCTTGCTTTGGATTTATTTGCTCTAGTGAGTAGGTTTTGGCAGGTGATAATAGCTCTTATCGTATTTTAAAGGGTAGTTTCCAGAGTTACTGGAGTCTATAAAAATAAACAATGATCAGTTATAAATTCCTAGAGTAAACCAAACAATTAACATCAAATTAAAGGTCTAAATTTGACGAACAAAACAAAAATTACGGTTGTGGGTTCTGGCTATGTGGGCATGTCCCTCGCAGTGCTTCTTGCTCAGCATAATGATGTTGTAGTCCTTGATGTAGACCCTTCAAGGGTTGAAATGGTTAATAATAAACAGTCCACCGTGGCTGATGCCGATATCGAAGGCTTCCTAGCCGATAAAGAGCTAAATCTGACAGCGACATTGGATAAGCAGGTTGCCTATGAGAGTGCGAGCTTTGTGGTGGTAGCAACGCCTACCAACTATGACCCTGATACCAACCGCTTTGATACCAGCTCAGTAGATAGTGTTGTTAAAGATGCTCTAAAGCTAAATGCAGATGTCCTTGTGGTCATTAAGTCCACCATCCCGGTGGGTCACACAAAATCACTGCAAGAAAAATACGCAACAGACCGCGTGATCTTTTCACCCGAATTTTTACGAGAGGGTCAGGCGCTCAAAGATAACCTCTACCCATCGCGCATTATTGTGGGTAGCCAGTTAGAGGCAGGTAAAGTGTTTGCTAATCTTTTGGGGGAGGGTGCTGTAAAAAGCGATATAGAGACACTCTTTATCCGCTCAACCGAGGCCGAGGCAGTTAAGCTTTTCGCCAATACTTACCTGGCCATGCGTGTGTCGTTCTTTAACGAGTTAGATTCCTACGCACTGGCCCATGATCTAGATACCAAGAGTATTATTAATGGCGTGTGCCTTGATGAGCGCATAGGTGAGGGCTATAACAACCCGTCCTTTGGTTACGGTGGGTATTGCCTGCCTAAGGATACCAAACAGCTTGTGGCAAACTATGATCAGGTGCCACAGACATTAATTCAGGCGATTGTGTCGTCAAATACAACCCGAAAAGATTTTATTGCAGACTCGATTATTAAATTAAAGCCTAAGGTTGTCGGTATATACAGGCTAGTGATGAAGCAGGGCTCTGATAATTTTAGGGCGAGTGCCATTCAGGGCATTATGAAAAGAATAAAGGCAAAGGGTATCGAAGTTGTTATCTATGAGCCAGCCTATGATGAGGCTACATTTTTTCAGTCAAAGGTTTTGAGCTCGCTTGATGAGTTTAAAGATATGTCAGATGTGATTATCTCAAACCGAATGAGTGATGAACTTAATGATTTTAGATACAAGCTATTTACACGGGACTTATTTGGGCAGGACTAGGTAGTATTGTCGGTCTCTTACAGTATATTTTTTTATGATTTTGGGGATATTGTATTGAAAAAAGCATTTATTACAGGTGTAGGTGGTTTTATAGGTTTTTACTTAGCGGAGCTTTTGTTACGCCAAGGTTGGGCAGTGGCTGGATTTGATGGTATGACAGATTATTATGATGTAAGGCTTAAACAAACCAGGGTTGACATACTTCGTAAATATCCTAATTTTACTTTTACTCAAGCGATGCTTGAAAACAATAGAGCTGTTGAAGCTGCAGTGGTTGAAGCATCTCCGGATGTTATAGTTCATCTTGCTGCGCAGGCAGGTGTTCGCTACAGTCTCGATAACCCGCGAGCTTACATTGATTCAAATATCGTTGGAACATTTAATGTAATGGAGGCGGCTCGTCAAGCCGGTGTAAAACATTTGCTAATGGCATCAACAAGCTCAGCATACGGAGCTAATACCGAGATGCCGTTTTCCGAAACTCAAAAGGCTGATACGCCACTAACAATTTATGCGGCAACAAAAAAAGCAAACGAGTCAATGGGACACTCTTATGCTCATTTGTACAATCTGCCAACAACTATGTTTCGCTTTTTTACAGTATATGGACCGCTTGGACGTCCAGATATGGCGCTGTTCAAATTTACAAAGGGGATCATAGAAGGAACGCCCATTGATATCTACAATAACGGCGATATGTGGCGTGACTTTACATATGTTTCAGATCTTGTAAGAGCAATTAGTCTGCTTATTGATGCGGTCCCTGGCGGACCAAATACTGCTGTTGAAGGAGATAATCTATCACCGGTGGCCCCCTTTCGCGTTGTAAATATCGGAAACTCGGATAAAGTTAGATTGTTAGATTTTATTGATGCCATAGAAGATGAGCTCGGTATCAAGGCTATTCGTAATTATATGCCTATGCAAACTGGAGATGTTCCAGCTACCTGGGCCGACGCCTCGGTTCTGAATAATTTGACTGGATACCGCCCTCAAACTTCGTTTAGAGACGGTGTAGCTAAATTTGTTCGATGGTACAAAGAGTATTATGAGCAATAAGGAATAGTTACTGCAATATGGTTAAATTTCCACTAAATAAGTTTGAAGAAATACTTTTGTTATATCATAAATAACTTGATTATCCTCAAATTATCATTTGATTGAAAAGTTTTTGATCGGTTAGATAAACATAAATTATTAATAGGTAAAATGTGAAAATTGCAATTATTGGTCTGGGCTATGTTGGATTACCATTAGCTGTAGAGTTTGGGAAAATATATAACACTTTTGGTTACGATATTAATTCGTCACGCATTTCACAGCTCTGCAATGGTGAGGACCTAACTCTTGAGGTAACTCCTAAGCAAATAAACGAGTCTACGGGTCTTAGATTTACGTCTTGCATGTCAGATATCACTGATTGCAATGTGTATATTATAACGGTTCCAACTCCGATCGACGACTCAAAAACACCAGATCTAAGACCGCTAATAGCGGCATCTAGTGATGTTGGGAGTATTTTAAATAAGGGTGACATCATAATTTTTGAGTCGACCGTATATCCTGGCGCCACAGAAGAAGTTTGTGTGCCGATTTTGGAAAAACAATCGGGATTAAACTTCAATGCCGATTTTGGTGTTGGTTACAGTCCGGAGAGAATAAATCCAGGTGATAAGGTCAATACACTTACCAAGATAAAAAAAGTCACTTCAGGATCTTCAGCAATTTATGCTGAACAAATTAATACTTTGTATAAGTCTATTATTGAAGCAGGGACCCATTTAGCCTCATCTATAAAAGTGGCAGAGGCTGCGAAGGTTATCGAAAATACTCAGAGGGATATCAATATTGGTTTAATCAATGAGTTGTCGCTTATTTTTGAGCGTTTAAACATTGATACATCGGAAGTTCTAGAAGCTGCTGGAACTAAATGGAACTTTCTTCCTTTTAGGCCAGGCCTTGTTGGTGGGCATTGCATAGGTGTTGACCCTTATTATTTAACTCACAAAGCTCAGTCTGTAGGCTATTACCCAGAGGTGATATTGGCTGCACGCAGACTTAATGACAATATGGCAGCTAATGTGGCCTCTAGATTGATTCATAAAATGTTGCAATCAAATATGGATATCCGTAATGCTCGGGTCCTAGTGCTTGGTTTTACATTCAAAGAGGATTGTCCTGATATTAGAAATACAAAAGTTGTTGATGTAGTTAAAGAGCTGAAAAAATTTAATATTGGGGTGGAAATCGTAGACCCAAATGTGGATGCTAAGTCTGCACTAGAACATTATGAGCTAAACGTTAACAATAAACCCAGTAGCAAAAATTACGATGCTATTCTTCTCGCAGTACCGCATCGAGAGTTTATTGAGGCGGGAGCTAATTCTATAAAGTCCTATGGAAAACCAAATGCAGTATTTTTTGACTTGAAAAGTATTTTTGAAGCATCAGCCAGCGATTTAAGATTATGATGATTATATTTTTCCTGTGTTTTTAAGAAAGATGCTTCTATGACTATTGCCTCTGACATTTCTTTGGTCGCGAATATCTTGACGGGCCCAAGAAGTTACAAGCTAAAACAGGTAAATAATCTTATGATGTTTTTAGTTTCATTGAGGCCCCTTGTACGCCGAGTTGAGTTTTAAAGTCGTGAAGAATAAAACTCTAGTTGCTCAGTTTAAAGTTTTCATACATCGTATGAAAATATACGCTCCCAATGCGTCTTGGATATTGATAGAAAAGATTACAAATATCGGGATAACTTTTGCTATTACCATACTTGTTGCGCGTTACTTAGGACCATCTCAATTCGGCGTGCTTTCTTATGCTACATCTTTGGTCGCACTGTTTGCGGTGGCAGGCCATATGGGTTTGAGTGGTTTAGTGGTTCGAGATTTAGTGAGCAGCCCCAAGTGGGTGCCACAAACAATGGGTACTAGCTTTGTGTTAAAGATGGTTGGCTACCTCTTTGGCTTGTTGCTTATTTTTATATTTGCATTGGTGACTAAAGATTCAAAAGATGGTGTTTTTTGGATTTTGCTAATTTTGGCCTTTGCTTTGATATTCCAGCCCTTTAACGTCATAGATTTTTGGTTTCAAAGCCGTCTTGAAGCTAAATTTACCGCTATAGCTAAAACAATTGCGCTTATTAGTATTTCAATTACAAAGATAGTGTATGTATTTCTAGGGGCGCATTTAATTGTCTTTGCTGTTGCAAACACAGTTCAGGTCATACTGACTTCATTGATTCTCTTATACTTTTATCACAGAAGATCGCAACATAGTTTGAAATCTTGGCGTTTTTCTTCATCTCAAGCAAAAAAACTTTTTTCGCAAGGTTGGATAATTTTTCTGGGTTCAATTTTCGCAGTTATTTACCTAAAAGTTGACCAGATCATGATTAAATGGCTCGTAAGTTCAGAAGAGGTAGGTATTTATGCAATTTCGGCAAGGTTATCCGAAGCTTGGTACTTTGTACCATCGGCAATCGTAATTTCATTATTCCCAAGGCTTATTAAGCTTAGGGAGAGTGATTCATTGCAGTTCAATAAGCGCTTACAGCAATTGTTTGATTTACTTTTCATTTGTGCCATAGCTGTTGCTACGTTTGTAACTCTAGCTGCACAACCACTGGTAAATACATTGTTTGGCTACGAGTATAGCGGTGCAGTTCCCATTCTCATTGTTCATGTTTGGGCGGCGTTATTTATTTTCATGCGTGCAGCCTTTAGCAAATGGGTTTTAATAGAGAATTTTTTTATTTTTTCGCTCATAACTCATGGTTTTGGAGCTTTGGTAAACTTGGGGCTTAATTTTCTTCTTATACCTTTATATGGAGGGTTAGGTGCTGCCTATGCCACATTAATTTCCTATGCTGTATCGTCATATTTAGCGTTGTGTTTACACTCAAAATCCCGGCCTATCTTTTTAATGATGACTAAGTCAATCCTATTTCCATTTCGTTTCTCAATTTATTTATACCGATTAAAAATATGAAAAAAATTATTAGAAAAATTCTGCCAAGATGGCTAAAAGATATCTATCATAGAGTCGTTGGTATACCAGATATAATTCTTACACAAATATTTAAATCACGGCCTTTTATGGCATCATTTTATTATGCTTTATTAAGTCGAAAATTTGGACGTGAGCACAGAGCCGTTTTGGAAGGTAAGTCTGCTTACCAAAAAAGTCTAAACAAACCCGGGGAAAGCTGTGTTTTATTGCGCCGTAATATCCATAGGCTTGAAAAAGGCTTAATAATGCAGCCAAGACGCGATGTATTTGGAGAAGCTTTTATCCGTGAAGTTGTTGAAATTTATAAACAAGCTATTTCTTTTGGTAATCTGCAGTCTGCTGAGAAGAAGTGGATTACAGATGTTTTGATAGAGTATTTCTCGGTTGTAAAAGATACAGATATCATTAGCCCAGCCCGTGCTTTGTTTGAATCTTGCGTAGAGGAAGATAATCTCCCTGATAAATATATACCGTATCCTTTCAAGGCAATACCTGATACGGATATAACTTACGAGCAACTTCATAGGCTGTTTATTAAACGTCGGTCCGTTAGGTGGTATCAAGATAAAGACGTTCCGATGGATTTGATTGAAAAAGCCGTTAGTTTGGCAACACTTGCACCATCGGCTTGTAACAGGCAACCCTATTCATTTTATGTCTCTCAGGGAAGAAAAAATGCTGTCGAAATTGCAAAATGCGCAGGTGGCACTTCAAGCTGGGCGGACGGAATTCCATGTACAATAGTTGTTGTGGGAGATTTGTCGGCTTACTTTCGAGAAAGAGACCGACATTTAATATATATTGACGGTTCATTAGCTGCAATGCAATTGATGTTGGCTTTTGAAACCTTGGGGTTGTCTACATGTCCAATTAATTGGCCTGACATGGAGGCTGAGGAAAAAAAATTAGGCAGCTTGCTTGGGTTAAAGCCTTTTGAGAGACCAATTATGTTGATGTCAGTTGGTTATGCTCAAAAAAGCGGTGGAATACCATATTCTCAAAAAAAACCCTCCAGTTTTTTAATTAAAAAAGTCTAAAAGGAATTTAATATGTTTAAAGGTAAAGTTTTGATTGAAGTCCGAAAGGGCGGCTTTATCAACAAAGGTGCAGAGCTAATGCTTTGTGCTGTGCTCGAGAAAATGAAAAAAGAATACCCAGAGGCTGTATTTGCGATGACGCCGACTGTCAGTGAAGCTTCTGCGCCCTATTTAAAAAGAGCTCAATTAGGGTTTTATCAAAAAGCGCATATGTGGCGAGGAGGCATGCAGCTTGGTACGCTTGCTAGTCTAATCCCAACAAAAATCCGAGATATGTTTGGCATTGTCTTAAATAAAGAAATAGACATTGTCTTAGACTTAGCGGGTTTTGCATACAGCGATCAATGGGGGCAACGGAGTTGTGAGGAGTTGGCGAATTCCTGTAAGCGTTGGAAGAAAAATGGTACAAAAGTGATCATATTGCCACAGGCCCTTGGACCATACAAAAGCGTATTCAATGCTAAAGCTATGCAAGCAGCGCTTAATAATGCCGATAAAGTTTATGCGAGGGATAAAACTTCCTATAAATTTCTTGTGGACGTTGTTGGCGAGCGGGAAAATCTCAAGATTGCACCAGATTTCACAAATCTGATTGAGGGCATTCTTCCAGATAATCATGATTATGAAACCAATCGATTTTGCATTGTGCCCAACTATCGCATGATTGATAAAACTGATATGCAAAAAGCCGATGCCTACTTGCCATTCATGATTAAGGTGACACGGTATGCATATGAACAAGGTTTAAGGCCCTTCATACTTTTGCATGAGGGTGCTAACGATTTAATGCTTGCACAAGCGATTCAAGATGCTGTAAGCCCAAATGTTCAAATACTAAGAGAGTCGGATCCGCTGAAAATCAAGGGAATTATTGGGGCATCCATAGGCACAGTTGGAAGTCGTTTTCACGGTTTGGTTAGTGCGCTGTCCCAAGGTAAGCCGGCGTTAGCGACAGGATGGAGCCATAAATATAAAATGTTATTCGACGACTATGGATTTCCAGAAGGGTTATTAGACGTTCATATGCCCGACTCTGAACTATACAGAATTATGGATTTATTAATTAATGATTCGTCAAGATTAAAAGTGACAAATGCTATAAAACAAAATAGCTCAGTGTTAAAAAAATCAACTGAATTGATGTGGGAAGATGTCATGTCTGTTTTGAAGCCAAAATAGTGCCTAGCAATAAGCTAAAAGTTTGTTTTTAGGTTAGGTAATTTATTGATTGCAATTCATAAAATACTCAAAAAACATTGGCTGTAAAACCAACTGGTAACCCAAAGTAAAAATTCATAATAAGAGTATTGAGTGCTTTTATGAATGATTCGTGGTTAAAAAATGATCCAAAAAAATAAATGCCATAAGATAGCCATAGTACTGCCTAATTTAAAGATTGGTGGTACGGAGAAAATGCGTGTTCTTCTTGGGAATTATTGGTTGTCTAAAGGTTATGATATTGAGTTTGTTTTAATTAATGGGCAAGATAGTGTTTTGAACGATCAGCTATCACCTCAGATAACATTAGTAAATCTTGCTTGTGATCGTTTTTATAAATCATTTTTACCACTCGTAAGGTATTTCAGACATTCTGACGCAAGCGTTATACTTTCTGCAATGTGGCCGCTAACGATTATTTCGATACTAGCTAAAATATTTTCTTTAAGCAGGATTCCACTGGTTTTTAGTGAGCATAGTATCTTATCAAAATCATTTGCTCATAAAAATAAGCTTCACAATTTTTTGATGCGTTTATCAATGAGATTACTATACCCTTTCGCGCAAGGTAGGATTGGTGTTTCATATGGCGTAGTTAAGGAAATTGCGCAGATGTCTAATATGCCCTTAAGTAAGTTTCAAGTGATATATAATCCGGCGTATGTTGATAAAGAAGATTCTGTAAAACAAAATTTAAAAGATGATTCTAAAATAATCATTACTGCTGGAAGCTTCAAGGAAGTTAAAAATCATCAACTTCTGATTAAGGCATTCTCGCAATATCGCCAAAAATACAATATTAAAACTAAATTATATATCCTCGGTGATGGAAGCCTACGTAAGGAATATGAATTATTAATTGATTCCCTTGGTTTGAACGATTGCGTAGTTTTGCCTGGATTTGTAAGAAATCCTATATCCTATTTCAAAAGCTCGGATTTATTTGTTTTGTCTTCAAATCATGAAGGGCTGGGAAATGTGATTATTGAAGCACTTGGTTGTGGGTTGCCAGTGGTTTCGACTGATTGTGAGTCAGGACCTCGTGAAATTTTAGCTGATGGAAAATTTGGATCTTTAGTTCCTACAAACGATGTTGAAAAACTATCCGAAGCAATGTTTCATGCTGTTACAACTGAGTATGACAGTTATAATATTAAATTACGCGCTAAGGAATTCTCGGTAGAGAAAATTGGAGAAGAGTATCTTGATATATTATTTAATGATGTAAAAAAAAATGAAACCTAAAACATTATACCTCTCATATACTGGACTACTTGAGCCGCTTGGTCGCTCACAAGTTCTTGCTTATTTGTCCAGATTATCAAGCCAATATTCGATTACACTTATAACTTTTGAAAAAGAAGCAGATTTGCTAGATAAGAATGAACTAGATCTTCTTAAAAAAGAGTGTATAGAAAATGATTTGAACTGGAAAATTTTAAAGTATCATAAAAACCCTTTGATCATCTCTACTCTTTATGACTTTTTTGTATTATTTATTGCTACATGTTTAGAGTGTTTCAAAAACAATATTAAATTAATTCACAGTCGTAGTTATATCACCTCAACTGTTGCTTGGTTAGCTGGAAAGATAACTAGGACACCCTTTATATTTGACATGAGGGCACTTTGGCTTAATGAATTGATCGATGCAGGTAAACTTAAATATGGGTCGCTTCCATATCAAATGCTTAGGTTTATTGAAAAAAAGCTATTATCTAATGCTAATGCGGTGGTTAGCCTCACAGAGGCTGCAGTCCCATATATCAAGGAGAAAAACCCGCAAGTAGATCTAAGGAAATTCACTGTAATACCTACATGCGTTGATCTTGGTCGATTTCAAATAGATTCTGATAAGTCGAACGAAAAAGTTAGAATTGGTACTATTGGGTCGGTTTTAAGTGGTTGGTTTTTGGCAAAAGAATTTCAGATTTTTATTGAGGAAGCTTATAAATATTTTCCTGAAACAATCCCAACTATCATTACCAAAGATGATGCGAGAAATGTGTATAAATGCTTTAAATCAAAAAACTTAGAATGGAGCATTTTTTCAGTTGAGCAAATTGATATTTCAATACAATTAAATAAGTTCTTATTTGGGGTACTCTTTTTTACGCCGGGCGACTCAAAAATTGGTTCATCTCCAACTCGTATGGCTGAATTTCTTGCTTGTGGTGTTCCAGTTATTGGAAATAGAGGTGTTGGGGATACGGATAGTATTATTGAAAAGTACAATATCGGAGTTGTAGTAGAAAATGACTCAAATGAATCTCTTTTAATTGCTTTAAAAGAAATGAAAGAGCTCCTGTCTGACCCAAATCTTCAATCAAGATGTGCAAGAGTGGCCTATGAAGTTTTCTCCGCTGATAAAGGAGCGGAGAGTTATGCATTAATATACAGTAGTGTTATCAATACTAGTTAAAAAATCTATCCATCATAAAAGATTGGTTTCATGTTTATTTATTATTTCACTCTATTGTCTTTTTTATTGCTTTCACCATTAAGTGGGAAATTAGGGCCTATCGGTAATAGGCTTTTGGCATTCATTGTCATAACTATCTGCATCTTTGTATTTGGATTTAGGTTTGAAGTTGGTGCAGACTGGTATAATTATCTAAATAATTACAACCTGGGCTATAAAAATTTTTCAATTGAGATTCTTTATGTAGGTTTAAATGGTTTTGCTGATAAATATGATTTAGGCTTTCAATTTGTAATCTTTGTTTCAACATGCATCTTTTTTATTGCTTCATTTTATGCCTTAAATCGACTCAAGCTAAATCCATATTTGTTTTTGGCAATAACTGGGCCTTATCATCTAGTAATGAGTGGCATGAACTATAATAGGCAAGCAATAGCGCTCAGTATTTTCTTGTTAGCTTATAGCTATATGCTAACGTCAAATAAGTATAAGAGTTTGCTAGCAATGGCGACGGCATTTTTCTTTCATAAGTCATCATTAATAATGCTTCCCTTATTCCAAGCTGGGAGCAGGAAAATTTATTCTGTTCCATTTATTGCAATTGCAGGAGCTGGATTTTTTGCTACCATTTTCGGTGACTATTCAGAAAGGTACTTAGAGTCATCACGCTATGAGAGCAGGGGTTTTCTTCTCAGGTATTGCTATATCGTTGCTGTCGTTTGGATTATTTATTTAATTAGAAAAAAAATTAATTGGGATAAGAAACTAAAAGCTCTTGCAAGATTTGATGTATTTTTTGCCTTTATAATTTTATTATTAAGCGCGTTCTCAACAACTGTCGCGGATCGTATTGCATATTATGTGATTCTGTCGTCTACGTTACTTTTAATGTATGTCCTGAGGTATCGTTTAAATTCCAAATTATTTGTATCTACAGAAATATTTTTTGCAATATTGTTTTTATTGTCATTTTCTGTATTTATTGTCTGGGATAATTTTGGTTCTATTTCTCAGTACTATAATTTTAGATATAATTTACCTACCAACTGGTTGCAATTATGGTAAAAGTTTACGGTGTTATTGTTGCTTATAATTTTGATCCGGATGAGTTAAAAGCCGCCGTCCATTCACTAAAAAACCAAGTATCTAAAGTTATTTTATGTAACAACACTACTAGTTATTTATCTTCAGATGAATTTCTAGATGTTAAGATTTATAATTTTGGTAATAATCTCGGGATTGCCTATGCTCAATCGGTAGCAATGGAATGGGCTTTTTCAAACGGTGCGGATTTTGTACTCCAGCTTGATCAGGATAGCATTTTGGAGAATTCCACTGTTAGAAAATTAACAGATAGTTTTAATGATTTATCGTCATTGGGGTATAGGATAGGCGCGTTAGGTCCTTTACATTTCGACAAGGTACGCGGAAAAATTGACTATAACAGACTTCCAAAAGGTATAAAGATACCAGGGACGTCATGCGAAATTGTAAAGCATACTCTTAGTTCAGCATGTTTAATACCTAAACATGCTTTCGAAAAGACTGGAAATATCGATAAAGACCTTTTTATAGACCTAGTAGACTGGGAATATTGTTGGAGGCTTAAAAAAAATGGTTTTGAAGTTGTAAGAGATAATAGCGTGCTCTTGCCTCATCAGGTTGGAAATGGTTATCAGGACATTATAAATGGAGTTAACGTAAGAAAACCTGCACCTATAAGGCACTACTATCACTCTAGAAACGTAATTCTTATGCTTCATCGTTCCTATGTACCATTTTCTTTTAAAATTAGAGAATTATCGAAATTGTTAATCAAGATATTTTTGTATAGGTTTATATTTAAAGATGGTCTTGTGAGGTGGTCTTTTCTAGCTAGAGGTATTATTGACGGCCTTAGAGGAAAAAAAGGGAAGTATGAGAACTTTAAACATTAAGTCTTAGGGAATTTTATCAATGGATTACAAAAAACTTATAAAAAGTAAAAATTTACGTCTGTTTATTCTCTCATGCTTAAGATTTGTCCCAAACAAATTAATGATTAAGCTTCAATATAAAATTAAGACAGGGCGTAAACTTAATCTAAAAAACCCTACAAGGTATACAGAAAAGATTCAATGGTACAAGCTGAATTATAAAAACCCTATGATTACCAAATGTAGTGATAAGTATGAGGTAAGAGATTACGTTGCTAACAAGGGCCATTCAAAAATCCTAAATGAGTTATATGGAGTGTATGATTGTCCAGACAAAATAAACTTTGACAAGCTTCCAAATGCTTATGCGATAAAATTTACTAATGGTTCTGGAAAGAATATTTTTGTCACAGATAAGGGCTCTGAAGATACTGAGGCTCTTAGAAATGAGATTAGAGGTTGGTTTAATGAAAAACATCAAATTTATGGTCGTGAAAGAGGCTATGAAAATATTACACGGAGGGTCGTTATAGAAGCTTTGCTGGAAAGAGATGATAATAATGATCTGCCTGACTACAAGTTTTTTTGCTTTGATGGGAAAGTTCACTACTTGTACACTATGGTTGACTATGTTGATAATCATGAGCAAGGGCGATGTAGTTTCTATGATCGTAGTTTTAATAAGTTGCCATATCGTCGTTCAGAATATATGGAGATTAATAGAAACATACCAAAACCATCACAATTTAATAAAATGATCGAGATTGCAGAGAGCCTGAGTTCAGAGTTCCCTCATGTAAGAGTTGATTTTTACAATTTAAAAGATAGGATTATTTTTGGTGAGCTCACGTTTTATAATGCTAGCGGTTATACGGTTTTTTCTCCAGATCGCTTTGATTTTATTATGGGGGAAAAGTTTATACTCCCTGAAGATGCCCCATAAGCACATAGGGGTTTACAATTCGGCCTGCATGATAAACATAATCTCGTCATTTTAAGAATCTAACTATGCATAAAATTGCAATAAGCGCTAATTCAAGCTGGTACATATTTAACTTTAGACAAAATACTATTCGAGAATTATTAAGGTGTGGTTATGAAGTTATTGTTATAGCCCCATTAGATAATTATTCAAAAAGATTAATTGAGCTAGGTTGTAGTTTTATTCAGATAAATATTGAACAGAAGGGAAAAAATCCTTTTAAGGATTTGATAACAATCTATCAATTCTGGAAGATTTATAAAGGTTCTCACATTGATGTTGTTTTAAACTTTACCCCTAAAAATAATATTTATAGCACAATATCCGCTTACGCCTCAGGCACCAAAGCTATTAATAATATTGCTGGATTAGGTGTGGTATTTATAAAAAAAAATCTTCTTTCATACATAGTTAGATTTTTGTACAAAATTAGTCAAAATAAGGCGTCAATTTTATTTTTTCAAAATGAAGATGACCAAAAAATATTTTCTGATTACAAAATTGCAAGAAACGTTTCACATTACCGATTGCCTGGCTCTGGAGTTGATTTATCTAGATTTCATGTGGTCAATGCAAAAGACGATGGAGTTGTACGATTTCTCTTAGTGGCTAGAATGTTATATGAAAAAGGAATTGAGCACTTCGTTGAAGCAGCAAGAATTTTAAAGAAAAAATACGGAGATAAGGTTGAGTTGAATTTGCTTGGTTTTATTGATGAAAATAACCCGTCTTCAGTTTCAAATTCTCAAATGTTGGAGTGGGTAAAAGAAGGAGTCATAAACTATTTAGGAGTTTCAGATTGTGTTGAAAACCAAATAGCTTTGGCCGATTGCGTTGTTTTGCCATCATACTATCGAGAAGGAGTTCCCAGATCTTTGCTAGAAGCTGGTGCGATGGGAAAACCAATTGTAACTAGTGATAATGTTGGTTGTCGTGACTGCGTGGTGGATTCTATCAATGGATTTCTTTGCCAGCCCCAATCTACTGAAAGTCTTGTCGCTATGATGGAGCTTATGTGTATGATGGGTTACGAAGGTCGAATTGAAATGGGAAGAAAAAGTCGACAAAAAATTGAAGATGAATTTGATGAAAATATTGTAATTAAAAGATACATAACTGCAATTAACAACTGTATAAATTCAAGTTCTATAAATTAAAAACAAATGGTAAAAAAATTTTGAAAATAATTGTTACTGGCGGAGCAGGCTTTATCGGTAGCGCGGTAGTTCGTTCGATCATCAATCAAACCAACTATGACCTTGTTAATCTGGATCAATTAACCTATGCAGGTAACCTTGATTCTTTGTCAGATATTGCTGACTCAAATAGATATTCGCACGAGCAGGTGGATATCTGTGATAGAAAAGCTCTCGACAGAATTTTTCAAATACATCAACCTGATTGTGTAATGCATTTAGCTGCAGAAAGTCATGTGGACCGTTCCATTGATGGCCCATCTGATTTTATTGATACCAACATTGTGGGGACATTTACTTTTCTTGAGGCTGCACGGCATTATTATGAAAGTCTTGAAGAAGATAAAAGAGAACAATTTCGATTTCATCATATCTCTACTGATGAGGTTTATGGTGATTTGGCAGGTACTGATGAATTGTTTACAGAAGAAACACCTTATTCCCCATCATCTCCCTATTCTGCAAGCAAAGCAGCATCTGATCACTTGGTACGTGCATGGGGTCGAACCTATGGTCTGCCGGTAGTTATTACCAATTGTTCTAATAATTATGGTCCTTATCATTTTCCTGAAAAGCTTATTCCTCATATTATTTTGAATGCTATACATGGTAAGCCATTACCTATTTATGGTGATGGTTCACAGATACGTGATTGGTTGTATGTGGAAGATCATGCAAAGGCGCTCATTAAGGTCGTTACTGAGAGTAAAGTTGGTGAGACCTATAATATTGGCGGCCATAATGAGAAAACCAATCTTGAGGTAGTTGAAATTATTTGTGATTTGCTGGAAGAACTTGCTCCACAAAAGCCAGCAGGTGTGAAAAATTACCGAGATTTAATAACCTTTGTTAAAGATCGCCCTGGTCATGATGTGCGTTATGCTATTGACGCTTCGAAAATTGAGCGTGAGTTAGGTTGGGTACCAGAGGAAACATTTGAAAGTGGTTTGCGTAAGACTGTTCAATGGTATTTGGATAATCGCCAATGGTGGGAGAGAGTGCTTTCGGGTGCCTACCGCCTTGAGCGTTTAGGAGAATAATATGAGCACAAATTACAAGGGAATTGTATTGGCGGGTGGTTCAGGAACGCGCCTTCATCCAATCACCAAAGGTGTCTCCAAGCAGTTATTGCCTGTTTATGATAAACCGATGATTTACTACCCAATTTCTGTATTAATGCTTGCGGGTATTAGAGAAATACTGGTTATTTCCACGCCTAAGGACATGTCAGGTTATCAACGTTTATTGGGTGATGGCTCTGATTTTGGTATTGAAATAGAGTATGCCGTTCAGCCAAGCCCTGATGGTCTAGCTCAGGCTTTTTTAATTGGTGAAGATTTTATTGGCGATAGTAATGTTGCACTGGTACTTGGCGATAATATTTTTTACGGTCAAAATTTCACTACAAATTTAAAAGCTGCGACTTCAAAAGAAAATGGTGCAACTATTTTTGGTTACCACGTAAAAGACCCCGAGCGATTTGGTGTGGTTGATTTTGACACTGATGGCAAAGTTACTTCGATTGTAGAAAAGCCGGCAAATCCTAAATCAAATTTCGCGGTGACAGGGTTATATTTTTACGATAATGATGTGATTGAAATTGCAAAATCTATAAAGCCTTCTGCCCGTGGTGAACTAGAGATTACTGATATTAATAATACCTATCAGAATAGAGGGGATCTAACAGTTGAGCTCTTAAGTCGAGGTTTTGCCTGGCTTGATACTGGCACACATGATTCATTGATCGAAGCAGGTCAATTTGTACAAACAGTAGAGCATCGCCAAGGCTTAAAGGTTGCTTGCCTGGAAGAAATTGCTTTTCATCAGGGGTGGATAACTAAAGATACTTTGTTACAGCAAGCTGACGCTCTTAAAAAGACTAACTATGGAGAATATTTAGCTAAGGTCGCTGGTGGCTACAAATGAATGTAATCAAAACCAAATTAAAAGACTGTGTGATTATTGAGCCTAAAGTGTTTGGTGATGAGCGCGGATTTTTTCTGGAAACATTTCAAGCAGATAGATATGCAGATCTTGCAGGTATCACCTTGCCCTTTGTTCAGGATAACCACTCACGCTCATCAAAAGGTGTATTGCGTGGGTTGCACTTCCAAAAAACTAAACCTCAGGGAAAATTGGTTAGGGTAGTTCGAGGTGAGGTTTATGATGTTGCTGTGGATATACGCCAAGGCTCGCCAACATATGGTCAATGGGAAGCGGTAATCCTCTCTGAAGGGAATAAAACTCAATTTTGGGTGCCGCCAGGGTTTGCACACGGTTTTGTAGTGCTCTCAGAAACGGCAGATTTCGAATATAAATGTACTGACTATTACGACCCCTCCAACGAGGGAAGTCTGTTGTGGAATGACCCTGATCTAAATATCCCTTGGCCAATTGATAACCCGAAGTTATCAGAGAAAGATGCAAATGCTCCGTTATTGGCTGATCTAAAAAAATGAAAATTCTAGTTTTGGGTTGTAAAGGCCAACTTGGCAGATGCCTAAATGACCAACGAATAAATTCAGAGCATGAAGTTATTTACACTTCACGTAAGAAAATTGATATTGCCGACTTTGAACAAACCAAAAACCAAATCCTAAAAATTTCTCCTGATCTAATCATTAATGCGACTGCTTACACAGCAGTTGATAAGGCTGAAGGTGATCATGAAACGGCTGATTTGATAAATCATCTAGCAGTTAGAAATATTGCTAATATTTGCAGCCAGCAAGGTTGCTGGTTGATTCATGTGTCAACGGACTATGTATTTGATGGTAACTGCAAAGTCCCTTATAAAGAGGATGATCAAACCAACCCTCAGGGTGCGTATGGAGAAACCAAGCTGAAGGGTGAGTTGGCAATTCAGTCCTCAGGTTGTAAACATATAATTATTAGAACAGCTTGGGTGTTTAGTGAGTATGGAAATAATTTCTTAAAAACCATGCTTCGTCTTGGAGCTGAACGCGATGAGTTGAGTATTGTGGGTGATCAAATTGGTTGCCCAACCTATGCACAGGATATTGCAAGATCTATTATTGAGATAGTACCTCAGCTTAATTCACGAAAAGATAATGGCATATACCACTACTGCGGTAATCAGCCATGTTCTTGGTATGACTTTGCGAATGCAATCTTTGACCAAGCAATGACTAACAATTTAAAAATACCAAGCATAGTTAACTCAATTGAAACCTCAGCCTATCCAACTCCTGCAAAAAGACCGTCATTTTCAGTTCTTGATTGTTCTAAAATTGAAAATGAATATGGTGTGCTTTCATCAAATTGGAAGGTAGGTATAAGTCAAGCCATTAGAAAATTAGAACAATAAAGTAGGGCAATAAAGCATTCTTATAAATTCAAGCCCCATACTCAATCATCCTTCTTCTTCCTTGGAATAGTGGTCTCTATATCACTATCCTTCAGCCGCTCTTCAAGCTCCTCCATCGATAAATAATCCAAATCCCAATGGTTACAGATATCATTTCTGTAGCGCGTGTGGTTTTTATCCGATGACTTCGACACCTTTCGGTTAAAATATTTTAGTAGTTTTTTGCTAATACCCATAATTAGCTTACTGACTAGATCAGGGTTTAGATTACTTACCTGCCCGAAGCTTTGCTTATCTAAGTTCAGCTCATCCATAGCGCACTGATACGGCTTCTAAATTACTGTTTTGGGCTATAGCCAGATATTAAAACTATCAACTAAACTGTTCTATCTCCTGTTGGATTTCGAACCATATCTCTTCTTTTTCAGCGATAGATTTTTTAATTCTGACCTGAATTTCCATCTGTTCTTTTAACTGCAATTTTTTACTCTCGGTGTATATCTCAACGTCCGCTAGTAATGCTTCGTTTACGGTCTGCTCTTTTTGCAGTTTCTCGATTTCTTGTTCCAATTTTTTTGATTTTTTAGTTAAGGGAGCGAGCTTTTTTCGTGCCTCTGCTGATTGCTGTCGCTGAAGTTTTTTGTCTACACTGCTAACTGAGGCTTTTACTTCAGCAGCCTGATTTGGTGCTTCTTCGACTATAGGTTGCGAAGCATCTAGAGCATCTGGAACGCGATTATAATTTTTTAACCACTGCTGATAATCTTTTAAATCGCCATTAAATTCATCAACTGATCCATTGGCCACCAGATAAAATTCATCAACGGTGTTGCGGAGTAAATGTCGATCGTGAGAGATAACCACAAGAGCGCCCTCATAGCCCTGTAGTGCCATTGTTAATGCATGCCGCATTTCCAAGTCTAGGTGGTTAGTTGGCTCATCAAGCAACAGAAGGTTTGGTTTTTGCCAGACAATAAGTGCCAATGCAACGCGCGCTTTTTCACCGCCTGAAAAGTCTTTAATGGGTTCAAGTGCTTTATCGCCATTGAAATCAAAGCCACCAAGAAAATTACGAATTGATTGTTCGGTGGATTTTGGACTGATTCTTTGGATATGGAGAAATGCACTTGCTTGCAGGTCTAAAACTTCTAACTGATGCTGTGCGAAGTAACCAATTTTTATATTGTCGCCATAGACACGCTGGCCATTGATTAAGTCTAAGTCGCCGGTTAGGCTGCCAATCAGCGTCGATTTACCGGCGCCATTGGGCCCAAGTAGACCGATCCTTGTACCGGGTTGTAAATCAAAATTAACCTGCTTGAGGATTTTCTTGTCGCCGTAACCTAAATCGGCTTGGCTTAGGTTTACCAAGGCACTGTGGGCTTTTTTGGGCATAGGGAAATTAAAGTAGAATGGCGAATCGACATGGGCTGGTGCAACATCTTCCATCCGCTGTAATTCTTTAACACGACTCTGCGCCTGTTTGGCTTTTGATGCCTTGGCGCGAAATCGTGCAATAAAACCTTCAACTTCTTTTCTGCGTTTTTGCTGTTTCTCAAAACTCGCCTGCTGCAACGCTAATCGTTCGCCACGCACTCTTTCAAAAATCGAATAATTACCTTTGTAAGCGTTAGTTTTCTGATGTTCGATATGCACAATTCTTTCGACAACGTTATCGATAAAGTCTCGATCGTGAGAAATTATTAATAGGGTCCCAGGGTAATTTTTTAACCACTGCTCCAGCCACAATGTGGCATCTAAATCGAGGTGATTGGTCGGCTCGTCCAGCAGCATTAGGTCGGATGGGCTCATCAGCGCCTGAGCGAGATTTAAGCGTATTCGCCAACCACCGGAAAAGCTATTTACCGGACGGGTCACTTCTGACTGAGCGAAGCCTAAACCATGCAATAATTGCTCGGCGCGATAATGCGCATCAAAGCCATTAGCGGCATCCATTTTTTCATATTCTAAGGCTATACGATCGTTATCTTCATCTAGCAAGGCTTTTTCAATGGCTTTTTCTATAGCACGTACATGAGGGTCACCATCGAGAACATAATCTACCGCAATGCGCTCAGCGCGCGCTAACT